>Ga0257120_1000951_pt1 | contig 20185 bp, 22 predicted proteins | sample SI106_10metaG_FD_190153 | JGI IMG/M metagenome (GOLD analysis project Ga0257120, IMG submission 190153) | Marine microbial communities from Saanich Inlet, British Columbia, Canada - SI106_10 | ecosystem: Environmental > Aquatic > Marine > Inlet | place: Canada: British Columbia | collected... | reverse complement strand
GTTCACGCCCAATCATCAGTTTGTGCAACTGATCAACTGTGCCGCGTAGATCACCGCGCGATAGGCCCTGATACATGCGGGTGCTGTCTGCGAAGCGATCGCAGATCACGACCTTGCCTGCTTCAATTGCTGGAAAGATTGTGCGTTCTAAATGGTCGCGGCGTGCCGCAGTGAACAATAGGATTTCGGTTTCTGCGGACCATCTGTCTGGCTCACCTTGCAAAACCAATGCCCGAATTTCCTCGGCACCTTCGCTGCCACCCGGTTCGCGGGTTAATATAACCTCGCGACCATTTGCTTGCAGGTGTTCCGCAAGTTTGCGTGCCTGGGTGGATTTCCCGGAGCCGTCGATGCCTTCAAACGTAATAAAGCTGCCTTTAGGGATCACGATGAGCCCTCTGGCTGTGGTCCTTTGTTCAGACGGTCAATCAGTTTCATTGCCGCCGTACTGATCCGTGCCATGAAGCCGCCGTCGGCAACGTCAGTTTCTGCAAACAAGGGAATGCGTGTTTCCGGAAGGCCTTCCGGGCGTAAAACAAGCTCAGCTAGTTCATCACCTTTGGCGATTGGCGCCTGAATAGGGCCTTTATAGACAACTTCAGCAGGAATATCATCACCGCCAAGAACCGGTAAAAGCACGCTGATATCTTGGTTTGGAACTAGGCCCACAGTTGGAACAGCACCCATCCAAACGTCTGCGGTTGCTAGGCGTTCACTCTCTTTCGCTAGCGGGCGTTGCGCAAACTGGCGGAATGCCCAGTTTGCAACAGCTTCAGATTCTTGCGCGCGTGCGGCAGAGCTGTCGAGACCTGAAAGGACAAAGATAACACGACGTTGGCCCTGTTTAGCAGAGCCAACTAACCCATAACCGGCTTCCTGCGTGTGCCCAGTTTTTAGACCATCCGCGCCAATGCCAAGGCGCAACAATGGATTGCGGCTGCGGGTGTTTTGAGGGGCGCGGCCGTCAAATTGAAATTCGGTTTCTGAAAACAACGGGTAAAATTCTGGGAAATCGCTGATTAAACGGTTTGCCAGCAAGGCTAAGTCACGCATGGACATGCGATGACCGGCTTGGGGCCAGCCGTTTGAGTTTGCGAAGGTTGAATTGGTCATACCCATTTTCTGGGCACGCTTTGTCATGAAACGTGCAAAGCCGGATTCTGTTCCATCTGGACTAAGTGCCTCAGCAACAACCGAACTAGCATCATTGCCTGACAAAACGATGATACCGCGTATCAGGTCTTCAACGCTCACGCGATCACGCGTGTTCAGGAACATCGTTGATCCGCCGTAATCCATTGAATGTTGTGAAACTGGAAGCTTTTCGTTTAGGGAAAGGCGCCCATCGCGAATGGCCTCGAATGCCATGAGCAACGTCATCAGTTTTGACATCGATGCGGGTGGCAAAGGTGTGTCCGCATTCTTATTCAGCAAAACAGTGCCCGTTGTTTGATCGATCACAAAAGCGGCAGTTGCGCGCGTTTCAAAAGCGTTTGCTTGTGCCCCAAAAATGACCAGCACAAAAGCAGCTGCAATATGGCGGATCTGTTTGGTGCTGATCATATTGGATAACTCCTGAAAATAGGCTTAGTTCGTGACGGCGTAGGCATCAGAGAAACCTTTGCCTTTCATCTTTTTGAGCAAAGTAGTGCGTTCTGATTTTCTGGTCGCAAGACCAACAAGGACACGCCAGAATGGTTTGCCGCAACGTTCACCGTGTTCGATCGTTGGAATAAGACCTGCGTTGCGCATCTGTTGACCGGCGCGGGTGGCATCTCCAGCGCGCTGTGGTGCGGTGCTTGCTCCATTTTCAAGTGGCGATTGCCCAAGATCCAATCGGCCCGTGTCGTCGCAACTTGTAAAGATAAGTGTTGAATAAGCAACGATACTGCCATTCTTGGCGAATTTACCAAAACGATCGAAGATGTCGGCGCTGCCCATCGCACGTATTCCTTGCCTGTTCGCGGCGCTCTTCACGCCTGATTTGTCAATTATCAGTATAATTGGCAGTCTTCTAACGAAGATCTTGGCGGCACTCTATCCTGCCAAAGACGATCTGAAAAGTGTCTCGCGCATGGATCGGCATAAATCCTGAGGTATTCAGATTTTGCAGGCGCAATTTTCTTTAAAAGTGGGCTTGCGGAATTTTTTCACCCACACTAGGAAGTGCTTGTCGGAGGAGTGGCAGAGTGGTCGAATGCACCGGTCTTGAAAACCGACGAGGGTGAAAGTCCTCCCAGGGTTCGAATCCCTGTTCCTCCGCCACTTGCTTTTGCAGCGGCATTAAGACCTTTTCATATTGATTAATATCGTAATCCGAGACATCAAAAAGCGCAAACCGATGTGAAGAATAAAATGATAACTCTGAACGCCTTACCGCTTGTCACCAGGATTTTATACCCGCTTGAACAGGCAATTGCTCATTTACTGGTGCCGTTTGTACCGTTTCTGATGCTACTGCGTTCGCGCAAAGAGCCTGCCCACTTTCGAAAACTGCTAGATCGTTTCGGACTTGGGCCGGCTGGTCAAAAATGCGCAGTCTGGATTTACGCCGCATCATTGGGAGAAACACGGGCGGTCAGCCCTTTGATCAGGCAACTTCGAGCTGAAGGCTTTAATGTCCTTTTGACTCATCAGTCACCTGCGGGCCTCGCAGAGGGGGCGCGGTTGTTTGCCAACGACAAGGGTGTGACCCAAGCATTTGTTCCGTTAGATTTATTTTGGGCCGTTCGTATTTTTCTGCGTCGGTTTCAGCCGGTCGCATTGATAGTTATGGAAATCGAAATTTGGCCAGCCATGCTCATCGAAACGACGCGTAGGGGAATTCCGATCGCGATGGCGAACGGCAATCTTTTGGAGGAATCGATCAGCAATGGGCGAGGGCTGCGCCGCCATATCTTGAAGTTGTATTTATTGTTCAGCCATATTTGCACACGCACTCAAAGCTATTGTGATCGCTATATCCGCATCGGAGTTGACCCATCTCGCGTGTCTGTGGTCGGAGAAATGAAATATGATCAGTTGATTGATCCTGCTCATCTTCGCATGGCCAAAACACTACGTGCGAATTTTGTTCTGGGTGAGAGAATTCTAATGATTGCGTCGTCGGTCAAAGCTGAAGAAAGCTTGCTTTTGCCAATGGTTGAACGGCTGATTGCGCAAGATTCAGGCCTTCGGGTTCTATGGGTACCACGAAGTCCGCAGCGATTTCAGGCAGTGGCGAATAGACTTAGGTCAAAAGGGATCGCAGTGGCTCTTCGGTCTTCGCTAGGCCGCGAGATGGATGCGCCGATTCCAGAAACGCGGGTCCTTGTTGGCGACAGTACTGGTGAGATGAATGCGTTTTATCCGGTCGCCGATCTAGTTTTTGTTGGCGCAAGCCTTGTCGATCACGGCGGACACAACATCATGGAGCCCCTAGTGCTGGGCCGTCCGGTGGTGATGGGGCCATCGACGTATGGTATCGATTTCGCAGCCAAGCCTGCGGGTCAAGCCGGTGCTTTTGAAAGCCTGCAGGACGAGTTTGCCTTAGAAGAGCGAATTGTGGAATTACTGGCGGATCCGGTTGCGCTGGCCAAGATGTCGGCGGCTTCAGTGGCATTTGCCATGGATAAAACCGGCGCTGCGGAAAAGACTTTTCTTGTTCTGCATTCGTTGTTGAGTCCAATTACCGGAGCTCACCCCGAATGACCGTGAAGAAACAGATCTTCTGCGCTATCCCACACAGCCCGGCATTTGACAGCTGTTTTCCGCTGCTGGAACGTTTGCACCAACGTGGCAGCGTTGAGCCATATGTTCTTCTCGGGCCGAGCCTCAAAAAAGTTGAACCTCGCGCCGAATTCGCACTACGTAATGCCGGGCTGAAGTATAAAGCAGTTTCGCTTTTGCGGTTAGAGGTCTTTTCTGCCATAGATATTTTTCGCGCTGATGCGATTTTGACCCACTCCGATCCGCGGGCCTACGGAGGAAAATTTCGTCCGCGAGATGCAGTTACACTTGGATTGAAAAAGCCGACGATTTTCGTCCAGCATGGAATGGTGCAGGCCGGGCTCCATCATGGCGGCTCAAAGCCCGTTTGGGATTTTCACGCTGATCTGATGCTGACTTGGACGCCACTATCTGATCCGCACGCTGCCTTTCTTGACGCGGAGGTTGCAAGCCGCATCCGTGTCACAGGGCTGATCAAAACTAATCGCTTGGCCCGATCTGCAGTATTCGCGGATCTGAAGCGCGAACTCAGTCGTTGGCACCAACGTGTGTTGATTTGCCATAATTTTGGCTTCGAAAGCCCGCTTTACCCCATCAGCGCACAACGCCGAGCGTTCGCTGAATGGGCGAGTATTGCCGACGCTCGCCCCGATACTCTGTTTATCGTGCGGTCGCATCGCGGCAAAAGCCATCCAGAAAATACGGCACTGGTAGAAAAATTGGTTCAGGGCCGCCCCAACATTTTATTGTCAGAACGCCATGCGGGGCTGATGCGCATGGCCACGATCAATGATGTCATGACTGTTGTAGATCGGGTAATAACCCACCCGTCAACTGTGGTTCTGGATGCAATATATGACGAAAAGCCAGTAGGAGTCTTCAATGCCATCCAGCCAGAATTATCCTGTCTGCCTCGTACTGAGTCCGCCGCAGAGATCGGTGCCTTTCTGGATGATCCTCATGGCGTGCAGCACGCAGCACCGATCCGCGCTTTATATGGAGAGATTTCTGACAACCTTGATATTGCCGCGCATGAGGTTGAAAGGCACCTGATCGGGATGTAGACTGGTAGCGCAGATGACGCTGGGGCGGACACTTTAAGATGGGACCTTTAATGCTCACAAATTCAACCATACTATTAACAGGCGGCACCGGGTCTTTTGGCCACGCTTTCACGCGCATGACGCTCGAAAAGTATAATCCAAAAAAGATCATCATCTTATCGCGCGATGAGATGAAGCAGTGGGAAATGGCAAAAATTCACGGATCTGACCCGCGCGTCCGTTTCTTTATCGGCGATGTCCGCGACCGCGAACGTCTGTATCGTGCCTTTCGGGGAGTGGATTACGTCATTCACGCAGCGGCTACAAAAATTGTACCAACAGCGGAATACAACCCGTTTGAATGCGTTAAAACCAACATCAATGGCGCAATAAACGTGATTGACGCTGCAATTGATTGCGGCGTGAAGCGGGTGGTCGCGCTATCAACCGACAAGGCGTCATCCCCGATTAACCTGTATGGAGCGACCAAGCTGGCCTCGGACAAGTTGTTCGTAGCGTCCAATTCATACGGCGGAGAACATGGCACGCGGATGGCAGTCGTGCGCTACGGTAACGTCATGGGGTCGCGCGGTTCGGTCATCCCGTTCTTTAAGTCGATCAAGGGCAAGGGCGTTCTCCCGATCACGGATCCACGCATGACACGGTTCATGATCAGCCTTGAGGACGGTGTTGATCTGGTCTGGCACGCGCTCAACGATATGGAGGGTGGTGAAATCTATGTGAAAAAGATCCCGTCAATGAAGGTTACAGATTTGGCCCGTGTGATTGCCCCCGATGCCAAACAGGAAACCGTTGGTATTCGTCCGGGTGAGAAGTTGCATGAACAGATGATTGGGCCAGAGGATGCGGCCCATACGTTCGAATACCCCGAACACTTCAAAATACTGCCTGCGATCAACAACTGGTCTGACAGCCCCGCGCGCATCAAGGATGGAGTGAAAGTGTCTGAAGATTTCATCTATGCTTCCGACAGTAATCCCACATGGATGACCGAGGCTGATTTGCAGGCTTGGATCGATGAAAACGATGATAGAATCGGCGAGATTTAGTGGCTGCCTCGACTGAGCGTTTTTCTTCGCTGGGTAAGGCATCGGTGACACGGGCACCCGGACGACCGTTACGCATGATTTATTGTCCGGCGGGTCGCTCCCTCTGGTTTGATCTGGCGAGTCTGTTGTCAAAAAACAGCGTTGCCGAACCGGTTCTTTGGCTTGGTGACGGGGTGCACGACGTCAAAGCCAAGAACGCCTTTGCGCAGGCAGAGGTGATTTCGTTCAAGTCGATTAATTTTAAACGACAGGTTCCGCTCGGGTTTTACGCAGGCCAGTTCGACGCGTTTTGGACGAGTGCTGCGCTGCATGAAACACGTGATCATGCGATCAAGCTGATGGATCGCTCGGAGAGTTTTGGCGCAAGCCGTGGCCCAGAGCGTGAAGCCTATTTTATCCAGCTGTGCTTTTGGGCAATGGAACGTGTCGGGCAAAGCAAAGCAGACGTCTTGTTGATGGCGGAGAACCCGCATTCGGCGCCCAGCTATGTTCTGTATGCAATTGCGCGTTACGCCGGCGTAAAGGTTCTGGTTTTTTCGGCATGGCCCCTTTTTCCGGTGGTCACTTTGCGGCAGGGGCTTATGCCGCCTGATCTGGATGTAAAGTCTTTAGAATTGCCGACTGATGCAAAACGCACTGCGGCTTTGGCGAAGTTTCGACCCGTAATCGAAAGCTATGTCGCGCGATTTAATGATCCCGAAAACTATGAATTCGTGCCACGCTATATGCAGATACAGGCTGGCCGTGATCCAGCCTTGGGCAGCGGCAAGCGTATGGCAGCGCGCATCAAGGCAGTATTGCGATTGTTAAGACCACGTATGACGTACGGGGCCATTGTTCGGGCTCGTTTGCGCCGATCTTTTCATCGTATGGCTGAAACGAATATCCCGACAGGCCCATACGTCTACTTCCCGCTGCACTATGAACCGGAACGCACAACCAACCCAGATGGTGGCGTATTTCATGACCAGTTGCGCGCTTTGGCGCAGTTGCGCGCGTTTGTGCCCCCAAACATTGCCATTTGCGTCAAAGAACACCCAAGCCAGTTCAACGCCCGCATGATCGGCCATCAAGGGCGCACTGCACGATTTTACAAAGCGATAACTGCGATTTCTGGCGTGAAACTGGTCTCGGAAACGGTATCTTCTGCAAAGTTGACCCTGAATTCGCAAGCGGTTGCCACGATCAGCGGCACCGTGGCGCTGGAGGCCGCAATCCTTGGGAAAAGGGGGCTTGTGTTTGGCGGAGCATGGTTTGAAGGCTGCCCGAACGTGGTGCGTTTCACTCAGGCTTTGAATTGGGAGAAATTTTGCACCGCTGTACTACACGACAGCAAAGAGATCGGCGACTGGCTCTGTCATCGGCTAGACGCATGTGGGCTTCCGGGATGTGTGAATCCCTCCAATGAAAAGTACTTTGCAGCTCACTATACTGACGGGTCACTATTGAACTGCGAGGCCGCAATCCTTGCCGATGCTATCGCAGCAGCCCTAGCAACGGGTAAGCCTGTAGTGTAATTGGCTCAAAAGCGTTTCGCGACATATTAATAAAATGGGCAGGAAATGACACAGACCTTCATCCCCTACGGCCGGCAAAACATAACCGACGAAGACATAGACGCAGTCATTGCGACCCTGAGGTCCGATTACCTGACGCAAGGCCCTCAAGTCCCGGCGTTCGAACGTGAACTGGCGGACACGACAGGTGCCGCGCACGCCGTCGCGGTGAATTCGGCAACATCGGCTTTGCATGTGGCCTGCATGGCGCTTGATCTTGGCGCAGGGGACTGGCTTTGGACTGTTCCGAATACCTTTGTGGCCTCGGCAAATTGCGCTCTTTATTGTGGTGCCCAAGTCGATTTCGTTGATATCGATCCAGTAACCTACACGATGTGCCCCGCTGCCTTAGAGGCGAAATTAAAACAGGCTGATGCGGCTGGTAGATTGCCAAAAATAATCGTGCCGGTGCATCTATGTGGGCAGTCCTGTGACATGGCAGCCATTTCGCGCATTGTCCGAAGTTTTGGTGTAAAGATCATTGAGGACGCCAGCCATTCTATCGGTGCGCAACATCAGGGCCTACCTGTCGGTGATTGCCGATATTCGGAAATAACGGTGTTTTCTTTTCATCCAGTCAAAATAATCACTACTGCAGAAGGGGGAATGGCCACAACGCAAGACGCCAATCTGGCGCGCAAGATGGATTTGGCGCGCAGCCATGGTATTACGCGCGACCCAGACCAGATGACCCATGCACCGGACGGGCCGTGGTATTACCAGCAAGTTTCCTTGGGTTACAATTACCGCATGACGGAACTGCAAGGCGCGCTAGGCCTGTCGCAGTTAAAGCAGTTGCACACTTTTGTCGCGCGCAGGCGTCAGCTGGCCGCACAGTATGATGACCTGTTGTCTGTTTTGCCGCTCAAGCGCCCTGCGCAGCATCCGGACAGCAACTCGTCCTGGCATCTTTATGTAGTGCGCGTGGCCGCCGACCGGCACACCGCCGTCTTTAAGGCTTTGCGCGCTGCTGGAATAGGGGTGAACCTGCATTATATTCCTATTCATACCCAACCTTACTATCAAGCGATGGGCTTTGCCCATGGTCAGTTCCCTCAAGCAGAATCCTACTACGCCGAAGCGATTTCAATCCCGCTTTATGCAGGCATGAGTGACACTGACCAAGAGCGCGTGGTTCAGGAATTGACCAATGCGTTGGCGGATCAATAATGGCTATCTGCGTCATTCCAGCGCGCGGCGGATCAAAGCGTATCCCGCGCAAGAATATTCGTCCGTTTCATGGCATACCTATGATCGGGTGGTCCATCGCTGCGGCGCGGGACTGCGGCTTGTTTGACCGCATTGTTGTATCCACGGATGATGCCGAAGTATCTGAAATCGCCCGTGGTCTTGGTGCGGAAGTGCCTTTCTTGCGCCCCAATAATCTGGCGAACGATCATGCTGGCACGGTTCCGGTTGTAACCCATGCGGTTGAGGCCCTCGATCTTGATAGTGATGTTGCCGTTTGTTGCCTGTATGCGACCGCACCTTTCGTTAAGGCCAGTGATCTGGAGGAGGGTTTGCGCCTTTTGCAAGCAGGGGCCGCCTATGCAATGGCCGTAACACGATTTGACTATCCGATCCAGCGCGCCTTGCGACGGGGCGAAGACGGTGCAGTATCAATGATCGATCCGGAGCAAATGCAGGTTCGAAGCCAAGATCTTGAACCTGCGTGGCATGATGCCGGTCAGTTCTATTGGGGGCTGGCGACCACTTGGGCATCCCAAATACCCGTTTTTGATGATCGTGCGCATGGGGTTGAACTCCCGTCGATCCGTGTGGTCGATATTGATACGCCAGAAGATTGGGATCGTGCTGAGGCTTTGTTTCGGGTTCTGAAGCTATGAAGGTCGCCTTTCGGGCCGATGCATCTGTCCAGATCGGTACGGGTCACGTGATGCGGTGCCTTACACTGGCTACCGAATTGCGTGGGCGCGGGCATGCGTGCCGTTTTGTGTGCCGTGATTTACCGGGGCACCTTAGCCAGATGATAGGCGATGCGGGTTTTGATCTGACGTTGTTACCCGCACCTGCGGATGATTTTAAAGTGAGTGCTGATGATCCCGGCCATGCTGCGTGGGCCGAGGTGCCGTGGAAACTGGACGCGGCACAAACCCTTACGGCGGCGCAAGACGTCGATTGGTTGGTGGTTGATCACTACGCTTTTGACGCGCGATGGCAGACTGGTGCTCTTGCGCCTGGCGTAAGACTGGCGGTCATTGACGACCTTGCAGATCGTGCGCACGCTGCCGACTTGCTGCTGGATCAGAACCTTGGGCGGTTGTCCAGGGATTATTATGACCTGTTGCCACAGAAAGCCGAGCGGTTGATCGGGCCAAAATACGCCATACTGCGCCCTGAATTCGCCGCTCTGCGTGAGACCGCATTGGCAAGGCGCGCGGAGCGGGGAAATACCGTGAAGACCGTACTCGTCTCAATGGGCGGCGTTGATCTTGACAATGCAACGGGTGCGGTTCTGTCAGTGCTTGGCGCGCAATTGGACCTGAGGGTAATCGTTGTTATGGGCGCGAACGCCCCCGCTCTGGACCTTATCCGGGCACAGGCGCGGGGTGTCCAGGTCATCGTCAACACGTCTGATATGGCCGGGCTGATGGCAAAGGCAGACCTCGCCATCGGTGCTGCTGGCGGGACATCTTGGGAGAGATGCGCCCTTGGATTACCCACGTTGGTAGCCGTTCTTGCTGATAATCAGGCCGAAGCCGCGGTTGCGCTGTCGACTGTGGGTGCTGCGATTGAGATCGGATCTCCTAAGTCGTCCAAATTTCCCGCCAAACTTGCGGATGCACTAAAGCGCGCACAGGTATCCGCCAATTTGAACGCGCTTTCCCGGCGTGCTGCATCCGTTACCGACGGTCGGGGCGTTGCGCGTGTTGCTGACGCCTTGGAGTACCCGCTCGCATTGCGCCGTGCGACTATGGATGATGCCGAGTCGATATGGCACTGGCGGCGCGCGTTGCCCGTATCGTATTTTCGCACTCAATCCACGCCGTCTCGTTGTGAACATCTCTCGTGGTTCTCAGGCGCACTTGGTGACGCTGGTCGTCGCCTTTATGTTGCAGGTGATCCTTCAATCGCCCACCTGCGGCTCGATCTTGACGATAAGGGACATGCCGCCGTCTCGGTTATTCTTGCGCCGGATGCGAGGGGCAAAGGCCTTGGGGTGCGACTTCTGTCGCTTCTCGCTGGTGCAGGCCATGCTGAAGGTCTGTCTGCGCTCGTCGCCGAAGTTCATTCTGAAAACACCGCCTCGATTGGCTTGTTCCGTGCTGGGGGATACGTTGAAGTGGGTTTGATTGACGGCTTTTACGAATTCAAGCTGGCGCTATAATCACTTGTCAACCGCGCCGCTTTGCGACATCAACCATGGACAGGAGCCCGTTATGACGCATTACCCAGAAATTAAAATCGCCGGACGATCCATCGGTCAGGCCTACCCACCTTTTGTCATCTCGGAACTGTCGGCAAACCACAACGGCAGCCTTGATACGGCTTTGCGGCTTATTGATGTGGCCGCAAAATCTGGCGCGGATGCCGTCAAAATCCAGACCTATACCGCCGACACGATTACGCTCAAATCGGATCGACCGGAATTTCAGATCACAGAAGGCAAATGGGCCGGGCAAAGCCTTTATGACCTGTACGCATCAGCCAATACCCCATGGGAATGGCACGCAGAAATGTTCGAGCGCGCAAGGCAGCGTGGCATCACGATGTTTTCGTCGCCTTTTGATCCAACGGCGGTTGACCTGCTCGAGGATCTGAATGCACCGGCCTACAAGATCGCAAGTTTTGAAGCTGTTGACCTACCTTTGATTCGCTATGTTGCGTCAACGGGCAAGCCGATGATTATTTCAACGGGAATGGCCGATGCAGACGAAATCGGAGAGGCGATTGCCGCAGCGCGCGATGAGGGCTGCAAAGAGCTGGCAATCCTGCGGTGCGTGTCCGGTTATCCGGCTCCGGCGGGCGATTACAATCTTGCGACAATTCCTGACATGATGGCCCGCTTCGGCCTTGTGACTGGGCTTTCAGATCATACGCTTAATAATACCACTGCTGTCGCCGCTGTGGCGCTGGGGGCGTCTATTATTGAAAAACACATGACCGAAGATCGCAACGGCGGTGGGCCGGATGATAGCTTTTCGTTGGAACCAGTTGAATTCGAGCAGCTTTGCACCAGCGCGCGTACGGCATGGGACGCTGTTGGAAAGGTTGATTACGGCCGTAAATCAAGTGAACTCTCCAACGTCACGTTTCGCCGTTCGTTGTACTTTGTCAAAGATTTAAACGCGGGTGATGTTATCAAAAAAGAAGATTTCCGCTCGGTTCGTCCCGGTTTGGGTGCTGCCCCGAAACATGCGGACAAGATAATAGGTATGCGGCTCGGTGAGGATGTTAGAGCGGGAACACCAGTACAAATTGATCTGCTGTCAAAGTGATCCCGTGCGCCGTATTATAATGGTTTTAAGAAAAAAGTGCCCCTTTTATCGCACCCCTTAGTGAGGTTCTTGTGTTTAATAATTCAACTGATGCTGTCAGAGGAAAGCTTTGTTGAGACGGGCAGGGCGGTGATCTAGTTTCACGGAATGATAAAACGCGATCCATTCAAGTACTTTAAGACGTCTCCCGAAATCATCCGCCTGGCCGTGATGATGTATGTGCGTTTTCCGCTCTCGTTGCGGAATGTTGAGGACTTTTTGTACGAACGCGGCATCGACATCTGCCACGAAACGGTTCGATTTTGGTGGAACAGATTTGGCCCGCTGTTTACAGCAGTTATCCGCAAGAAAAGGTTCAGCCAGATGCGCGCATATTTAAAATTGGCAGTGGCACTTGGACCAGGTGTTCGTGAAGATCAACGGCGGGAAGCACTATCTTTGGCGGGCTGTAGATCACGAAGGGGAAGTCCTGAAAAGCTTTGTCACAAAGCGCCGAGATCGCAAGGTAGCCTTAAACTCCTCAGAAAAACTATGAAACGCCATTGTCGCGTAGATATCTTCGTCACCGACAAGCTACTTTTCTACGGTGCGCAATGAAGGTCATTAGCAATGTCGACAAACAAGAAACTGGCCGCTGGTTCAACAACAGGGCTGAAAATTCACACCAACCATTTAGACGAAGAGAGCGGGCTATGCTTCGCTTTAGGCGGAGGCGCAGATCCATCAAATACTGAGAATAAAAGCATGACCAAAGGCACTAGCCAAGATTGATTAGCCAGAAAAACAGGCAGGTAAAATTGAATGGATTAGATTGGCTGAGGTTACTGAAGCGGCTAATCTGATAATGGGCACGTATGGAACTGACGGGGGTACCCCGCAATACGTGCATGGATAAATGCACGCAGGAGGTTTTAGAGGTAGAGGCTAACTGTTCGTGGGAACTTGTAGGTTTTCCAACGTTTACGTGGCAAAGCTTTTAGCCGCCTCCGACAAACCCAGTCTTGGGCGAGTAAAATACTTTCTGGTTGTGTATTTTACCGAGCAGTGAAGAAATCTGCGTTACTTCAGCATCAATCTTAACCTTGCTGCTTTCTTTCACAACAGTTGCTCTACGAGAGGTCAGTCTTCGCAAGCGATATCGCATGGCGTCTTCAACAATAGCAAGTTACGCAACATTGAAGTCAAAGTTGTTGTTGGGTCTCATAAGGTTCTGCCTTATATCAAAATACCAATCCTAGCTTATCAAACATTGGCATAGCGTCCAGCCCAGCGCCTGAACAAAAAAAGGACCAGGCCATAAAGGCTACGCCATAGATAGTACGTTCAGGGAAAAAGAGTACGTAATGTGTACTTCAATGCTTTGATGTTGGATCGTTCCAATCCTATTTTAATCCATTGAAGGTAAGTCGATACCTTCTATTTTGGGCTAAGTCTTTCCCACAAACATCCGTAAAATAACATTTGTAGTGAAAAAGGCTGCGGCTGCGATCGTGATAATCGTTGGCCCCGTTTGTGTGTCCAATTCAAATGACACACCCAATCCACCTAAAGCTGCCACGCTGCCGATAAGCGCCGCAATTATGGCCATTGCCTCAGGTGTTTTCGCGAGTGGCCGCGCTGCTGCTGCTGGGATGATCAGCAATGCCGATATCAACAATGCCCCCACAACCTTGATCGCAACAGCAACTACAATCGACAAGGTTATTGTCAAGACGAGCTGTTCGCGTCTCGCATTGATGCCGCTGGCTTGTGCTAAATCAGGGCTAAGTGTTGAGGTAAGTAATGCATGCCATCGCCAGGCTATTAGAGCAATGACCGTGAACCCACCGCCCCAAATAAGTGCTAAGTCTTGTTTGGAAACAGCTAAAATATCTCCAACCAAATACGCCATCAAATCGACACGTACGCCGCTCAAAAGTGAGACACATAAAAGGCCAATGGCCAGCATTGAATGTGCTAAGACACCCAGCAATGTATCTTCGGCCAAGCCGCGTCCTGAAAATGTGCTGACGGCAAGCGCTATCAGGAGTGCGACAGCCAAGACACCGACTATGACGGGACCATCTAACGCGAGCGCGAGTGCGACCCCAAGAAGTGCGGCGTGCGCTGTGGCGTCTCCAAAATAGGCCATGCGGCGCCAAACAACGAAACACCCCAAAGGTGCTGTTGCCAGTGCAACGCCCAAACCTGCCAAAGCGGCCCTAACCAGGAAGTCATCTAACATTGTGTGGGCCCCTAGTGCGAATGATCATGATGATCATGGGTGTGTTCGTGTCGGTATAGTGCGAGTGCACCTTGGGTGCCGCTGCCGAAGAGGGCGCGATATTCTGGAGCACTTGCTACAATGTCAGGCGACCCCTGACAGCAAATGTGCCCATTTAGGCACAAGACGCGATCTGATGCGGCCATAACAACGTGAAGGTCATGACTGACCATGATGACAGCGCAATTCAGGTCTTGGCGCACGGCTTCGATCTGGCGGTAGAATGCGGCTGATCCGGGTTGATCTAACCCTTGGGTCGCTTCATCTAGCATCAACACGTCTGGTTTGATCAAAAGGGCCCGTGCCAACAGAACCCGTTGGAACTGCCCGCCCGATAGATTGGTCATCTGCGCATTGGCGTGATCTGCGACGCCTGCTGTTTGTAGGGCTGCAATTGCATCCGTTTGCGTTACGCGGTTTGGCAAATCGAGGAAACGGCGAACTGTAAGTGGAAGGGCGGCATTAATTTCCAATTTCTGCGGAACATAGCCGATTTTAAGGTCTTTTTTGCGCGTTACTAAGCCTGTGGAGGGACGCAATGCGCCTATAAGACCACGTAGCAACGTGGACTTTCCCGATCCATTGGGACCGACGATGGTAACGATCTCGCCCCGTTCAATGGTTAGGTCAACGTCATTGAGGACGATCTTCCGGCCGTGACTAAGTGACATATTTGAGGCTGTAATCAATGACATTACGCTGCATTCTCGCAGTTAGGGCAGAGGCCTTCAGCCTCGACCACAGTCCTTTCAATCACAAAGCCAACGGCTTGTGCTGCTGCATCAAGGCGGATTTCGACTTGGCTGGCATTGGCTTCACAAACTGCGCGGCAATTGCGACATATTAAAAAGGCGGGTGTGTGATCTGACCCCAGATGGCAGCAGGCGATATAGGCATTCAATCGCTCAATCTTGTGCGCGAAACCTGCGGTAACTAAGAAGTCTAAGGCGCGGTATGCCACGGGTGGTTGTGCGCTGTGACCATCGTCCGCAAGCACGGCAAGTAAATCATATGCGCCTATCGCGCGGTGCTCGCGCAGTAAGATCTCCAAGGAACGCCGCCTGACAGGGGTGAATTTTATTCCACGCTGCACACACTTGTCTTCAGCCAACCTTAGAGTCGACTCGATACATGTTGCATGGTCGTGATGTTCAAAGCCAATTGCGATCATTCGATGCTCCCTTTGGCCCTTGATATGTTATAACATTCAGTTTAACAAGTGCGAATTGTTATAATATTACAGCGACGGGAGTTGATAAAATGCGGTTTTTGGGGATATTTGCGCTCTGGGTTGGGTTGAGCATGCAGGCTAGTGCGTCGGAGTTACGCGTAGCTGTCGATATTGCACCTATCCATAGCATTGTGGCGCAGGTGGCTGGAGATAAAGTGCGATTGGATTTGATTGTTCCGGTTAATGCTTCCCCACATGATCATGCGATGCGCCCATCTGACGCCTATAATCTCAGCAAGGCCAATGTGGTAGTTTGGGTTGGCGACGGGCTTACGCCTTGGCTAGAGGGCCCGATTGAAAATCTTGCATCAACAGCACGCCACATTGAACTGTTAGGTTTGCCTGAAACGCAGGTGCTTCCATTCCGCGAAGGTGCGGGCTTTGGCAAGCACTCCCACGGTGAGCATGCTCCGGAAGAGGAACACGATGGCCATGACGATGGTCATAGCGAAGGACACGAAGGGGAGCATGAGGAGGTACACGAAAATGAGCAAGAGGAAAAGCACGATGATCATGCCGAAGGTGATCCTCATGTTTGGCTCGATCCTCAAAATGCAATTGCGTGGGCTTATGTGATTGCGGGTGCATTGGGTGAAGAGGATCCGCAGAATTCAGCCTTGTATGAGGCAAACGCAAAAGCGTTTGATCAACGCATAACAGTAATGTCGGGCGAAATAGCGCAGCAGGTGGAAGCGATTAAGGATCTATCGTTCATTGTATTTCACGATGCGTTCCATAATTTCGAACAAAGGTTTGGGATCGAAGCCGTTGGTGCGATTTCTGATAGTGACGCGGTTCCGCCAAGCCCAAAACGTATCGCGTTGGTGCGCGACCTTGTTGCAGCAAATGACGTTCAATGCGTTTTGTCAGGCCCTTTGCCAAACGAGGGGTTGGTGCGCGCAGTGGCCGGAGATGTGCAAATTGTAGAGGCTGATGCAGCAGGTGCTGGATTCGATATCGGTCCGCAGTTGTATGAAAGCTTGTTACGCTCTATCGGTACGGCCTTGACCGCCTGCCTTTCCAAATAACGAGTGTAAAATACAGCTTGGGGGCGGGCATTATCTTTTGCCCAGATATTTGATGGCCCAGCCCCCTTGCAGACCCTTCTTAGCGATAATAAGATTCCAGGAACATCTTGGGGGGTATGGTCCTTCCAGAGTATAACAAAGCAGGTCAATGATGAACGATCCAATCGACACATATATGAATACCCTTGTCCCGATGGTCGTTGAGCAGACCAGTCGCGGCGAACGTGCCTACGACATCTTTTCGCGTCTGCTGAAAGAGCGGATTATTTTTCTAAGCGGCCCGGTACATGACGGCATGTCTTCTTTGATCGTTGCGCAGTTGTTGCACCTTGAGGCTGAGAACCCTTCTAAAGAAATCAGCATGTACATCAACTCGCCTGGTGGCGTTGTGACATCTGGTTTGTCGATCTACGACACAATGCAATATATCCGTCCAAAAGTATCAACGTTGGTTGTCGGTCAAGCGGCTTCGATGGGGTCTTTGCTTTTGCAAGCCGGTGAAAAAGGCATGCGTTTCTCACTGCCTAACAGCCGCGTGATGGTTCACCAGCCATCTGGTGGTTACCAAGGTCAAGCAACGGATATTATGATCCATGCGCGTGAAACACAAAAGTTAAAAACACGCTTAAACGAAATTTACGTCAAACACACTGGCAACACGTTGGAGCAAGTCGAAGAGGGTCTTGAGCGTGACAACTTTATGTCGCCTGAAGAAGCTAAAGACTGGGGGTTGATCGACGAAATCGTTGAAAACCGTGCTAAAATCGACGACGCGCACGCTTAAAAGTTAACTCTCGACATGTCCTCGTGAATTTTTGCGATTGTGGACATGTCGGGGCTGGCCTAAGTTGGTTCAAATTAGTGTGTTTTGTGCCTTTGGCGCATATTGAAACGTTAAAACCTGAAAGGGTTATCGATGGCATCGAACTCCGGCAGCGACAGCAAAAATACTCTGTATTGTAGCTTTTGTGGCAAAAGTCAGCATGAGGTTCGCAAGTTAATTGCGGGTCCAACAGTGTTCATTTGCGATGAATGCGTCGAATTGTGCATGGATATTATTCGCGAAGAAACCAAAGCTTCCGGCTTGAAGTCGACCGAAGGTGTCCCGACACCACGCGACATCTGCGGCGTGTTGGACGACTATGTGATTGGCCAAGCGATGGCCAAACGCGTATTGTCTGTTGCTGTGCACAATCACTACAAACGTTTAAATCACGCCCAAAAAGATGGTGAGCTAGAGTTGGCCAAATCCAACATTTTGCTGATGGGTCCAACGGGTTGCGGTAAGACACTTTTGGCACAAACTTTGGCACGTATCTTGGACGTTCCGTTTACGATGGCCGATGCGACGACGCTAACTGAAGCCGGCTATGTCGGTGAAGATGTTGAGAACATTATCCTTAAGTTGCTTCAGGCTTCTGAGTACAATGTTGAGCGTGCACAACGCGGCATCGTTTATATCGATGAAGTTGATAAAATCACTCGCAAGTCCGAAAACCCGTCCATCACCCGTGATGTATCGGGGGAAGGCGTTCAGCAAGCATTGCTGAAATTGATGGAAGGCACCGTCGCATCTGTTCCTCCACAAGGCGGCCGAAAGCATCCTCAGCAAGAATTCTTGCAAGTGGACACAACGAACATTCTGTTTATCTGCGGTGGCGCTTTTGCTGGTTTGGACAAGATCATTGCCGCACGTGGCAAGGGTTCTGCGATGGGCTTTGGTGCGGACGTGCGCGACAACGATGCGCGCGGGATTGGCGAAATTTTCACAGACTTAGAGCCAGAAGATCTGTTGAAATTCGGTCTTATTCCAGAATTTGTGGGGCGTCTGCCTGTTCTGGCAACACTGGAAGATCTGGACGAAGACGCTTTGGTCACTATTCTGACGCAACCAAAGAATGCGTTGGTAAAACAGTACCAGCGTCTGTTCGAACTTGAAGATACTGAACTTAAGTTCACTGAAGACGCTTTGAGCGCAATTGCAAAACGTGCTATACAGCGCAAAACGGGGGCACGTGGCCTTCGCTCTATCCTTGAAGAAATCTTGTTGGATACAATGTTCGAGCTGCCTGGTTTGGACACAGTGAAGGAAGTGGTTGTGAATGAAGAAGCTGTAAACACAGATGCAGCACCTTTGATGATCCACGCCGAGGCTGAAAAAGAACCGGCAACTGCAGGCTAATGTTTAAACATACTTAGTGGATAATTGGGCGGGCCTTGGTGCCCGCCTTTTTTATTGCCCAAATGAGGAGAACATAAAATGAAACGCATTTATTCAGGTGGCCTATTAGAGGCGAAAATTGGATATTGTCGCGCGGTTGTTGCCGGTGGATTTGTCCATGTGGCAGGCACTGTGGGGCAAGGAGATAGCGTTGAAGAACAATGCCAATCTGCATTGGAAGTCATTGAGACGGCGTTGAACAAAGCCGGTTCAAACTTTGCACATGCCGTTCGCGTGACTTATATGCTGCCAAAGGCAGCTGATTTTGAAGCCTGTTGGCCTATATTATCTGCAACATTTGGTGAAAATCCGCCCGCAGCCACGATGATTGAGTGTGGGTTAATTGATCCGAAATTTAAGATTGAAATTGAAGTAACGGCAATGTTGCCTAGCTAAGCAAATGCCGCGCTTGTCTCTGGACTGCAGAGCTAGGATGCGGCATACCACACTGAAACGTCGGAGACTGATTGATGGGTATTTTGAATACATTGTTGCGTTCTGTGACATGGTGGAACGGTCAAACGTTGAACACGCAGTTGTTCACTTGGCGCAAGGGCCTCAAAGTTGGGACGGATGCCCAGGGCAATACGTTCTATAAAAATAAAGACGATTCAAAGCGTTGGGTTATTTTTAACGGTGAAGCAGAAGCAAGCCGCATTGATCCAGAATGGCACGGCTGGTTGCATCGTACTTGGGATGAGCCACCAACAGAAAAGCCATTGGTCAACAAGTCTTGGCAGAAGCCGCACCAAGAGAATCTGACAGGCACTGCCTTGGCATATGCTCCTGCTGGTTCTATTCGACGCGCGCAGCCTGCAACACGTGCTGATTACGAGGCATGGACGCCAGAATAGGGCTTTTGAATGGCTAGAAACAGGACAGAAGTGGTTGTTGGCGGTATCGTTCTAGCGGCTGCACTCGGCTTTGGAGTTTATGCCGCTCAGATTGCAGGCATTTCCAGTGGTAGCGATAGCTACCCTTTGAACGCTAGTTTCCGCAGTCTTGAAGGTGTGAGCGTCGGAACCGATGTACGTCTTGCTGGCGTCAAAATTGGAACGGTCACGTCGGTTGAGCTGAACCCACAGACCTTTCGTGCCGATACCGTCGTGAGTATAAACAAAAATATCGAAATTCCAGATGACAGTGCTATGCTAATTTCATCCGAAGGGTTGCTTGGTGGGAATTTCGTAGAAATCATGCCGGGTGGTTCACCATTTAATCTAGACGAGAACGCGGAGATCACGGACACGCAAGGTGCCGTTAGTCTGATTTCGTTGTTATTGAAATTTGTTTCGGGTGGTGACTCGAAGTGATCCGCAATCTTCTTTTTGTTTTTTTTTTAATGGTTTCTTCTTCAGTCTGTGGGCAAGAGATAACAACAACTGTTTTGAGTGCAAAAAAAGAGTTGGTGGGCGAAACGCTAGATTTGGTAGACCAGGATATTAATTCTGCAATTGGCCTTGCTTTGGGCAACGCGTTAACACCTGGTCTTAGTCGTGAAGAAACCAGTAATGGTTCAGGAGCTGTGTTGCGTGGACTTTTGCGGATCAATGGTAAAACCAATGATTTCGCATTACAGGCAGGCTCTTCTGCGAGTTTTGGAAG
>Ga0257120_1000949_pt1 | contig 20195 bp, 16 predicted proteins | sample SI106_10metaG_FD_190153 | JGI IMG/M metagenome (GOLD analysis project Ga0257120, IMG submission 190153) | Marine microbial communities from Saanich Inlet, British Columbia, Canada - SI106_10 | ecosystem: Environmental > Aquatic > Marine > Inlet | place: Canada: British Columbia | collected... | reverse complement strand
TCAGTGGCTCGGTCCATATCCTCGCATTCAACAATTAAATAGCCGGATAAGCCATCATCAGTACCAAAATCTGCCTCTTGCATTCCATCCTTAGTTACCAAAACTCCCCTGTCTCTCATTGGCAGTCCATCAATAAGAACACCTTCATCCTCAAGCATTTCCATCCAGCTATCCCAAGAATCTTCGTGGTCATCTAATTCTCCTGGATCCACACTTTCTGTTTTACCACCTCTGAACAAGAAAATAAACTCTTTCATTTCAAATTTTCATCAAATCTAATCAGTTATGTATTTAGCTAATCCTTTTATGCTAAAAACTTAGAATAAAGGTTGGCAGGGCCAATAAGTTTCATTTAATATTGACAGCATGAGGATAATTGTTTTTACTCGCTTGATCGTAATGTTTGCCTTAACAATTTGCCTTCCAGGTTTCACTCAAATAGTCAAGTCAGGTCCAATGCTTGGTTATAGCACCCTAACCGAGACGGCAATTTGGTTGCAGACAGATACAGAGTTTACAAGCACAATCCTTTATTGGGAAACAAACCACAAATCTGACTTGATTAACTCCATGACGCAAAATGAATCTGGAAACACTGCTCATGTTTATGAATTTCATCTTTCGGGTTTAAAACCAGGAACTGATTACAGCTATAAGCTTAACGAAACTGTTATCAAAGGTGACGAGCCATATTCCTTTCGAACACAGTTATTATGGCAATATTGAACGGATCCTCCTGAATTTAATGTTGCTCTTGGCAGTTGCAGTTATATCAATGAAAAGAAATACGATCGGCCCAATAAAACATATGGCGGAGACTATCAAATTTTTCATTCAATAGAGAAGAGACAGCCAGAAATTATGCTTTGGATGGAAGATAATATTTATTTACGAGAGGTCGATTGGAGTTCTAAAAGTGGATATATCCATAGATACGAACATACGCGTTCAATACCCGAGATTCAGTCATTGCTGAGTTCAACTCACAATTATGCAATTTGGGATGATCACGATTTTGGACCTAATGATGCTAATGGGAGTTGGATACATAAAGATTGGGCGCTAGAAACATTTGATTTATTCTAGGCAAACCCAACTGCGGGCACTTCTGAATTAGACGGAATTACAACTGCATTTTCATATTACGACATAGATTTTTATCTGTTGGATAACAGGTTCCAACGCACGTCCGATAATTTAAGCGAAGGTGAGTTAAGTATACTGGGAAATAAACAGATCGATTGGTTAATCCAAAACCTAAAATACAGCAGAGCTCCGTTTAAACTAGTTGCAGTTGGTGGGCAAGTCCTAAATACTGCTCCGGTTTATGAAACACATGCTGTATTTGGTGATGAACGCAAATATTTGATTCGAAGGATAATTGAAGAAGGGATTGAAGGCGTTGTTTTCCTTTCGGGAGACAAGCACCATTCGGAGCTTAGCCGTTATGAAGATGAATCTGGTATGATTATTTATGATTTGACTGTGAGCCCCCTGACGGCTGGCACTCATGTCGATGATGATGAGAAGAACAAATTAAGAGTGCCAAACACCTTGGTGAATGAACGCAACTTTGGCATACTGAACTTTAGTGGTGAAAGAGATAAAAGCAAATGAAGATTTCTATATTTGATTCGTTTGGAGAATTAATTTGGACTAAAATAATAGATCAAACATGAGTGCATCAGAACTACCACAAGACCTGAGCGATCAAGAACTTCTAAACGAATCAGGCAGAAATTGGAACCAATGGTTTTCAGAAATGGAGAACAAAGGTTTTGATGAGCTAAGAGTTTTTGGAATGTCTGAAAAGCTATTGAAGGAATATTCCTTAGAACTACCCTGCGCTCGTGTCATTGCGCTTCGCTTCTGTCAATATATCGGCAAATGCGATTTAAATGATTCAGCTAACGTTTTTGAAGTATCTGTAACGAAAACATTTAACTATCCGGTTGATGAAGTTTTCGGCAGAGCAACCGATTGGTTTGAGACTGAGAATAGGACTGAACTACAATCGATTGTAAACCAAAAAAGACTGAATTGTAGGTGGCTTTCAGATAATTCAACAATCGATGTTAAATTTCAAAAAAAGAGTAGCTCAAAAACGACCCTTATAGTTCAGCATGAAAGATTGGAGTCTGAGTCTGACGCAGAGATTATGCGTAATTTTTGGAAACGGAGTATTCCAAACATGATTGAAACGCTTTAGTTACCAATCGGGACATGCAGCAGGGTCATTCTCATGACGTCTAAATATATCTCCGAATTTAAAACCTTGAAGACCTTCTAAAGGTTTTTCTCTGCATCCAGGAGCTCTATTAAACCTTATTCGAAGACTTATATAAACATCCGCAGTATAAATATCTGAAGGAATAAAGTAAGGAAAGACATGCTCTGTACCTATCGTTAACACCCACAATCTCAAAGCTAATCCAAGATGAGGATCCCGATAGTTTTCTAGTGAAAATGGCATCGCAACCATTAACCATCTTTTCTCAAAACGTGGCGTAACAGCAATAAGATTGGAGCGACCTGGCCCATATGAAGACGGGAAGCTCAAACGTTGCGTAAACAGTCCATTTAAGAAAAGTCCATGTTCAAAATTATAGTCGAATTGTGCATTTACTCCCATCGGTAACCATGCCGTATACTTATCTCCGTCCTTCGGAACTGCACTCATATCAAGTCCATCCGAAATTGAATTCAAATATTGATCGGCTTCTTCATCTGAGTCAAATCGATTGTATAGAGCTCCGCGTTTCATTCTTATTCCGCCAAGATCCACTAGCGATACACTAAACTTCCACTTATAGGGCAAAGTATGGCAACTAACTCCCCGCCCGTGTGGCACATAGCTAGTTACATCATCTAGCATTCTCTTATAAGTAGCACCTAGACTCGCACTCCACCCACCCCCTGCCCTAAGGGCTGGATTTGTATATGCATACTTTCCACTGCCATCTAGTAACTCTCCGACATTGTTTTGTATGAGCATTTCCCCATCATCAATAAACAGTGCTGCGCTTTGCAGCCCGAAAAGCCGATTCATAGTCACTGCACCGCTTATCAAATGCTTGTCAAACTGATAGAGAATACGACCATAGGTAAGCCCAATTTCACCCCACGCTATTGTCTTTATTCTAGGGTTATTTACTGTCAATACTGTAGAATCTTCATCAGATCCTTCGTTTATTAGATAATCAGCATATTCAATCGGCACCCTACTTATGCTAGCAGAACCGCGCACCGAAAAATGTATACCAAGAGCTTGCTTGCCAATTGATAAGCTCGCACTTGGACCCAAAACTTGTGTATTCACTTGGGCCCACCCCGCCTTTCGCTCTAGATTAATTGTAGGATTTCCATAAGCACCAAAATTCAACAGTGTTGACTGATTTAGGTAAGCAAAATTGTTTGTTGCGTGAACACCAACACCTGCCAAATGAATGTCTAACCAAGGTTTTTGATCTACGATTGCCGATGGATTTAACAGCATCACATTTGCAGGTGTGTAGTTATCTGTTGATGACCCAATCCATTCTTGTGAAAACACTGTACCAGAACTGGAAATAATGTATAATACGATCAAATACTGACTCAAACCTTTTGGAATGAGAGGATTAACCGAAAAAAAATATTTCAGACCCATCCCATTAACCAATAATAAGCTAAGGCAGTCAGCTCACGTGCAACCTTAATTTCGTATATGAGATAGCTCCACACATTATACCTTAAGGAAAGATTATCAGGTGTGATAATCCTTCCTTTTGTCCTACTAAGCAAGCTTTTATGATCAATGGGAGTTTCAAATGTTGGTAGACCACCTACATCAGTAAATCCACATTTCTTCAATGTTAGGATGGCCCTCAACATATGCTCAGGTGAGGTAACCACTAATACCGCTTGATTTCCAATTTGATCATATAAGTTTGATGCTTGAGTGAAGGTATTTGTTCCTTCAAATTCAAACTCCAAACGGTTGGTGTCTACGCCCTTTATCACAAGTTCTCGAGCCATCAATTGTAATTGCTTCAGACGATCTTTTTTGTTACGATTTGCTGTGTGAGCGATGACAACTTTTGAGCTACTATAGATACCTGCGGCTTCAGCGCCAAAATGAGTGCGCTGAAGCCCATCAGCACTTGGCATTCCGGAACCGCCTAAAATCAAGATATACTCTGGTGTAGACTCAATCGGGATATGAGGAGCACTCAAAAAATGATACGCCTTAAATGGCAAACTGGTAAAGCTTAGCCCCATTGCAATAATAAGGATCAATCCTAAGATACTGAGCACATAGACAACTATTTTTTGAAGGAGATGCAATTCTTTTGTTATTTTATTTTGGGCTTTAAGCTCTGTATTCAGCGCAAAAAATACTGAATAGTTAATCACAATTCATTTTTCATATCCTTCTGTCAAATCATACGTATACATAAGGCATTCAAATAGATTTGTTAAGTGACTTCAAATGATAGCCTGATAATATTTTCTAAAAACCCTGATCAAAGTCGGGCTAAAAACCTATTGGATCAAGAATTAGGTGAAGAACAAGCTAAAACGGCTTATCACAAGCTCTTACTATACACAAAGGAGATCACTAAAAAGCTGAATTGCGATAAATCAATTTACTATTCCAGTCACATTGATAATAATGACTTGTGGGATAATATGATTTACTCTAAATCTCTGCAGCAAGGCAATACAAAAGGTGAAAGCTTAGCGGATGCTTTTAACAAAGCATTTGCAGCAGGAAAAAAAAGAGTAATCATAATTGGCACGGATTGTATCGATTTAGAAAGCTACATGATAAAGGAGGCGTTTGCTGTTTTGGAAAACAATGATATTGTGCTTGGACCATTCAAAACTGGGGGATATTACCTTCTGGGCATGAGCAAATTCCTTCCCACTTTACTCACAGAGAAAGATTGGGAGTCTGAAAACCTTTTAATGGATACTATTTTGGATCTGAAAAATTTAGACTCTAAATATTACCTCCTAAAAACATTGAGTGATGTTGAAACGGCCGATGACCTGAATCGACTCTCTCGTTTTCAACAAAAAGATAATGAATGGTTTTGATATTCTAAATCAAAAGGCATGTGTGGAATAACAGGACTTATATCGCTTAATCAATTAGACTCTGCTGCCATTGGTCGCTTTGAAAAAGCCACGCTCAAATTAGGACATAGAGGTCCTGACTTTACTAATACTGTGGCCGACTCAAACGTAATTCTTGGTCACACTAGATTAAGTATAATCGACCTTGAAAGCCGATCGAATCAGCCTATGACTGATCTAGAAAACAAATACACCATAGTATTCAATGGGGAGATATACAATTTCAAAGAACTTAAAAAGGATAGTGAGGATAAAGGTGTCATATTCTCCACTACAAGTGACACGGAAGTATTGCTGTCTCAATATATCCTCTATGGGAAAAAATGTCTGCAAAAACTAAACGGATGCTTTGCGTTTGCCATTTATGATAAAGAAACTCGTTCCGTTTTTATTGCTCGAGATAGAATGGGAATTAAGCCACTTGTATATTATGTGGGTAATAAGACAATAGCTTTTGCTTCTGAAATGAAGGCGCTTTTAGAAATGAACTTTGAGCGAAAATTAGACAAAGTATCTGCATTCACATATTTCAAGTTAAACTACATACCAGCGCCTCACACAATCTTAGAAAAACATTTTAAGCTTTTACCTGGCCATTTTGCTATCATATCGTTTGAGCAAGAGTCATTAAAATTTGAATCGGGGGAGTATTATGCTATTCCTTACGACCCAGACGCAGAAAAATCAATAACCCAGCACGATTATAAGCACTCCCAGAGCGTTTTAAAAAGATTCGTTCGAGAGTCTGTTAGAAAAAGACTTGTATCAGATGTACCGGTTGGCACTTTTTTAAGTGGAGGTATAGACTCTAGTATTATTACTGCAATTGCTAAGCAAGAAAAAGATGATATAGAATCATTTAGCATTGGGTTTCCAGAACACTCGTACTATGACGAATCTGGATATGCTAGAAAAGTCGCAAAGCACCTAGGTGTGAGGCATCATGTGTTTGAATTAACCGAAAAAGAAATACTCGATTCAGCTGAAGAATTTCTGACTTATATTGATGAACCATTTGGCGATAGTTCATCACTTAATGTAAACATCCTTTCAAAAAAAGTAAGCGATTGTGTAACTGTTGCCTTAAGCGGTGATGGTGGAGATGAGCTTTTTGCCGGATATCACAAGCATTCAGCTGAATTTAGATTGCGAAATCCCAAATTTGCCGAGCATACCGTTGGCAAACTATCACCATTATGGAATATACTTCCGTCTTCACGATCTGGCCTATTGTCAAATACAATTAGGCAATTACAGAAGTTTGGTGACGGGTATCAAATGGGCCGCAAAGAACGCTATTGGCGTTGGGCAGGCAATTTAAACGAAGAGCAGGCTAATTATCTTTTGAGAGAGGATATTCTGAATCGAGAACAACGCCTTTCTGACAATGGGTTTGACTACAAAAAACGAAAAGACTCTTTACTCAGACCAATTACTAAGACCGGCACACTAAATGAAGTATTGCTGGCAGATGCCAAAATGGTTTTGCCAAACGATATGCTTTTCAAAGTTGATCACTCAAGTATGAGGCATCACCTTGAGGTGCGAACCCCATTGCTCGAACATCACATAGTCAATTTCGCCTTTCGATTGCCTGTAATGTTTAAAGTCAACCATCACATGAAGAAAAAGATACTTCAGGATTCCTTTCGCGACCTACTTCCAAATGAAGTTTTTGATCGAGCAAAAAAAGGTTTTGAAGTTCCTCTCTTAGAATGGATGCGGGGAGGGTTTAGATCTAGGTTTGAGAGCTTGGTGAATGACCATGATTTCATCATTGATCAAGGTCTATTTAACCCAGTAGCATTGAAGGAATATAGCGATAAGCTTTTTTCAAAAAACCCAGGAGACAGTGCATCTTGGGCTTGGTCTTTTCTTGTATTCCAGACCTGGTATAAAAAGTACATGACATAATGAAATCAGGCAGAAAAATAAAAGTTCTGAGGATTATTAACCGGTTTAATATTGGAGGTCCAACTTACAATGCAGCATACCTCACTAAATATCTAGATGACCAATTTGAAACATTATTAGTTGGCGGGGCTAAGGATGATTCGGAAGCATCGTCAGAATATATTCTTCAGCAACTGAACTTAAAGCCGACAATAGTGCAGGATATGCAGCGATCTATCGGGTTCAGTGACCTTTCAGCATACAATCAGATATCCCTTATTATCAAAGATTACCAACCTGACATAGTACACACTCATGCTTCAAAATCTGGATTTTTAGGTCGCTTAGCTGCCCACAACAATAACGTGCCAATCATAATTCACACATTCCATGGTCATGTTTTTCATTCATACTTTGGTAGTTTAAAAACAACTTTCTACAAGGGCCTTGAAAGATGGTTAGCGAAAAAATCAACCAAAATCATTGCCATCAGCAATGAACAAAAAAGAGAATTGGTTTTAGATCATAAAATTTGCGAGAGCAGTAAAATGGAAGTAATACCGCTCGGCTTTGATTTAACAAGGTTCTCCGAAGAGTCGGATTCCAAACGAAATGATTTTAGGTCCACATATGGACTGCAAGAAAAAGACGTTGCGATTGTAATTGTTGGTAGATTGGTGCCAATCAAGAATCATGATTTTTTCATTAAGGTAATAAACAAGGTGATCAATTTAGGCCGAGGAAACGTCCGCTTTTTCATTGTTGGTGATGGTGAAAGTCGAAACCAGATTGAATTACTTCTCGAGAATTACAAAATCGGGTATACCCAGAACACAGCTCCAAATTCACTCAATCCAGTCTGCCTTGCCTCTTGGGTAAAGAATGTAGATTGGGTTTATGCTGGCTCCGATATAGTTTGTTTAACCTCCTTCAATGAAGGAACTCCTGTAAGTTTAATTGAAGCACAAGCCGCGTCCAGACCAATTGTAAGTACCCGTGTTGGAGGTATTGAAGATATTGTACTTGAGGACAAATCTGCTTACCTATGTGACAAGTCTGACATTCAAAGTTTTGCGAATTTCTTGATTAAATTAATTGATAATCAAGAGTTACGGATCTCGATGGGTAAAGCTGGCAAAGAGAACGCGCTTGAAAAGTTCAATTATTCAAGGCTAGTTTCTGATATATCGCACCTCTATTCTACTCTTGTGAAAAATATTGAAATATGATATTAAAAAATATTTACTTTGTAATTCAAAGTACTTTTAAAATGTCGAAACATATAAGATTTGCGCTAATAGCTCTAATAGTATCAATTGCTATTTCTAGTTGCAGGGTATTCAATCCTAGTATCATGTTGAAGACGGGTAGAGATTATCCGTTTGATGCAGCAGTTGATTCAATTCCTAGGGATCATATCTTAATGCCTGGAGACATTCTTACCTTTCAATTGTTTTCAAATCAAGGGTTTAAAATAATTGACCTATCTACTTTGGATGAAGGCTCACAAGGAAATCAGAGATTAAACACTCAAACCACAATATCATACCAGGTAGAGTCCGACAGCTCGCTAAACTTGCCCATCATTGGAAGAATTAAGATCGCGGGATTTGATTTAAAAGAAGCCGAATTTCTTTTAGAGGAAAAGTATAGTAACTATTACCAGGAACCTTACATAATGCTTCAGATTCAAAACAGAAGGGTTACAGTATTCCCAGGTCAAGGTGGTGATGCTAGAGTCATACCGGTCACAAATGAATATATTACAATTGTTGAAGCATTAGCGCTAGCTGGCGGCATTAGCGATGGAGGCAGAGCGCATAGAGTAAAAGTTTTTCGAGGTGGCTTCAAAAACCCAATAGTATACGAGGTTGACTTGTCTTCTGTTGAGGGCCTATCGAAAGCCAACATGCATTATATACGTTCCAATGATATTATTTACGTGGAGCCTAGTTATTTTGTTGCTAAACAAGTCCTAAGCGCAGCTGGACAAATTATGGCTCTTGTAACAAATTCAATAGCGACATATCTTGTGATAACAAATTTCGCGAATCGCTAACCAAAAAACATGAGTGATTCACCAATAGAAAATCAGAATCAAATTGGCTTAGGTGGCCAGTTTGACATTGGACTTTTACTCCAGATTACGTCAAAAACAATACCTTGGATAATTCTCATTTTCATCTTGTCTATTGGTTCCGCGTTCACTTATCTCTACTATACACAGCGCGAGTATCAGTCGACTTCTGTAATACAGATAGTAAATGAAAACCAGGCAAATCGAATTTTAAATGTCGGAGACATTTATGAGGATGCTGACATATCTAAGGATATTGAATTGCTCAGGTCACCTGTTTTCTTTAAGAGGGTGATTGAGGATCTGCCACTAGATGTTAGCTATTATGTAGAAGGAGAAGTTCTTGACCATGAAAATTACCTATCTAACAATTATGAGGTAAAATATGATATTCAAGATTTGTCGCTTTACAATCAAAGAATCTATATTGATTTTCTCGAACAAGAAGGAATCAGTATTGAGTACTATTTAGGAGGGGCAAAGTTTTTTGAAAAGTCAAAACTTGGGGATACTATTCAAAACGAACATTTGACACTTTCCGTCACAGCAAGAAACGATATTGGTTTCGACATAGAGTCAGGCGTTCTATCTGAAGATCGCCAATACTTCGTCATTAATTCCACGGATAAACTCGTGAATAATTTGAGGAGAAAATATCGAATCGTATTACAAAATGCATCTGCCAAAACTGTTCTTATAACCGTAACTGACAATAACCCAAGAAAGGCAAGCGACATTTGTGCGGCTGTCGCTGACCAATATTTACTCTTTGATATTGAACGTAAATCAGAAAGCGCCAATAAAGTGCTAGAATTTATAAATCAACAGATTGAGGATGTATACGCCAAACTAAAAATATCAGAGGATCTTATTACTGATTTCAAACAGCGCACGCGACTTGCCGAAAAAAAGGAGATTTCATCAACTTACATACAGCGCGTAAATATTTTGGAACGTGAAAAAACTGAGATCGAGTTAAAAATCAATTTATTAGATGAGCTAAAAAACAATATTAATGCTGAGAAAACAGGAGTTGATATCTATTCCCTGCTTCCAGTTCTTGCCGGAACTGAATTTGAGAAAAATGTAGAGCAACATATAGAAGAACTTCAGAAGTTGGTTATGAATCGAAATCGGATTTTAGGTACAGCTACCATAGAGAATCCGAATGTGATTCTATATAATCAGCGCATCGAAATGCAAAAAAATCTAATTCTCAAAAGCCTTGCTGTGATGAGCAAGAGATTAATCGCAATAAAAGGAAGGAGCGAATTGAAAATTAAAAGCATTGAAGATAATTTCCTGGACCTTCCCACGCGTGAAATAGAATATGCCCGACTTGAAAGGGTATTCAATTCACATGAGAAATACTATACAATGCTACTCGAGAAAAAAACAGAGTTTAGCATCTCTAAAGCTGGCCTAGTGCCTGAAAACACTATACTGCAAAAGGCCACACCGAGCAGGGTTCCCATAAGTCCGAAGAAATCTCCGATTTACTCCATTTTCCTTGCGTTTTCTTTCTTAATTTCAATTGTAGCAATTGCCGCGCGTTACATACTACACAATGATTTTGACGTTGGCGATTTGGGCGCACTTTTACATGCAGAAATTAGTGTGTTGGGAATTATTCCGAAATACCAAAAATCACTTCCAAACTCTCAAATGATTGTTGATAAAAAGCCTAAGTCAAGTATGGCAGAGGCATTCCGATCGATTCGCACAAACCTTGAGTTTTTTGAAGCAAAAGATGAGAAAAAAGTTATCGCAGTAACCTCTACAATCAGTGGTGAAGGCAAGACATTTGTGGTGCTAAATCTTGGAGGAATTCTGGCTATTAGCGGTAAAAAAGTCGTAATTCTCGATTTAGATATGCGCAGACCAAGAATTCATGAAGGTTTTGGAAGTGATAACGAAAAGGGAATGAGCACGGTCTTAAGCAGCCGCGATAATGTTCACGATGTAATTCGAAAAAGTGAATTAGACGATTTGCACTTTATAACTGCCGGACCAATACCACCCAACCCGAGTGAACTTATCATAAATGGAAAGCTTCAAGAAACTGTTGAAGAATTGAAAAAAACTTACGACATCATTTTGATTGACAACCCACCAGTAGGGTTAGTAACTGATGGAATTTCTTGCCTTCGCATGGCTGACTATCCTATTTATATATTCAGAAGCGATTATTCTAAAAAATCTTTTGCTGCTAACGTCAATCGAGTTTTCAAGGAAAATAAGATTAAAAACTTATCTGTAATCCTAAATGGAGTTGACCTTGAGGGTAATAAATACAGAAGATACGGATCGGGCTATGGATCGAAATATGGTTATGGATATGGTTATGGCTACGGCTATGTTAACACAGGCAATAGTTACTACCAAGAAGACTAGTAATAATCCATTTAAAACCACTTCCTTCGTTCTCATATCTGTATAAAATTGAACATTACAAAAACGTCCATTGACGGACTTATAGTCTTCTCCCCTAAAATTCATTCTGATGAGAGAGGTTACTTCTTTGAGAATTTCAGAAGAAACCATTTTGATGAATTGAAACTTGACATTGATTTCGTTCAAGAAAATGAATCAATGAGCCAAGAGAATACTGCACGCGGTCTTCATTTACAAGCACCTCCTTTTGCTCAGGATAAGCTGATTAGAGTAATAAAAGGAAGTATCTTAGATGTGGCTGTCGATGTAAGAAAGAAGTCTCCAACCTATGGGAAACATATTGCAATTGAATTAAACGAACATAATAAGAAGTCATTTCTTGTTCCAAAGGGCTTTGCTCATGGATTCTGTTGCTTGGAAAACGACACTATTGTAAATTATAAATGCTCAGATTATTATAATCAAAACTCGGAGATGGGCCTCTATTGGAATGATCCGGCATTAGGAATTGAATGGCCAATAAGCGATCCGATTGTTTCCGAGAAAGACAAAGTGCAGCCATCTTTACAAGATTTCAAATCACCTTTCTAATCAATCTTCTGTTTACAACTCTTAGGTTTCGAACCTAATCTTTACCGGACCGTACATAGATTTGGAATTGATGGAAAAAACTCTACTTATACTGTTTTTTGGTTTATTCATTTTTAGCGCTGCCCTGAATTTTCTACTCCTAAAATGGACACGCACTTTAGGAAGGAAAAATGATATCAATTCAAATGAAGTTCGTTGGAGTGATGATTATAAGCCGGCCATTGGCGGTATTTCATTTTTCATTGTTTTCCTCATAGCCTATCTAGCCTATTTCTTCTTATTTGACCTCCAATCACTTTCGCTAATATCTACCGAGGTAGCTATTATTGCTGTAGTCATTCTTGGTTTTTTCACTGGTCTTATTGACGATGCATTTAACACTGTTCCTTGGCTGAAATTCATTGCGCAGTTAACGTGTGGAATCATACTAGTATTGGCTGATGTGACAATCGATTTCTTTGGTCTTTATATGCTGGATGCATGTCTTACAGTATTCTGGACTGTTACGGTAATGAACAGTATAAACATGCTTGATAATATGGATGGAATAACAACCATAGCCAGCATAGGCATCTTACTCAGTGCTGGAGTTTGTGCCCTTCCGTTGAATATGACAAGTATATTTTTCACATTAGTATGTGGCGGCACTGTAGCTGCCCTGCTGGGCTTCCTTATATTCAATTGGCATCCAGCAAAATTGTTCATGGGCGACACGGGAAGCCAACTATTAGGTGCTTTACTTGCTGGTGTTGGAATTGTATTCTTCTGGAATAATGAAAACATAGTATTAGATCATCATTGGTACTCTAAAGCAGCAATTGTTCTGACTGCATTTGTAATTCCAATCAGCGATTCCTTAACCGTAACAATTAACCGACTCAGACGGGGCCAATCGCCCTTTGTTGGGGGACGCGACCATACTACTCACCATTTGTCTTATGCAGGTTTAAGTGATCGCCAAGTTGCTCTAGTTTACTCCTTCTTCGCGGTTGTGTCCCTTATCCTAATTAGCATACTAAACGTTTTATCCGATGAGTATTTATTTGTTTACATCGGAGGATTGTTTCTGCATGGATTTCTGACCATTGGTTTTCTCTATAGCACTACTCTTTGGAAAAAATCGAAAAGCAAGTTCGAAGCAACGCAACTCACAACATAAAAATGAAAGGACCACGCAAAATTGTCTCAATTTTCTCGCTAACAGTTTTATTGGGACTTTTATCGATAGAACTATTTACTGCATCAAAGAATGAGGCTGCAATTGAACTTGAGCATGAATCAAAATTCAACGAAGACTATCGTGTTTACGCAATACCAACACCCAAGAATGTTGATTTTGCTGGCGAGGCAGTTCCATTGAATCTAATCGATGTAAAGGAAAAACTAGATCGGGAGCTACTAGTCAATACCTATTGGCAGTCACAAACCATGCTTTTTGTAAAAAGAAGTAATCGATGGTTTCCTGTAATCGAAAAAATACTAAATGAACAAGGTGTTCCAGATGATTTAAAATACATTGCTTTAATTGAGAGTGGATTGGATCAGGTTGTAAGTCCTGCAGGAGCAACTGGCTATTGGCAACTAATGAAAACTGCTGCACGCGAAAATGGATTGGAGATCAGTTCAGGCATTGATGAACGATACAATATTGAGAAATCGACTGTTGCTGCTTGTCAATACCTAAAGCTAGCTTATGCGAAATTTGGTTCTTGGACATTGGCTACTGCCTCATATAACATGGGAATAGCTGGTCTACAAAAACAACTCGACCGACAGCAAGCAACAAACTATTACGATCTTGTTCTTAATGATGAAACGTCTCGCTATTTATTTAGAATAATGGCAGCCAAAACGATCCTAAAAGATCCATCTAAATTTGGATTTACATATCGTGAAGAAGACCTATATAACACTCTAAGATATTCAGAAATTCAGGTTAGCCATACGGTACCTGATTTAGCCGAATTCGCTTTTGAAAATGGCATCAATTACAAAGCGCTTAAGTATTTAAATCCTTGGTTGAGAGACAACTATTTACCTAACGACTCGCACAAAAACTATTCGATCAAAATACCCACTAAACCTCTTTCGGAAGTATTAGTAAATGACAAGGCACAAGTTGCTACTTTCACACGCGAGAAAAGTGATGAAAGAGAGCAAAAAGGAGCAGCAGAATAGCGAGCCAAAAGAGTTTATTGAGATACTCGGAGCGCGAGAACACAATTTAAAAAACATTGACTTAAACATACCACGAAATCAACTGGTTGTGATAACTGGGTTGAGTGGTAGCGGCAAATCATCTTTGGCATTTGACACAATTTATGCCGAGGGCCAAAGAAGGTACATTGAAACCTTCTCGTCATACGCAAGGCAATTTATTGGTGGATTAGAAAGACCTGATGTAGATAAAATAAATGGTCTGAGTCCAGTCATTTCAATCGAGCAAAAAACAGTTAATAAGAACCCGCGTTCAACAGTTGGCACCATCACTGAGATTTACGACTTTTTGCGTCTTGTTTATGCGCGAGCATCCGAAGCCTTCAGTTATGTCACAGATGAAAAAATGGTTCGGTATAGCGATAACCAAATCATTGAATTAATCACCGAAAAATACATTGGTCAAGAAGTAACCCTATTGTCACCATTGGTGAAGGGTCGAAAAGGTCATTACCGTGAATTATTCGAACAAGTTGCAAGAAAGGGCTTCTTGCGGGTTCGGGTCGATGGAAGTTTCGAGAAAATTCGACACCGAATGCAGGTAGATCGATACAAGACTCATGATATTGAGCTAATTGTAGATCGCTTAACCGTTGAAAACACAAATGCAAAAAGACTTAAACAGTCCATTTTAACAGCCTTAAAAGAAGGTAAAGGTCAATTGATGCTACTAGAGAACGATGAAAAAACGGTTCGTTTTTTTAGTCGTTCATTAATGTGTCCTACTAGTGGAATATCATACGATGAACCTGCACCAAACCTCTTCTCTTTTAATTCTCCATATGGCGCCTGCAAGAAATGCAATGGACTCGGTGAAGTACGGGAAGTAGATGAGAAAAAGATTATTCCTGACCCAAAGCTTAGCATTAAAAAAGGCGGCCTAGCACCATTGGGAGAATACAAACGTAATTGGATCTTCAAGCAGATAGAATTGCTTGGTGAAAAGTATGGCTTTAAGCTCACCACTCCCCTTGAAGAAATCCCTCATGAAACAATTCAGGTTATCCTGTATGGTGCGAATGAGCAGCTGGAAATTAAGAGCGACACGCTTGGAGTCTCTCAATCCATTAATCTAAAATTTGATGGTGTTTCCAATATCCTAAAGGAACAATTTGACGAGGGTAACTCGCAAAATTATCAGCGTTGGGCGGGAGCTTTTATGAATAAGGTCAAATGCCCTGAGTGCAAAGGAAAACGGCTTAAGAAAGAGGCTCTTAACTTCAAATTTGATGGTAAAAACATCGCTGAAATTGCCTCGATGGAAATTCTTGAAATTGATAAATGGCTCATTGGTATTGAGGATCGAATTAGCGATAAGCAGAATCTTATCGCTTCTGAAGTTCTGAAGGAAATTAGAAGTAGAGTAGATTTCCTTCTGGATGTTGGTATTGAGTATCTCACATTGAATCGATCTTCAAGAACGCTGAGTGGTGGTGAAGCGCAAAGAATTCGGTTAGCTACACAAATCGGATCTCAGCTAACTGGCGTATTATACATTTTAGACGAGCCGAGCATTGGACTGCATCAAAGAGACAACCATCGTTTAATTGAATCCCTGAAAAACCTTAGAGATATAGGCAATAGCGTTCTTGTGGTTGAACACGACAAGGATATGATGTTGGAAGCAGATTACCTCATTGATATTGGTCCAAGAGCCGGAGTTAATGGTGGAGAAATAATGGATGCAGGTAGTCCCGACAAAATGAAGCTTGGAACTTCATTGACAGCCTCATACCTTAATGGGGATATTCAAATTGAAGTACCAAAAAAGGTTAGAAAAGGCACAGGCAAGTCTTTCACCCTAAAGGGAGCTAATGGACATAACTTGAAAGGAATTGACGTTTCATTTCCGCTGGGAAAATTCATCTGTATTAGCGGAGTGTCTGGCAGTGGAAAATCAAGTCTTATAAATGGAACCCTCTACCCAATTCTGACAGCTAACCTTCATGCATCTAGCAAGAAACCGCTACCATACGGGTCTTTTTCAGGGTTGAAATATTTAGACAAGGTTATTGAAATTGATCAATCACCAATTGGCCGAACACCAAGATCAAATCCTGCTACTTATGCAAACATATTTACCGACGTAAGGCAGTTATTCACAGAATTACCTGAAGCGAAAATTAGAGGATACAAACCGGGGCGATTTTCATTTAATGTGAAAGGTGGTCGTTGTGAAACTTGTCAAGGTGCGGGTATGAAGACGATTGAGATGAACTTCCTGCCAGATGTTTATGTTGAATGTGAAACCTGCCGCGGTAGGCGATACAATCGTGAAACTTTAGATATTCGGTTTAAGAGTAAAACAATTAGCGATGTACTAGATATGACGGTAAACCAAGCTGTCGTATTCTTCGAAAACATACCAAGTATTTGCCATAAAATTAAAACCCTCCAAGAAGTTGGGCTGGGTTATGTGCGACTCGGGCAATCATCTACTACCCTGAGTGGCGGTGAAGCACAACGTGTGAAACTGGCAACTGAACTGGCACGTAAAAGCACTGGTAACACTTTCTATATTTTAGATGAGCCTACAACTGGCCTTCATTTTGAAGACATTAGAATGCTCTTACAGGTCTTGAACACCTTAGTGGACCAAGGAAACACCGTTCTTGTAATTGAACATAATCTAGACATTATTAAAGTTGCTGATTATATCATTGATATTGGTCCAGAAGGAGGAAGAAACGGAGGTTATATAGTAGCGGAAGGTACACCAAGAGAGATATCGCAAGTTGAAGCAAGTCATACCGGGCTATTCCTAAAAACTGAATTGAACTAAAAACTAACAATAAATCGCATCTTATTGCGATATAAAACAAATCGAATGAGCGACCCAAAATTCAAACACCCCGAAAGCTTAATGATGTCTCATGGTTATAAGCCAGAATTGAGCGAAGGAGCTATTAAATGCCCGATTTTTCAAACCTCCACTTTTGTTTTTGCCAATGCAGAAGAGGGAAAAGGCTTCTTTGAAATAGCATACGGTCTCAGAGAGAAGGGCCCCTCTGAAGAAATGGGCTTGATTTATAGCCGCTTGAACAACCCTGATTTAGAGATTTTAGAAAACCGATTGTGTTTATGGGATGAAGCGGATGGCTGTGCCGTTTTTGAAAGCGGAATGTCCGCGATAAGCACCGTCATGATGGAGTTCCTTAATCCTGGGGATTATATTCTATACAGTAATCCTACATACGGTGGTACTTACCATTTTGTAAAAAATGTGCTTAGCCGATTTGGAATCAACGCAATTGCTTTCCATGCACACGAACCAGAAGCCAAGATTGATGAAATCATTCGTGAGCATGGTATTGGGGATAAACTGAAAATGATTTATGTCGAAACACCTGCAAACCCCACTAATCAGCTGGTTGATATTGAGGCTTGTCGTAAAGTAGCGGACAGACTTTGCACACCTGAAAAGCACGTTTACCTAGCAGTGGATAATACCTATATGGGTCCGCTATGGCAGCATCCTTTGAAGCATGGTGCAGATCTAGTTTTATACTCCGCAACCAAATACATTGGAGGACATAGTGACGTAATTGCTGGAGCTGTATTAGGCAGTGCTGAGGTAATTCACAGAGTGAAAACACTACGCACCTTCCTCGGAAACATGGCTGGACCTTGGACAGGTTGGTTACTGATGCGTAGCTTAGAAACCCTCAAAATTAGAATGACCGAACAAGCAAAAAACGCAAAATTGGTGGCAGAGTTTCTTCAAGCACATCCAAAAGTGGATAAGGTCCATTACTTAGGTTTTCTAAACGAAACTGAGGATCCTGATAATTATGCAATTTTCAAACGCCAACTAAGCAGTGCTGGTGCGATGATCTCATTTGAAATTAAAGGAGGAGAAAAAGAATCATTTAGATTCCTCAATGCACTTAAACTGATTAAGTTAGCTGTTAGCCTTGGGAGTACAGAAAGTCTTGCGGAGCACCCATCTACAATGACGCATTCAGACGTTACACCAGAAGATAAAATACTTTATGGTATTACTGATAGTTTGGTGAGATTGTCCATTGGAGTAGAACATCCTGACGATCTGATCAAAGATTGCGAAGACGCTCTATCCGCAGTCTAAAAGCTATCGAGTAAAAAACCTGTAAGCCAAAATTCCAAGACAAAAAAGAAACATAAATATGCTTATGCGATTGATGCCGTGCATCATACGCAGATTTATGTTCTTATCCCCTTTTCGGAATAATGTCGCTGGATTGAGATAAGAAAGAAATCGTTTTAGAAACATAATACGAAGTTGATAAAATGAAACCAATACTTCATGAGATTGTTCTTAAAACTAGCTTTGCAAAATTTGATTAGTCAATAACATTGGAATTTAAACTAAAAGCAGAATTCAGTCCAACTGGTGATCAACCAACCGCAATTAAACAATTGACGGAGGGTATCGAAAGTGGTGAAAAGTATCAAACTCTACTTGGTGTTACAGGTTCGGGAAAGACATTCACCATGGCCAATGTTATTCATAACACGCAGCGCCCAACACTTATACTGAGTCATAATAAGACGCTTGCAGCCCAGCTATACAGCGAGTTTAAACACTTTTTTCCTGAAAACAAGGTGGAGTATTTCGTAAGCTATTACGACTATTACCAACCCGAGGCCTACATCCCAACTTCTGATGTTTACATTGAGAAAGACCTAAGCATTAATCAAGAAATAGAAAAGCTTCGACTGAGCACCACCTCTGCCCTATTGAGCGGCCGTAGGGATGTAATTGTTGTAAGCTCAGTCTCTTGTATCTATGGAATGGGAAATCCTGGTGATTTCTACGAAAACATCATCCAAATTAAAGTAGGTGAAAACTTTGGTCGCAATAACCTTTTGCATCGCTTGTCAGACTCTCTGTATTCAAGGACCACGGCTGAATTTGGAAGAGGAAATTTTCGGGTTAAAGGAGATATTGTAGATGTCTATTTAGCATATGATGATATCGCATTACGTTTTCACTTTTTTGGAGACGAGGTTGAGGATATGGAAACGATAGATCCAATCAACAACTCAAGAATTGAGCGATTAAATGAGGTGCGCATTTTTCCAGCAAACATTTTTGTGACCACCAAGGAACGGATGAGACAATCCCAGATTGAGATTCAGGATGATCTTCAAGAAAGATTACAGCAGTTTTCAGATGGTGGTCAGCCATTAGAGGCCAAAAGGCTCGAGGATAGAGTGAATTATGACCTCGAAATGATGCGTGAATTGGGTTACTGTACTGGTATAGAAAACTATAGTCGTTATTTCGATGGCCGTCTTCCAGGTACTCGCCCTTTCTGTTTACTTGACTATTTTCCAGACGATTATCTGATGATGATTGATGAGAGTCACGTTACCGTATCTCAGATAGGCGCTATGTATGGTGGTGATCGCAGTCGAAAGGAAAACTTAGTTGAGTACGGATTCCGACTTCCTGCGGCTATGGACAATCGACCGCTAAAATTTGAAGAATTCGAAGGTTTGCAAAACCAAGTCATATATGTCAGCGCCACACCGGCTGACTATGAGCTGAGAAAATCTGAAGGAATACTAGCTGAGCAAGTCATTCGTCCTACTGGTCTGATAGATCCACAAATCATTATAAAGCCAACGGCCAGTCAAATTGATGATTTGCTGGAAGAGATTAGAATTCGCATTGAAAAAAACGAGCGAACCTTAGTCACTACCCTTACCAAAAGGATGGCAGAGGAGCTATCGAAATACCTTATTGATGTAAATATCAAGTGTCGATATATCCACAGCGATGTAGACACTCTTGAACGCGTTGAAATACTTCGAGAGCTTCGTGTGGGCGACATTGATGTATTAGTGGGAATCAACCTTTTGAGAGAAGGGCTTGATTTACCAGAAGTATCTCTCGTGGCAATTTTAGATGCCGACA
>Ga0257120_1000947_pt1 | contig 20216 bp, 38 predicted proteins | sample SI106_10metaG_FD_190153 | JGI IMG/M metagenome (GOLD analysis project Ga0257120, IMG submission 190153) | Marine microbial communities from Saanich Inlet, British Columbia, Canada - SI106_10 | ecosystem: Environmental > Aquatic > Marine > Inlet | place: Canada: British Columbia | collected... | reverse complement strand
CCGGCTGGAGCGACGGAGTATACAAGTACCCTAACCAAGCGTACTACGAAATGTCGTCGTCTAAGTGCGAGTTGTACCCAAACGATATCGAAAAGCTAATGAATGTACTCACTGAGTTTGAAGCTAAAAACTGTTAACCTTTAACACCAAAGTGTAAAATGAAAAGCACTCAAAGTGTAAAATAGAAACCTTTAACACCAAAGAGAAATGAAAGAGTATACTAATAGATACGGCGATAAATTTACCTTTGAATTAAATGAAAACGGTAATATACAATGGAGCGGTGATTTTAAATACACTCGATTTGGGTGGAAAGAATCTGAAGATAATATGACATTCGTCGACCCTAGCGGCGGCCCGTTTATATCGGTAGGTTTGGATATGGGGCTATATGGTTTAGATGGAATGACCGTAGCTGGCTTCGCTAACAATGAAAACGGTTACGAAATAATTGTAAAAAAATGAGATACGGCAATGTTAAGTGCTTAGAGCGTCACGCTTATGCACCAGAAATGAATAAACTACATATGAACGACGGCACGGTACACAACGTACCCCAACAAAGAACAATTGTTGACGCTATAAACTATTTACAATATAGAAAATGAGAAATACACTAAAAATTGGCGATAAAGTATGGTGGCGCGGTGGCTTCGGTTCTGAACCGGCTCAACTAGCGACCGTAGAAGAAATAGAAATTACCGGCGGCTATAAGTACGGCGATCAGGTTGACGAGGTCAGCTGGAATAAGGTATACGACCGCAATGTTGTGGTATCTTTCTCCGACCACGATTGCTGGGCATACGCTAGCCAAATTAAAAAATACGAATAATGACAAATATAACTGCGATAGAGGTCTCGATTGAGGCATTGGAAAAAGAGTGTCAAGCACACGACTTTAAATTCATGGAAAACCCTTGGCGCCATCGCCATTGGTTTAATGAGTACGACCGTCGAGCGAAGATATTTACACTACTTGAGCGTCTAGGTCATAGTAGTAAAGCGATCGAAGTGTACAATACTTACGCTCCGGACTTTGCTAAGAGACCTCTGTCGAGCAGTTATTACTAATACAAAACTAACACGAGCAAGTATCGATAATATACTTGTAACAAAAAACAACTACTATGAATTGTAAATGCGGAAAAAACATCCACCCTGTCCGAGTAAAGTTCGGATACAACAATTGTGTCACTTGCTCAACCACTGAAAGATACGGGTGTGCACCTATTACAAACCATAAAACAGGTAACGAAATACAAATTATGTCCCAATCCCAAGCGGCAGCGATCGCAAAGTCGTCGCGTCGTAAAGGCTACGGTACATGCTTAAGATAACATTATGAACGAAGAACAGCACTGGAATAACCTATCTACTCATTACGAGCGATTAAACAATTACTACGAAGACGAAGATTATGATTAACAAAGAAGAATACACAGGAATTATAGAGTCAATAGCTAGCTATATGGAAGGCCACTTGTACGATACCGTGGCTTGGCAAACCGACCATTTAAAGTTTGATAGCGATGAAGAGTTCAACGAAATGCATTCATTTGTCATGCTTGAAGTTATTAAAGAGCTTACAAAACTAGCACGACCAGCGAACGATAATATAATAAACGAATAACAAATGACAACAATTAAAAATACCTTCGAGCGCCAGCTACACGAAAAGTTTGGCGTAAACGTTATGTCAATGGAAGGTGTTGACTCGGCTATACTAGTCGACGGCACCCACGGCACTGACTACGTCAATTACTACGATACTTCACCCGGTTGGGTGTTCGGCGTTCACCCCGAGCTACAAGCGTTTATCGACGCACACGGCTGGGGTAAAGAATGGCGCAATAGCGAAGTGTTAGACTTGTACCCTGAACACGACTGGACGGGCGACTTTAGTGAAGCACAACTTGTATCTCACTGGAATGCAATGTGTGACTACATCACTGCACCACAAGACCACATATACGCTAATGAAGATGAAGCTTTCGAAATGTTACAACTGACTATACGTCAGACGGTTGCAGCAAGCAAAAGCGATCGCTACAACTTCGATGACAAGTGGCTAACACTTGATGGCTACGGTAACCCTATGTCGTTCAACGACCTTACGCAGTTTATTGATGTACCTGAGCTCGAAGAGTATTTAATTGCACACGCACTAATTTAAAACTATATACTATGAAAAGATTATCACTTTACGAACGTCTTAACCCTGACGTAAAAGCAAAACTAATTGCTAACCAGCTAGACTACGAGTTTACCGTAGGCATGGTAATAGCTAAGCTAGATTCGACACTATTTTGGGACGAACTAACCGTTCGCGACATATCAAACCTAGTTGTATTCAGCGATAGCGACATGCCTGCCGACGCTACCACCATGCTGCACGGCGATTCAAACCTTATTCAACCACAAAACGAAGTAATATAATGGAAACTAAATTTATACCAACAAACCCTGAAGAACTAGCTAGCTTTGATAGCATACTTAAAGAGTTCAACACAATTAACGACTCTGCTTATGTTTTTACCAACAGCTATAGCTCAAACTATGATGTATATGTAGGCAGTGAGTCTACCGCTGACGGCTACGAAGTATGGATAATTAACGTTGATAACGAAGGCCCTATTATAGGTGAAAACGTATACTACTACGAACCAAGAGCTTATGATATATTCAACCACATTGGCGGAGGCTGGCGCGACGATTTAATTGTGTACACTGAGCTCGGCTTAGACGAAATCGAGGAATACATGATCGGCGAACTATGCACTAACTACGATAACTACTTAAACGAACTAGAAGATGCAGAGTAAACAAGAAATGCCTAAATGGTTTGACGGCCAAGTATACAGCGAGGGTGACACCGTATCAAATCCTTTTACAGGACACAGCGTTGAGCTAACCGCTGAAGAGCTGAGTATGTACGACCTTATTATGGGTGCACAAATGCTAAACCAGTGGGACGTCATGCAGAAAGGCCTAGGCTGGTTCCGTCGTGAGAATGCTGAAGCATATATGGTACTGCTTGATTAACCTTTAACACCAAAGAGAAGAATAACCATGAACTACACAAACAGATACGGAGACGTTTACACATTCACTAAACAAGATGATGGTAGTGTCCTTTGGGAAGGGAACTTCAAGCATTGCAGATTTAGCTGGCCTAATGTATACAAAAGTGCTTATGAGCAGTATTGTAAAGATGTAGGTTCTCAAGGTGGTCATCCAATGCACATTGAAGGTTTCAAAGAGCAGGTACATGAGATGTTATACAACGAGAATCATGAGTATGTAGGCCCTGGACCTATATGTGCTCAGTATGGACACTTAGTATACTCAGACACTAAGAATGTCAATATGGTTGATCCAAGCGGAGGACCTCACCTCAGTACTCATACAAACTTAGGAGAACGCTTTGACAGTGAAGAGTTAAAAGGATTGTGTATCAGTTCATTCAAAAGTGTTGATACGGGATACTTGATTGAAACGTATGGAGAGTTTGATCATTTAAGAGAAAGAACTGACGATTAACCTTTAACACCAAAGAGAAATGAAAGAGATACTACTGGAGATGTACGATAAACTTTGGAACGCTGACAAAGACAAGTGGTCTTGGAATGTGATACTGAAGGACACGCTAGAGAAATTAGAAACCAAAGATGTCGACTAAACTGCGCAAGATAGTTGACAAATAATAAACAAAAGTAAGGTTATAGCCTTACTGAGGTCGGGCTTTTGTAAGGTTATAGCCTTACAAATAAAACTTTTACAAAACTAACACGAACACTAATCGATAATATAATAAACTAAAAACAAATAACTATGAAATTTAATTTATCACCACAATCATTCGTAAAGTCAAACATCAGTGCAACTGTTAACGTTGACTCCGAAGCAATCTTGTCTGCTGACTACAACTACGGTAACGAAGCTTTAACACTTACTTTTACTAACGGTGCCAAGTACGAATACACTCGTGTACCGCGCTTTACATTCCACGGCTTACAAGAGTCTGCGAGTAAAGGTAAATTCATCAACAATTATGTCATCAACGCGTTTAATGTCGAGCGCGTATAATGACTGAAGACGAGATGGATAGGCTGGCTTCGATCATTGTTGATAAAATGTTCGAACGCCAAGACGAACTCGACGAAGAGTTTATGACTGAGTGGCAAACTCAAATTCTTACACAAACCGAAATGCCAAACAAGCAAGACGAGCTTAAACGCTTAGAAGAAATGCTTAGTAAAGCTATCGATGACGAAGAGTTTGAGCTTGCTGCGACCATACACCAAAAAATAACTAAACTTAAAAGCAAATAATTATGAATATTAAACCAATGCTCGCATACAAAGCAGGTATCAAGCCTATAGATTTTTCAGAGCAAGTGTATATTCAACCAAAGCTTGACGGCGTACGTTGTTTATTTACTAAAGACGGCGCGTTCTCACGTACCGGTAAACAATTTATGAACGTTAAACATATTGAAAATGAATTACAACCACTATTCAATGACTACCCAAATCTTATCCTTGACGGCGAATTATACAACCACGCCCTCAAAAACGATTTCGAGAAAATCATTTCGCTCGTTAGAAAGCAAAAGCCTAATCCTTTTGACCGGAGTGAAGCGTACGAATTTGTAGAGTTTCACTGGTACGACATTATTGACGACAACAACGATATATTATTTATCGATCGCAGTAAGTTTATCCACGAGTTATTACGTGACTTCTTCCCGGGAGCAGATGCACACCACGTGTTTCCACTTGTAACGCTGCGCGTTGATTCACTCGACAAAGCTCGTGCTATACACGACGCTAACCTCGCTGGCGGCTTCGAAGGCTCTATCATTCGTCTTAACAAAGTGTACGAATGCAAGCGCTCTTACAACCTACAAAAGTTCAAAGACTTTAGCGACAAGGAAGCTACGATCATTGACCACGTTGAAGGCAAAGGCAAGCGTGCCGGCACACTCGGTAAGTTTATCATGCGTGACGAAGCAGGCATTGAATTTGGCTGCCCACCTGGCAAAGGCTTTACGCATGCCGACCTTCGGGAAATCCTTGAAAACATTAACCACTACATTGGCAAAACGGCTACGTTCACTTACTTCGAGCGTACTAAAGCAAATAGCTACCGCCACCCACAATTTAAAGCAATTAGAAACTATGAATAAGACATCAACACAAATCAAAGACCAATTGGTACGCAAAGGTGCATCTGAAGTTATCGAAGAAGCCTTAAAAGAAGGCGTATTCTTTAGCGACGTAAACGAAATGCACGACTGGATTGAGGACAACTTCGACTACAATATGCTAGGCCATACCGATAATGACTACGACGAAGTAATGGATATTATGATGGAAGAGGTACACGACCGTGTATACGAGTTCTTTAACCAAGTGCAAGCGGATATTTTAAACAAAGCTTTCCTTGTACAAAAAAGTTTAGCGCATGATACGGATCTATAAACACATCAAGAGGTTGCGTAACTACCTGAGTACGTTGCAAATAGAGTGCATTAATCTCTCTATACAAGCATCACGCACGGGATGGAATAAGGAACTGCAGAAGTCTATTACTAATAATGCGTTGCTAATTCGCAAGTACGAGCGTCGATTGAAACTTATAAAGATGGTATCATGAGAAAACTAATCTATCGCATGTACGAAACCGATCAGCTAACACTCGGCGCTGCAATGCAGTTGCTCGAGTACTTAGACAAAAAAGAACGATGAATATATTTTACCTAAGCCACGATCCTAATGAAGCTGCACGAGTGCAATACAATAAACACGTAGTCAAGATGATTCTTGAGTCTGCGCAGTTGTTATGCACAGCGCACCACGAGTTGGGTAACCACGATGTACCATACAAAGCAACACATAAAAACCATCCGTCAGCTATCTGGGCGCGTTCTAACGACCTCGCTTACCTCTGGCTATATGAACATATGATTGCACTCGGAAACGAGTACACACGACGCTACGGTAAGAAGCACCTGACAATTGAAAAGTGCTACAATACGTTAATGGATTTGCCACCTGGCATTCCATCTCAAGAATGGCAACAACCACCACAATGCATGCCTGATGAATACAAATCAGAATGCTCGGTTGACGCTTACTGGAACTACTACGAAGCTGAAAAGCACACGGTAGCTAATGCTAACGAAACTAAAATAACTAGATATGCCAACAGCCGTATGTAACCAATACCTAATTAAGATAATGAACGAGCTTGCTCAAAATAGTGATGATCAAGTTATATATGCAACCTTAGGTTCGGAAGAACGCGACGGTAGCTTATAATAATATAATAGTAACAGGCTAATGTCACAGTATGAACGGAATATGAAGTACTTAAATGATAAGCGCATAATATACCGCCGCAATCCAATTACCGACAAGCCTTCAGCTAAATTTGAATGGGGTAACTTTTACGAAACAGGTACGCATGAGTGCTACGCTTTGTTTCAAACGAAAGCTAAAATCAACACATACAAATCGCTGAAGTGGCACTTGTATGTATTGTGGTACCTCAACGATGCATTGGATCAAGACGAATTTATAACATTAACTCAATATCTTTGCTCTAAAGAAAATGGTTTTGTTACCTTTAACGTCTCTAATGCACTTATTGAAAGTATGGTATACGATGTATCTATGCAAGACCTTGAACGTCCACCCGCTAACAAAGTTAGAAAAATTATATTTAAAGACAATTGCGGATTGTCGCTTAGTGAAAAGCTAAGTATCGTGGGCAGCATGGTAGGAAAGCAAAAGCTATCCGAGGCGGAAATATATGACGCTATGTTATTTATGCACGATGCTGGTGAAAAGCTCACCATAAAATCAATTGCAGGGCGATTGGGGTGTTCTACTAGAACTATCCATCGCAATATGAGTACGGAACTTAAAAAAGAAAAGCAACTGCTTAACCAAGAACTATAATGAAAAAATACAACATACAAAATTATGTAAGGTACAAAAACGATTTAGAGACGGTACTCTTACGTAATGAAAATTTAAAGTGGGGCGATATGTCACGCGATCAACTTGTAGCGCAATTTATGCCATTGGTTGAGAACTTAGCGAGAAAGTTTTCTACATCAGACCAAGCTTCTGGCGTTATGAGTATAAATGATTTAATACAGGAAGGCAACTTCGGCTTAGTCGCTGCTGTTGACAAGATCAGCTGGGATAAGATAATTGATTCTGAAGACCCTGAAAAAACAATTAAGTCATTCCTATCTAAAAGAATAAAGGGAGCGATACGTCGCGCTATTGATATTAATAGAGGCGACGTACGTATCCCCGAGCATAAGCTTAATGAGATACGAAAGAACCCTGGCGATGAGGCTATGGTTGCTTTGTTTTTCAACAGCGTATTCTCAAGCATCGATGCGTTTAATGCTGATGATGAAAACCCTATATTCCAAATAGCCGACAACACCGAGCCATATAATATTGGTTTGATGAATTCGTATTTGCTGGGTTTGATGCGTGAGCATTTAACACCGGTACAATATGATGTATTACGCTTATCTTACGGTTTAGACGAAGCTAAAATGCCAGCAATGCAGATCGCTAATCGCGTAGGCATCAGTGTATCTACAGCTAATGTGCGTATATCGCAGATAAAAAAGGATGCTATTGATATATTAATAGCGAATACCGATTCTTCTCAAGTGCTTGATTTTATGTAAGTTAAGCACTTAATACTAATTAACTAATATGCAATATGCGTAATTATATTAATAACAAACACCACATACCTTATGACCTTAAATGAGAAACTTGCGACTATTCAAACCAAGTTCAAATCCAAAAAGTCGCGTTACAATTCCTTTGGTAAGTACTACTTTCGTAGTGCTGAAGATATCCTAGAAGCTACAAAGCCCTTTCTATTAGAGTTAGGAGTTAGTGTAACAGTCAGTGAGTCTATCATTGCAGCCGAGCCTTTCCCCATTTTGGAAAGCAAAGCTACGGTGACTGACGGCGACGGTGCTATACACGCTACGGCTGTCGTTGGTGTTGACCTCGACCAGAAAGGTATGCAAATGCCTCAAAAGTTTGGTTCAGCATCATCGTACGGAAAAAAGTATGCCCTTGGCAATCTATTCCTTATTGACGACACCCAAGACTCTGATGCTGGCAATAGCCACGGCAAAGATAGCAAACCAAAAGCTAAGATAACCTCATCATCGGATGCTGCATTCACTAAGGCAATGGAGTATGTAAAAGGAGGGGGTAAGTTAGAAGCTATCAAAGCGAAGTATGACTTATCCCCTGACGTTGAGAAACTACTAACAACATTATGATAGACAAAGAAGCGATTGACAAGCTGCGTGAAGACGAACATTACTACGGGAACTTTGGTAAACAATTCCTAAGTAACAGTGACATCTCCACGTTGCTTCGAGATCCATTAGCTCTTGGCAAACCGAGAGAACAAGTACCAGCGTTCTTGGTTGGCGGTTATTTTCACACCGCTATCCTCGAACCAAACAAGCTCAAGAAGTACAAGATTATCGAGTCTTCGACGAGAAACACTAAAAAGTATAAAGAAATCTCTAACGGCGAAATGTGTTTGCTGCAGCATGAGGTTGACCAACTTGAGGTGATGATCGACAAAGTGCTCGCTAACGATGTATGTCGCGGCTTGATCCGGCCGATCGATGGCGAATACGAATTACCAGGTATTACAGAAATCGACGGCATTGCTTGGAAGGGCAAAGCGGATATTATTAACCGTGACGACGGACTAATCGTTGACTTGAAGACAACAGCTAAGCTGGACGACTTCAGATGGTCGGCTTCGAAGTATAACTACGACAGCCAAGCGTATATCTACCAAAAGATATTCGGTTACGATATGGTCTTCGTTGCGATTGATAAGAAAACGCATCAAATAGGTATATTCGATTGCTCGCCACAATTCATTGAACGTGGTAAAGAAAAAGTCGAACGCGCTATTGAAGCTTACAAGTTATTTTATGACAACCCAGAATTTGAACCAAGAAACTATTTTATTAACCAAACATTATAAGTATGGCATCAATTATTAAAGCAAGTATCAACCTTAACATGATCGACAAATCAAAGATCATTGAAGGAAAGAAAGGTAAGTATTTACCGCTAACCATTACGCTCAACGACGAAGTTGACCAGTTTGGTAATCAAGGACCGTTAATCATTGAGCAGTCTAAAGAAGAACGTGAAGCTAAGATGCCGAAGGTTTATTTAGGTAATGCAAAGGTTGTGTGGTCTAACGGTCAAAACGTAGACGCTGCACCTAGAACCGATCAGCCAGGAGGAATGGCACCACCGCCACCCAAGCAAGCAGCGCCTGTCGATGATCTACCATTTTAATCATATGTACGAAGAAGATTTTGTAAACATCTCGTACAATAAAGATGGGAAAGTAACCTCAGTAGAGGACTAATATTAATTAAATCCGCAATTTAATATAATGCAGACAATAGAGATCAATGGATTTGTGATTGACAACTTCAATCAGCATGGTCTTGATGAAGGTAAAACGCAGGGGACTTGTCCTCTGTGTTCTTCTACAAGAAAGCCTGAGAATCAGAAGCAAAAATGCGCTTCTTACGATTGGGAACGTGGTCTCGGTACTTGTCATAACTGTGATAAATCATTTCAGTTACACACTTACGAACGCAAAGGCACTTCAGAGAAGACATACGTCAAGCCTGAAGCCTTTGTTGTTCAAGAGGTGGGTAGCAAAGTAGAAGAGTGGTTTAAGACAAGAGGCATATCACGCAAAACGTTACACGAGCTACGTGTTACTGAAGGTAGTGAATATATGCCACAGACCGGTAAAGCCGAGAATGTTATAAAGTTCAATTATTTCATGGGCGACAACTTAATTAATGTTAAGTATCGTGATGGGAGAAAGAACTTTAAATTATATAAGGGTGCTGAGAAAGTATTTTACAATATAGATAGTATTGTAGGTTATGAGTATTGTATCCTTGTAGAAGGAGAAATGGACGTGTTAGCAATGCATGAAGCTGGTATCAGTAATGTAATATCAGTACCTAATGGCGCTACACTTAATACTAACAATTTAGATTACTTAGATGCTTGTATTGATTACTTCGAAGATAAGGAGAAAATCATACTTGCTACTGACTCAGACGAAGCTGGAGTTGCATTACAAACCGAGCTTATTCGCAGATTAGGTTCTGAAGTTTGCTTTTTAGCTACATTTGACGATTGTAAGGATGCTAACGAATATTTAATAAAGCATGGACCAGAAAAACTCGTATCTAGAATTACGAATGCAAAGCCCGTTCCGCTTGAAAACGTCACAACCTTCCGTGATATCGAAGACGAAATCACCGACTTTGTTCGCAACGGCTTTAAGCCCGGCTTTCAGATTGGCCTTAATAACTTCGATAATATCTTCAGTACTTACACTGGGCAGTTTATTACTGTTACAGGCATACCTTCCAGTGGTAAGTCGGATTTTGTAGACCGAATGGTTGTTGGTTACAACCGCAACTATGAATGGAAAACGGCATTTGCCTCACCCGAAAACCAACCAACATATTTACACGCGCATAAGCTAATGCGTAAATGCTGGGGCGGAATGCCAACCGCTGCTGATATATACAGCGATAGATGGAACCAAATAGCTGACCATTGCAATACTAACTTCTTCCATATAGATATGGAGCGCTACACGCTCGAAGCGGTATTAAAAAAAGGTGCTGAGCTAGTAAAGCGTAAAGGCATTAAGTGTTTGGTTATTGACCCTTTTAATAAAGTACGATCGAATGACCAGTCAGGCGATGTTAATGTATATACTCTTGAGTATCTGCAGAAGATAGAAACGTTTGCCAAGAAGTACGACGTGCTTGTTATTGTTGTTGCTCACCCTACTAAGATGTATAAAGATGGAAATGGTAAGATTGAGGAACCAACTATGTACAATATTAAAGGCGGTGGCGAGTGGTACGATGCTTCTTATCACGGCTTACTTGTTCACAGAGACTACGAAGCAAAGACTGTTAAGTGCAAAGTGCTTAAAGTTAAGTTTCAAAACCTCGGCGAGAATGGTGCAGAGGCACATTTCAAATGGCAACCAGACTCTGGTGACTATTTGTCTATAGATAATCCTGCAGATTTACTCGACGCTAAAATGCCCTGGGAATAATGGGTAGTGGATTTGGCAAAAGCAAAGGTAAGAAAACAAACTTTGGCAATTACTACCGCACACCAGAAGAGTACGAAGCAATGGTATGGTGTTTAAAAAACAAAATAGTCGTTGCACCTTTAGCTGCTGATAAAGTAAAGACCAACCCACAAAACTTTTATATTGACATTATTATTCAAGGCCGATTAAGTCGAAGCCCAAATACGTTTGACGCTAAAGAGCTATGGCCACAAATTTATAAATACTACAAATACTATTATGATAAACATCGAAAACCAGTATAAAGCATTAATCCAAGAGCTATTGCTAGCTAAGAAAAAAGATGATCGCACAGGTACTGGAACGCGTTCTGTATTCGGCAGAATGCTAACGCATGATATGAGCGAGGGTTTTCCGTTGCTAACCAACAAACGCGTGTACCACAAAATGGCTGTTCACGAACTGCTTTGGATTGCAAACGGGCGCACTGACATGCAGTATCTTCGTGACAATGGCGTTACATACTGGAATGCAGATTACGATCGCTCAGGACGCTCTGATGAGACCCTGGGGCCCGTATATGGCAAACAATGGCGCAACTTTAATGGTGTTGACCAATTGTTTAATGTATTGGATGACGTACGCAACAACCCGACCTCACGTCGTATGATAGTCAATGCTTGGAACCCGGCAGATATGCCAGATATGGTTTTGCCCCCATGCCACTACGGCTTTCAGTTGTATGTGAACGACGGCGAACTAGATTTAATGTGGCAACAACGTTCAGCTGATGTGTTCTTAGGTTTACCCTACGACATTGCAATGTACGGCCTGCTACTTGAGATGATTGCTAAAGGCAACAACTTAAAACCCGGTAAGCTAATTGCGCAACTTGGCGACTGCCATTTGTACAACGATCACTTAGAGCAAGCTAGAATATACTTAGCTAGAGTACAACCAGCGCATATGCCTGAGCTTGAACTAGCCAAGGGCATGTATAGCACAATGCACAACGAGGTGATCATCCCGGAGTTTAGCGATATAACCATTAAAAACTACAACCCTAAGCCTGCAATACCAGCACCGCTATCGGTTGGCAAATAAGACAAAATGACATACTATATTTATCACATACCGGGTAAAAAAATAGGCGTAACACGTAATCTTAATAAGAGAGTAACGGAGCAGCAAGGATACGCTCCAGACGAATACGAAGTTCTATTTACGGGTGAAGATATCGACGAGATATCACAGTTGGAGATAGAACTTCAAAAGTCTTACGGCTATAGCGTTGACACTGAATTATACAAAAACCTTTTTAAACCAAAACAAATGAGAGTAAACATTACCGATCAAACAACAACATTCCCTGTACCATTAAACAAACTAAAAGGTCGTCTTATGGACAACATAGGTTTAAGCTGGGTAACGCCACACGGTCATCGCGTTACATTAGATGTTGGATTATCAAAGTGGATTGTTGACAATGCACTAACATCCCGCTTCAACAATGAGCGTTGTTACATTTACAACAAAGCTATGTTTGAATTTGACAAAACTCGCCACAATAGTGTTGTGCATTCAAAAGAAGACTTTGGCGAAACTATATTTGGCGATATCCGCAGATGGGCAGACGATCGGGGTATATACGCTAAAGGCGATACAAAAACACAATTAATTAAATTATATGAAGAAGCAGGAGAGCTTGCTCAAGCTGTACTTAGGGATGATAACGAGGAGTTTATTGATGCTATTGGTGATTGCGTTGTTGTCCTCACCAACCTTGCCCACCTTGGAGGCGTCCGTATTGAAGATTGCATTGAGTCTGCTTACGCTGAGATTTCTGATCGACGTGGGGACATGGTTAATGGCTCGTTTGTAAAAATAACCCCAGCAGGCCAGGTATCAGACACGTCATTTTCATCTTATTTAAAATCTAAATCTGCTACATTATGAAACAAAAAGTAATTAACTTTCGCGATCCAGTAGTTGAGCGCGTGGTAGATAAGTTTGTTGGCCGTTCAGATGTAGGCTTTAAAAAATACGGTGTAACACTTGAGGATGATCCCTCAGATATGTTAGCTTGGCTTAATCACTTGCAAGAAGAAATGATGGACGCCGTCTTGTATTTACAAAAAGCCAAAGAAACTTATGAAGCAACGAGCTCCCAGGAGTAATATGAAAAAGAAATATAGCAGAAAGAAAGGACCAGTGAGAGCAAAGAAGGTATCGTATGACGGTATCAACTTTGCCTCAGGACTTGAAAAGTATATGTACATGGCTTTACGAAAAGCTAAAATAGCAGCATTATATGAAGGAGAAACATTCGAATTGCAACAAGCATTTAATTTCCCATTTGAAAGTTACGAGCGCACGGGGAACGGTAAGGGCGAATTTACTAATAGAGGAAATAAGAAAATCCTCAACATTAAGTACACCCCCGATTTCGTAGGTAAGCACTTTATCATTGAGACTAAAGGGCGAGCTAACGAATCATTCCCAATGCGCTGGAAGCTGTTCAAAAAGTATATAGCTGAAAACAAACTAGAGCCGTTCACATTGTATAAACCACAAAATCAGAAAGAATGCGACGAGACAATTCAACTGATCCTGGAGAAACAAAAGCAGTCGCCAGGAAAAAGTACGCAGAGCGAAAGATAGAAAAATGGATTAAGTGGTCGTGGGATGTACGCGGCAGAGTAATTTATAAAGAACTAATAGAACAAATAAACAAATATGAGCGAAAAGAGTAAAGGTTGGGCTATCTCAATAGGTTTTTATCCGGGTGTCTTAATAGGCGCCCGAACTTACCATGCAGAAGATATGACGTCGCACGTGTTCTATCTGCCGTTTTTTGATGTTGCATTTCAAATAGAACGCTAATGGGATTATTTAACGAACGAGTAGCGTACAAACCTTTTGAATATCCAGAATATTACACGGAAGGTTGGCTAAAGCAAGCGCAGGCATTTTGGCTGCACACTGAAATATCAATGCAAAGCGACATTAAAGACTGGAACGAGAAGCTTACACCTGAAGAAAAAAACTTAGTAGGTAACATACTTTTAGGTTTTGCACAAACAGAATGTGCCGTGTCCGATTATTGGACACAAAAAGTTGTTGGCTGGTTCCCAAAGCACGAAATACAGCAAATGGCTATGATGTTCGGCTCGCAAGAAACAGTCCACGCAGTAGCTTATAGTTACCTCAATGAGACGTTAGGCCTAGAAGATTATGAAGCCTTCTTACACGAGCCCGCAACAGCCTCTAGGTTTGATAATCTAGTTGCATACGATGGCGCAGATAAGTTAGGCATAGCTAAATCATTAGCTGTGTTCAGTGCATTCGCAGAAGGCGTTAGTCTATACTCAGCTTTTGCCGTTTTGTATTCTTTCCAACTGCGCAATTTACTTAAGGGTATTGGGCAGCAAATGAAGTGGAGTGTAAGAGACGAGTCATTGCACAGCAAGATGGGGTGTAAATTGTTTCGCCATATGTGCGAAGAAGACGCTGAATTAATGGAACAATGCCGGAAAGATGTTATTGATGCCGCATCCACTATGATAAAACTTGAAGAAGATTATATAGATAAGATGTTTGAGGCTGGTGATATTGAAGGCATAGCCGCTGAAGATTTAAAGAATTTTATTAAAAAGAGAACAAACGAAAAGCTTGTTGAGCTTGGTTATATTGACCTTGGCAATTATTTCCCTTATGTTGAAGGATCCGCCAAAAAACTAGATTGGTTTTACCATCTTACAGGTGGTGTAACACACACTGATTTCTTTGCAATCAGACCAACAGACTATTCTAAAGCTAACGAAGGAGAAGATTTTGAAGACATATGGTAGAGACTTGGAATAACGAATGGATTAAAGGAACAGATTACCCTGCATGGGGCGATACTGAAGTATACAGAAAAACGATCTCTGGTGGGTACTTGCTGCAAGGCGAAACCCCGAGAGACGCTTATGAACGTGTAGCTAAAACAGTTGCGCGAAGATTATATAAACCAGAACTTGCAGATGTATTTTTTGATTACATATGGAAAGGTTGGCTTAACCTGGCTTCTCCTGTACTTTCAAATACCGGTACCGATAGAGGCTTACCGATTAGTTGCTTTGGAATCGATGTCGCGGATAGTATCCAGGATATCGGCTCTAAGAACTTAGAAATGATGTTGCTAGCGAAACACGGTGGCGGTGTGGGCGTTGGCATTAATATGATAAGACCCGCTGGAGCTAAAATTACAGGAAATGGAACATCAGACGGAGTCGTACCTTTTTGCAAAATCTATGACTCAACAATCCTTGCAACTAATCAAGGAGCTGTTAGAAGAGGAGCAGCATCAGTTAACATCAACATTGAGCACCCTGATTTTGAAGAGTGGCTGGAGATCAGAGAACCGAAGGGCGATGTTAACAGACAATCGCTTAATCTCCATCAGTGCGCAATTGTTGGTGATAAGTTTATGCGACGACTTGAACAAGGCGATAAAGAAGCAAGAACTCGATGGAGTAAACTTCTTAGAAAGCGAAAAGCAACTGGAGAACCGTACATTATGTTTAAGGGGAACGTTAATAAGAACAATCCGGAAGCATATAAGTCAAATGGTTTAAAAGTACATATGACAAACATATGTAGTGAGATTACACTGCATACAGACGAGTCGCACAGCTTTGTATGTTGTTTGAGCTCGCTTAACTTGTCTAAGTACGATGAATGGAAAGGCACTGATCTTATTTACCATGCTACATGGTTTTTAGATGGTGTTATGGAAGAATTTATACAACGAGCAAAAGGCTTGCGTGGTTTTGAAAATGCAATACGCTCAGCAGTTAAGGGTAGACCATTAGGTTTAGGCGTCTTAGGCTGGCATACTTACTTACAAAACAGAGGCATACCTTTTGAAGGATTATCAGCACAATATGAAACAAGAAAAATATTCTCTCAAATCAAAATTGAAAGCGAACGCGCTTCAAGAGACCTGGCCGATGTCTATGGCGAACCTCTTTGGTGCGTCGGTACTGGGATGCGTAACACTCATCTTAGGGCTATTGCTCCTACCGTTAGTAATAGTAAACTGGCTGGGAACGTTTCTCCAGGTATTGAGCCGTGGGCCGCAAACGTATTTACGGAACAAAGTGCTAAGGGTACTTTCATACGTAGAAACCCTGTTCTTGAAAGTGTTTTAGAAGATAATGAGATAAACACTGAAAAGATCTGGAATCAAATCCTAGCCGATGGTGGCTCAGTGCAGAACATCGAAGAACTCGATGGATTGTTAATGGGTGATTGGGACGAGCCAATTAAGAACGTGTTTAAAACGTTTAAAGAAATTAACCAACTGGAATTAGTAAGGCAAGCCGGAATACGGCAGCAGTACATTGACCAATCAGTTAGTTTAAATTTAGCTTTCCCTTCTGAAGCTACACCAAAGTGGATTAACAAAGTCCATATGGAAGCCTGGAAGCAAGGTGTTAAAACCTTGTATTACACGAGAACGGAATCAGTGCTGCGTGGCGATTTAGCTGCGGCTGCAATGGATGATTGCGTTGCCTGTGATGGTTAAAAAAATAAAGGGGATCCGTAATTGGGTCCCCTTTTTTATTTATTTATACGCGTCTTTGTACTTCCCGCCGGTATTTTTGATTAAATTTCTATTGTCCTTCATCATTTTTTTAGCGTCAGCGCTGTTAGGCGTATTACCTGTTGTAAACCCTCTAGCTGGATCATTGTGGAGAGTGCCGCCTGAGGCTATTTTACCCGCAACTTCTCCCATCCTACTATCATGTTTTGAAAAATGCGCAGTCTCAACTGCTACAGAGTCTGCATAAGTTCTTGCATCTTTAGGTCTTAAAGTGCGGTAGTCTTGCTTGTTTTCATTTACTTGCTTAGCTGGAGTTTTAGCTCCGGCCATTTTGATTGGGCTACCTAAACCCTGTGGTCCAATTCCTTTTCTCATTTTGTTTTGTTTTATTATTATTAATTTTAAGCGCCGTATTCGCCGGCTCTTCCTGTTTTTCTTTTTTGTCTTCTACCCTTTTCTATATCCGTGTCAGAAAGCTCGCTATAAGTTTTAGGCGTGTCTTTACTAACCTTCTTTGTAGGTCTGAACACAACATCACCGTCGCTGTAGTCTTTGCTTCCACTAGGTGTTTCCCATTCTTCTTTAAACCATCGCTTAAGAGCCAAACCTTCTTTAGTTTTCCTAACTTTTCTGAATGGAGAATTGCCTTGAGTATACATTACTTTTTCTTTTTGCCTTTATTCTTTCTGCACTTTGCAATAGCACCAGACGCATACGCTGATGGGAATACGTCGTACTGCGCTTTTACCTTATGGTAACATGCATCTTTAAGTTTAAAGGGTGATGACATTTTAAACGCCATTACTTGGAGAGCTTTTTGGAAGACACACTTGAAAATCTTTCTTTAACCTTTTGCTGTGTAAAATTAGAATAGCCGTGCTTCTTCGCCATTTTATTTACATCTTTATTACTCATTGTTTCAATACCCGCGACGCCCTTGCTTGCCATAAAACCAGCATTTTCTTGAGCTCTGATCGTATCGAGCCGGCGCGCTGATGGCATACTAGCTAACTCCGCGTTTGATGTATTGCTTCTTCTGTATTGAGGCGCTGTAACAGCATTATGAGGCTCGGGTGTTGATTTTTCAGGAGCTTCGGTATATGACCATCGGGTTGGATCAAAAGCATTTTGTGTATAACTTGATTTATTTAATTCACTCGGCGTTACACGCTTTGCTTGTTTAGCTGGAGACTCAGGGTTATTAGCCTCGTATTCTTCTTTAGCCGCTTTGCGATATCCTTTTTTAGCTTCAGCATAAGTTTTATCGGTAGTCATAGCGTCGTAAGCTGCTTTAAATTTATCTACAGCTTTTGTGCTCTTGCCCATCTCTTTGTCTTTGATAGATTGTTTGTGAGCGAATTCGCCAGCTGTAGTTTGTCTAGCCGGAGACTCTGGTGCGGCCTCAATAGCAGCTTTTAATCCAGCGTTAAGATTTGGCTGATTGCCCTTTAATGCCTTTAATATAGGCGATTGTGGGTTTTGTTTATACATAACTTTTATTATCTAAATTGGTAATTAATACCTGCTTTTATTTCAAACACTTCTTTATCCCAGTATTTCATATACTCGCCTTCCGCGAATATACCCCAGTTCAATCCTATCTTGTAACCTATAACTCCACCAAAGTTGTAGTCAATCCATTGTCCTGGTATGAAATGATTTGTATTTTCTAGCTCATCTGCAAATTGCTCGTAGGAAAACATATGATCGCCTATTATATGAGTGTGCCAGGGCAACATACTTGCCCATGAATGGATCCAAAAGTCTTCTGAGTAGTGATAGTAATCAACGCCAATAATAGCTGATAACGAACCAAGTGCCCCTATACCTGAAAGCTGCTCTGCATTGTAAGCGTTTACAATATCGCCGTATATATATTTTCTAAAATCAAGATCGGTGTCAGCCACTTTGTTGCCCTCAGGGTCTAACCAATACCAATCGCCATTATCAATCTCGTCGTCGTTATCGTAGTCGATGCCATAATAAATATCTTCATAGCCCATATCACGCACGAGATCCCACCAGGGTTTGTCTTCTAAATATTCTGCAATAGGATTATAGCCATACGCTTGGTGTTGTCTAGCTGCAATACCTAAACTAAAATCTACTTCACCAACGTGTAGTCTTCCTCTTACTTCGACTTGAGTGTAATCTAGATTAACTAATCCCTGATTAAACAGCTCTGCCTTTACCATCCAATGCTTAGCTAGATATCTTAAGAAGTAACGTTGGTTTATATAGTCATTGCCTTGTTGTCTACCGCGGTCAAATTGAGCTAAGTACTCAAAACCTTCAACCGCGCCAACGGTTGCAAATAAAGATGTTGTAGATTGGTTGTGTCCATCGTAAAATGGGTTTTGTCTTTTCTCGTAATCGTAACGAGCTACACGGCGAATGCCGAATGTATATCTGTAATCAAACGGGTTTTCAACGGTTATATCCATTAGGTCCCCACCTTGAGAAACAAAGTACTCTGACTGTGCTTCCATTGGCGACGCTCCGTACACACTTGTGTACAACGTGCTGTACTTTAACAATCCCTGCCCAAACGCTGAGGTTGATATAAAAAATGTTATAAGTATATTCTTCATGCTTAAAACTTATTAGCTCCGGTTAGCTGGTCAACTTCCTTTTGTATTTCGCGGTAGTCTACATGGCTCAGCGATAAATTAATACCCGCTTCCCACCTGGTAATTTCTTTACCATTTTTATACAATACTAATGTAGGTACCGATCTTATGCGCTCTTCTTGTTTTAGAGTTGCGTTGCCGTCAATAGATGCTTTAAATATTTTAGCGTCTTTAATTTTAACAACGTCTACATAATTATTTGCAGAGTTGAATTCAGCATTATAATGCACTAAAACTATACCTCGCTTGCTAATAGTACTAGAAGCAAACGAGCAGAGTGTAAATGCGATTAATAAAAGGGTTGTATTTTTCATGTTATTTCATTTCGAATAGTCTTTCTTCTATTTTATCAAGTTGCTTTTTAATATCGCCCACGTCATTCTGCGTGTTCATTATTGTTTCACGTACTAACTGATCTTTAAGGTCGTATTCCATTCTACCAATTTCAGCAGGCGGTAAAAGCTTAGCTTCCTCAATACCTGCTTGTAGGTCAAAATACCCTAGTGTAATTACTCCTACACCTGCTATTATAGCGCCTAAAGTTTTTAGGGACAGCCCTACTACTGTGTTTTCTGAAATTTCTTTTGCCATTTTATTTACCGTATTCAGCTTGTACATTAAAAGAAGGACATGCTTTTGATGCAAATTCATTATGCCCATGAACCGTTGCTCCGAAAAAAATATCAGTAAGTATGAAAACCAAATTATCTAAAGCATCTTTTTGCTTTTCAGTTCTTGTGTCTTTAGGTGTTTTACCGTCTTGTTCAACACCCCCTATATAACATACACCTATACTGCCAGTATTATGTCCCTTAGTGTGA
>Ga0257120_1000944_pt1 | contig 20228 bp, 20 predicted proteins | sample SI106_10metaG_FD_190153 | JGI IMG/M metagenome (GOLD analysis project Ga0257120, IMG submission 190153) | Marine microbial communities from Saanich Inlet, British Columbia, Canada - SI106_10 | ecosystem: Environmental > Aquatic > Marine > Inlet | place: Canada: British Columbia | collected... | reverse complement strand
GCTATCTATTTTTACAATAGGATCAAAAGCCAGTAATGAAATAAAACTATCTTTTTCGGCATTAATAGTTGTGTTATGAAAGGCAATTTTTTCTTCCTCATTATAGATGAAATCAAAATCAGTAAGCGCAACAATCGTATAATTTTTCTCATTCAAATTAGGGAAATGAAAGTTCCCATTTTTATCCGTTTTAGCAATATAATTTGGAGTGTCTTTAAAGATAATACTATCATTTCTGTTTTCTTCAAAAAGCATAATCCAAGTATTTTCAATCGCATCTAAAGTATAAGAATCTTGTAATTTACCATTTAACGTAAGGGTATCTATTTCATCAGAAGTTGAGAAAATAAAATGCAGTGTATCCAGAATATTTCCCTCATTCAAGTCCTTAATGCACTTGTTCAAAGCAATATTATAAGTTGTGTTTTGGGCAAGTCTATCTCCAATTGTTAAATGTAAAGTTGACCCCTTTATTTTTTTTTGAATTCGTTTTTTTATAGGAGGAGATATATAGAAATTTTCTTCCCATTTGTTAAGCACAACATATTCATTAAATGTGTAACTAATACTTGTAACTCCTTTTTGTCTCAATAGTTTTTCGGTGAGTACTTCAGGTGCTTGGCTATCTTTTTCTCCGCCTGTTGGTGCCACCATATTAGCACAACTACTTAGTAGTAAAAGGAAGATGGTAATATGTATAGTAAATTTCATTCGGACAAAGATAATCTATTTGTTTTAGGCAACAGCAATAGTTGCAATGCTTACTTTCACACCTTCAATTTCTAATAATTTTTGGGCACAAGCCTCTAGAGTTGCACCAGTAGTCACTACATCATCAATGAGTAGGATGTGCTTATTTTCTAATTTTTTGGTTTTTTGTAATGCAAAACTATTCATCATATTTTCCCAACGGCTAAAGCGTTTTTTCCTTGTTTGGGAGTCGGTATTTTCTGTGCGAATAAGTGAGCGAGTATTCATCTTGATGTGTACTATTTCCTTTAACCCTTTTGCAATATATTTGCTTTGATTATAGCCTCTTAATCTTTCTTTTTTAGGATGTAGAGGGATAGGAATAATACAGTCAATATCAGAAAAAAAGTTACTGTCTTGTAGTGCGTATCCTAGTTGTTTTCCTAAGAAAATCCCCATATTTTTTCCTCCTTCATATTTTAACTCATGTATTAGTTTTTGTGTGCTACCTTCTTTTTGAAATTGATACAAAGCAGCAGCATTTTGTAATTGTACTCTCCCCCAGAATAACTTGCTTACAGAATTTTCTGCTTGTCTAAAGCATTCTGTTTTGGGAATTTTATAAAGGCAAGGTATACATACGCATTCCTCTTCCTTTAGTAAATTCTCTCCACAAACAATGCAAGTATTTGGGTAGAATAAAGCAATCAAATCTTCAAAAGTTGAATAAAGGTAGCTCGTTACTTTCATAGTTGAAAGTTACAAATTTTATAGCAATAAAAAAACCCACCGAAAAGGTGGGCTTAAATTATTGAAATCGAGCGAGTGCTTATCCGCATTTGCTGTAACCACAGCTTACGCATTTAAGGCAACCCTCTTCATATACTAAGCCTTCATCACCACATTCTCCACAAGTATGATCACTTACCTTTGTTCCGTCAGTAATAAAGGTTTTTAAAGCCCTTACAACACCACTTTTCCAAGTATTGATGTTCTCGTCATATAAGTTCATTTTCCCGATTAAGTCAACTACATAGTGTAAAGGCATTCCGTGTCTTAATACTCCTGAAATTAGTTTTGCATAGTTCCAGAACTCCTTATTAAACGAGCGAGATAATCCGCCCATTGTTACTTTATATCCTTCTTTATCTTCATATTGGAAGTCATATTGAGTAGAACCGTCTTCCCTTTTGTTTTTAATTACCCAACCATATTCTACTGCTGCAGGCACATTAAATACATCTTCTGTTTTACCTGTAAAAATCTCATAAGGTCTCCCGTTCATAAGCCCTACAACTGCAATCCATTTTTCTTTATTATTCTGAAAACGAACTACTTTTGCATCCAATCGTTTCGTACGAGAAGGCGCTTTAGTTTCTCTGAACTCACTATTTTCAAGTACCTCATTTTTTCCTTTATCATCAGCAGATACTAGTACTCCAGCTCTTGATCCATCTCTATAAACTGTAATCCCTTTCGTGCCTTGCTTCCAAGATTCTAAGTAAATATTACTTACTTCATTAAGTGATACATCATTTGGTAAGTTAATAGTTGAACTAATTGAGTGCGTTACATATTTTTGAACAACAGCTTGCATTTCTACTCTTTTGTTCCAGTTAATTTCTGGGGCAGTACTTCCTGCATACGGACTTTTAGTGATGTCAGTTTCACCAGTTACATCCATCCAAGTTTTAAGGTTATGGTGGTAAACTGTAAACTCTTGCCACTTGTCTCCTGAATCATCAATAAAGTCAACTTTTGCATCTCTATCTTGCTCATTTATTTTTCTTCTTCTTTTGTAGTGTGTCATAAACACTGGCTCAATTCCTGAAGAAGTTTGAGCTAGCATACTTAAAGTACCGGTTGGCGCTACAGTACTGATTGAAATATTTCTTCTTCCAAACTTCATCATTCTCTCATATACATCAGGAAGTTCAGTTTCTAGCATTTGTACGAATTCTGAAGTTTTTTCAATTTTAGCATCAAATCCTACAAAACTACCTCTTGATAAAGACATGTCAATAGAGCTATCAAATTCAGCTCTACATTTTTCTTTCATCATTGATTCCACCATTGCGATTGCTTCATCTGAGTCAATTGCCATCCCTAATGCTGCTACCATATCAGCCAAAGCTGTAAATCCTAAACCTGTTCTTCTTCCTTCTTTTCCTGTTTTAAGTAATAATTCCCAAGTTTCTCTTTCTACTTGTTTGATGCTTTCTGGCTCGTCATCAGCATCTACTTTTGCCAATATTCTTCCAATTGCTTCCGTTTCTAAATCAACTAAATCATCCATTAATCTTTGTCCCTCATAAGTCGCTTTGTAGAAATCTTCCATTAAGAATTTTGCATCCTTAGTAAATGGTTTTTCTACAAAATTGAAAAGATTTAAAGCAATTAATCTACAGCTATCACCACCTTGCATTGCAATTTCAGAACATGGATTTGTAGATGTATTCTTATAGCCAGGATATACTGATGAAGTGGAATACCAGTGTTGTCTGTCCCAGAAAATTAAACCTGGTTCAGCAGTATTGTGTGCACACTCAATAATAGTATCCCAAAGTTCTTTTGCATTAACTGTTTTGCTAAATTTTGGTGTATCAGATTCGATTGGCCATCTGTGTGTGTACTCAGCATTAGCTTCTACAGCATTCATAAATTCATCCGATAAACGAATAGAAATATTTGCTCCAGTTACTTTTTGTAAGTCTTGTTTTATTGTAATGAAATCCTCAACATCAGGATGTGCAATATCCATTGATAGCATTAAAGCACCTCTTCTTCCGTTTTGTGCAACTTCACGAGTTGTGTTTGAAAAACGATTCATAAAAGAAACCGCTCCTGAAGTACTCCCTGCTGCATTAGAAACTCTTGCTCCAGATGGGCGTAAGTTTGAAATATCAACCCCAACACCACATCTTCTTTTGAATAATTGTGCTAATTGCTGATCAGTATAAAATACTCCTCCGTATGAATCATGTAGTTCTGGAACAACAATACAATTAGATAAAGAAGCTAATTTGTAGTGATTCCCTAAAGAACTCATTACACTACCTTGTGGAATAATATATCCGAATTCCTTAAAGTAAGCGTATACCTTTTCTTCTGTTAGATCTTCTCTTTCTTGTCCGTATTTTGATAAAAATTGAGCACTACCGTTAAGGTTATATTTTAATTTGTAATCTGCTTCAATTCTTCCAAATTCCTTTGCCATTCTCCTGTGCATATCGTCAGGAGATTGTTCCACAAATTCACCATCATGATCCTTCATAGCATACTTATTCATCCAAGTTGTTCCTGCTAACTCATCACCATTAAAGTAGGCGACAGCAGTTTTTAAAACTTGCTCGTATGCGTATGTTTTTTGTTTGTTAGTTTTTGTTGAAATTTCTTGTGGTTTTTTTGTTATTGTGGTCATTTGGTTTTCAGATTAAAGCGTTTATTTTATCAGTGGTTTTTTACTGACTACAAGTTTAGAAATAATATTAAGTATTGAACACTGTAAGAGGTTTGATTCTTAACAGATTTTTCAACAATTAGTTGATAAACTAAAATTGCTAGATAAAGCAATGATTAGCTTAGAGAGTAAATGGTAAAAGAGATGCGCTTTTTGGAGGAAATTAAGCTGTTATTTGAGCTAAGATGCTTTGAAATAAGATAAGTCCGTCCTGATTGTTTAGCTCTTTGTCAGCAGCTCTTTCAGGGTGAGGCATCATTCCAAAAACATTACGATTTTCATTACATACACCTGCAATATTTAATAATGATCCATTCGGATTTGCATCCTCAGTAATTTCGCCATTTTCATCACAATATTTAAACAAAATCTGGTCGTTTGCAATTAATGATTTTAAGGTAACTTCATCAGCAAAATATTTTCCTTCACCATGAGCGATAGGAATTTTTACTGCTTTATCATTGTATTGATTTGTTACAAGTGTACTTTTAGTTTCAGCTTTTAAGAAAGTATTCTTGCAAATAAATTTATGACTATTATTATGAAGAAGTGCGCCTGGTAATAATCCGCTTTCAGTTAAAATTTGGAATCCATTGCATATTCCCATTACATAACCACCTGCATTAGCAAAGCCAATTATTTCATTCATGATAGGTGAGAATTTAGCAATTGCACCTGATCTTAAGTAGTCTCCAAAGGAAAATCCACCAGGAAGAATAATAAAATCACACCCTTGTAAATCAGTATCTTTATGCCAAAGCTTTACTACTTCTTGCTTCATAATAGATTCCAGAACATATACCATATCCATGTCGCAATTAGACCCAGGAAAAACAACTACACCAAATTTCATATCATTAATTTTAATGCGGCAAATTTACACATTATAAAGTAATGAAGTACCTATAATAGAAGGAAGAAATTATTAACATTAGAAATAAAAAATTAGCTACTTTTCGGCTTTTAGTATAGGTGAAATAGTTGCCGATTATAACGGTTAAAGGCGTCATTATGAAGTACCATGACTTAAGCCCTCCGAATAAGACAAGTAGTAATGTAAGGGCTAGGTAGAAAAATATAATTAGAAATGATTTCCTAGATCGGATGCTCTTTTTGTAAAGCCATTGGAATAGCTCAATGATTGAAAAAAGACTGATAATAAGGAGTGTGCAAATCCAAATTAACTTTGGTAATGCAAGTGTTTTTATTAATGGCAGACTAATGCTCTCCAGTGCGGAAAATTCAGGAAAAGTAAATTGTGAATTGAATAAGACTGTATAGATAAAATAAAAGAAATAGGGGAGGGAAACTCCGATACAAGCAATTACTAAATTTCTCCAATTCAGGTTACTATAATTGATTCCACTAATTATAACAAGCAGAGCTAAAGAAAGTAAATTCGGGAAGACGAAACTGAGTAGAGAAAGTATTACTGTAGCGTTAAATATTTGCGAGAAGGGATATTCCTTTTGATAGGTTTCTAAGATATAATTTAGAAAGAAAAGCAGAAAAAAAGAGGCAAACCATTCGGATACTGTATTGATAAAGGGTGTGCAAAGCAGTAAGTATACAAAGCCTAAAACCAGGTTATCCTTACGAATGATGTTCTTTTCATAGATAAGGTTATTAATTCCTAAGGCGTGAAAGGAAGGAATAATTAATCCCATTAACAATACGATAAAAGGTGGAATCCAACCATGTGAAAACACTAAATCTGCTGGGAATTGCAGCAAAGGTATGCAGATGAATACAGCACAAAAAACAATAAAAAATAAAATTATTGAGGGTCTTGGATTGATAAGGTGTTTTAAAAACATTCTACTTGCTAAAAATATATAAATTTGCCACTGTAAATTAAAACAAAAAATTATGAATGAGATATTTTATGCAATTGGCGATTTTTTTGGTGTAGTTTTTGATGGCGTAGAGGCTGTAGGTAATAGCATCAACTATCTTTATATGGTTATAATATTTGCTTTCTTAGTAATCTGGACAGCTAAAATGCTTAAGCACAGAAAAGACGGAGAGGAGCACGCTTCTTTATAAATCAAATCCAATATCTTTTCGGTAATATTTACCGTTAAAGGATATTTTTTCGGCACTTTCAAATGATTTTGATAGTGCTTTTTCTATATTTTCTCCAAAAGAGGTAAGGGCAATTACTCTACCTCCATTTGTCTTTATTGTGCCATTGTCATTATTTGTTCCGGCATGAAAAACAATACTATCTTCAACATTTTCAATCCCTGTAATTTCTTTTCCTTTTTCGTAAGCTTCAGGATAACCCCCTGAAACAAGCATTACAGTTGTTGCTACATGTTCTGTTATATTTAAGTCCTTTTCGCTAAAAGTTCCATCACCAATTCCTTTTAATAAATTCAGTAGATCAGATTTTATCCTTGGGATAACTACTTCCGTTTCTGGATCTCCCATTCGTACATTGTACTCAATTACTTTTGGTTCTCCTTTTACATTTATCAGGCCGATAAAGATAAATCCTTTGTACTCAATATTATCTTTCTTTAATCCTTCTACAGTTGGTTTTATTATTTCTCTTTCTACTTTTTCAATGTAGAATCTATCCGCAAATGGGACAGGTGAAATAGCTCCCATTCCTCCAGTATTTAATCCTGTATCGCCTTCTCCAATTCTTTTGTAATCTTTTGCTGAAGGGAGTATTTTGTAGGAATCTCCATCAGTAATTACAAAAACAGAAAGTTCAATTCCATCTAAAAATTCTTCAATTACTACTGTTGATGATGCGGCTCCAAATTTCGCGTCAGCTACCATGGCTTTTAATTCGTCTTTTGCTTCTTGCAAATCATTCAGGATTAACACTCCCTTCCCTGCTGCCAATCCATCTGCTTTTAATACATAAGGGGCTTCTAGGCTTTCTAGGAAAGTATAGCCTTCTGTTAAGTTATCCTTTGTAAAAGCTTGATATTTTGCAGTAGGAATATTATGCCTAAACATAAATTCTTTTGCAAATTCCTTACTTCCTTCTAATTGCGCTCCTTCTTTTGAAGGGCCAATTAAAGAGACATTTTTTAAATCTTCATCTTCTGTAAAGAAGTTGTAAATTCCGTTTACTAATGGGTCTTCAGGACCTACTACAACAATTTCAATACTCTCAGCAAGCACAAATTTTTTGATGCTTTCAAAATCATTTACACCAATATTAACATTTACACCAACTTCTGCTGTTCCTGCATTTCCTGGCGCAATAAATAATTTGTTGCACGAACTACTTTGTGCAATTTTCCATGCAAATGCATGCTCCCTTCCTCCACTTCCTAATATTAATACGTTCATTCTATATTTTTATTCGCTATCCATAGCAGTTAAGATTTCCTCTGTTAATTCCATGTTATGAAACACTTGTTGGACATCATCATTTTCTTCTAGTAAATCCAATAATTTCAATACTTTTTCTGCTTGTTCAGCACTTATCGTTTTAAAATTATTTGGGATTCTTTGCAATTCAGAGTTTTTGATTTCAATTTCAAGTTCCTCTAATTTTGTTTGCATATTGTTAAAATCAGCATACTCACAGTAAATAGTTACTGCTTCTTCATCAACTTCTAATTCTTCCAGTCCACCATCAATAAGCTCCATTTCTAACTCTTCAACTTCCATGCTTACATTTTCAGGATCTATTGTAAAAACACCTTTTCGGTCAAAGATAAATTCCAAAGAACCATTTGTTCCCATAGCACCATCACACTTGCTAAAGTAAGAGCGGACATCAGCAACTGTACGGTTGTTGTTATTGCTTGCGCAATCAACAAAAACAGCTACACCATGCACTGCATATCCTTCCAATGACATTTCTTCATAATTGGCAGTATCCTTACTACTTGCTTTTTTGATGGCACGCAAAACATTGTCCTTTGGCATATTGGCTGCCTTGGCATTTTGCATTATTTGTCGTAACCTAGAGTTTGTGTCAGGATCCGGTCCGCCATCTTTCACGGCCATTACAATATCCTTTCCTATTCGTGTAAAAGTCTTGGCCATTTTCGACCATCTTTTCATCTTTCTAGCTTTCCTGAACTCAAATGCTCTTCCCATAATTTATTGTTTAATCATCTAATTTTAAAACAGCCATAAATGCATTTTGTGGGATTTCAACATTCCCTACTTGACGCATTCTTTTCTTCCCTTTTTTCTGTTTTTCTAACAGTTTTCTTTTTCTTGAAATATCTCCCCCATAACATTTTGCAGTTACATCCTTCCTAAGTGCTTTTACAGTTTCTCTTGATATAATTTTTGAGCCAATTGCTGATTGTATGGCAATGTCAAATTGTTGTCTTGGAATCAATTCTTTTAATTTAGCACATAATTTTTTTCCTAAATTGTAAGAATTTGTTTTGTGAACTAGTGCCGAAAGTGCATCAACAGGATCGCCATTTAACAAGATATCAAGTTTTGCCAATACAGAAGCTCTGTATCCAATAGGGTAATAGTCGAATGAAGCATATCCTTTAGATACTGATTTTAACTTGTCGTAAAAGTCAAATACAATTTCGCCCAATGGTATTTCAAAAGTAAGCTCAACTCTATCGGTAGTTAAATAAACTTGGTTGGTTAACTCTCCTCTTTTTGAAATACAGAGTGTCATTACTGAGCCAATAAAATCAGCTTTTGTAATAATTTGCGCCCTAATATAAGGCTCCTCTACACTTTCTAAAATACTTGGGTCAGGATAGTCAGTAGGATTATGAATTTCTAGTTTTTTACCTGCTCTTGTGTATGCAAAATAGGATACATTGGGAACGGTAGTAATTACCGTCATGTTAAATTCCCGCTCTAATCTTTCTTGAACAATTTCCATGTGTAGCATTCCAAGGAATCCACATCTAAATCCAAAACCAAGTGCTGCAGATGATTCTGGGGCGTAGGTTAAAGAGGCATCATTCAATTGTAATTTTTCCATTGAAGATCTTAGCTCCTCAAAATCCTCAGTATCTACCGGATAAATTCCAGCAAATACCATAGGTTTAACTTCTTCAAATCCTTTAATAGCGACAGTTGCAGGGTTTTCAGCAGTTGTAATTGTATCTCCTACCTTTACTTCTCTTGCATCTTTTATCCCTGATATAATATAGCCAACTTCTCCTGCTTGCATAGCTTTTTTCGGAAATTGTTTCAGCCTTAAGGCTCCAATTTCATCAGCATGGTATTCCATGTCAGTTGCCATAAATTTTACTTTTTGGCCTTTTTTTATTTCTCCATTTATGATTTTAAAATAAGCTTCAATTCCTCTAAAGGTATTGTAAACTGAATCAAAAATCATGGCTTGTAAAGGAGCTTCAGGATCCCCTTTTGGCTGAGGAACTCTCTCCACAATTGCAGCTAATATTTCTTCAATTCCAACACCAGTTTTTGCACTAGCAGGAATAATATCTTCATCCTTACAATCAATCAAATCAATAATTTGATCTTTTACAACTTCTGGTTCAGCAGAAGGTAAGTCAATTTTATTTAAGACAGGAATAATTTCTAAATCATGTTCCAACGCTAAGTAAAGGTTCGAAATAGTTTGCGCTTGAATTCCTTGTGCTGCATCAACAATTAGTAGCGCGCCTTCACAAGCGGCAATTGAACGAGAAACTTCATATGAGAAATCAACATGCCCTGGAGTGTCAATTAAATTTAGGATGTAATCCTCACCTTTGTATGTGTATTCCATTTGTATAGCATGACTTTTAATGGTAATTCCTCTTTCCTTTTCAAGGTCCATGCTATCCAGTAATTGTGCTTCAGATTCCCTTTCGGTAACTGCTCCTGTAAATTCTAATAGCCTATCTGCCAGGGTAGATTTACCATGGTCAATATGTGCAATAATGCAAAAGTTTCTAATTTTTTTCATGAGGTGCGAAAATACATTTTTTCACTCAAATATAGGTATGTATATTGCAACAGATATTTTACTACATTTGTCATCCGAAAAGTAGAAACAATGAGTAAAGTTACCATCAGAAGAAGAAGGCATTTCCTTAAAGCAATCACTTGGAATTTGTTAGCCATGACAACAACATTTTTTGTGTTGTCCTATTTACCACCCTATTTTGGGTTGGAACCTCTTGATAAAAGTTCAGTTGGTTGGCTGGTTGCTCTTGATAGAGTTGTAAAATTAATATTTTACTACTTACATGAAAGAACTTGGTTCTCTTCTAATTGGGGAGTATTAAAGCCTAAAAATTAATTAGGTTTATCTTCCTGTTTTAAGGTGTAATAAAAATTATTTGGAGGATTTTTCAATAACTCCTGTTCTATTTCTTCTTCAAGTTCCCATTGGTATTTTTTGGGTTTAGGACCTTCATTTCTGTAAAAAACAGCAACTAAGATTCCTGCAATAAATCCTGCTAAATGTCCTTCCCATGAAATTGATTCTTTGGTAGGTAGCAATCCCCAAATCATTGATCCGTACAGAAAAATAACCACCATAGAAACAGCTGATAATTTTGGGTTTTTTCGCACAATACCACTTACTAATAAAAATGAAGCAAGAGCGTAAATAATTCCGCTTGCTCCTATATGAAAAGAAGGTCTTCCAATTATCCAAAGCCAAAATCCTGATATAAAAAACAACCACAAAAATAATTGAGGAGCAATTTTTCGATACATAGCAAAAAGCATCCCGCCTAAAATGATTATTGGATAGCTGTTATTAATTAGATGGGCTAAATCTTTATGTATAAAAGGTGAAAAAAGAATACCTTTTAGGCCGCTTAAACTTTTAGGGAATACGCCATAACTTACGAATGAGATATTAAAATTAAGTTCAATAATTTTAACAACCCACATTAAAAGTAAAAATAAGAAAGGGATAAATAAAACCCCAAAAAGTTCTTTTCGTTCTGTTTTGTTCATGCGTGTTTGTTGATGCAATAAAAGTAAACATTTACATATTAAATAACGCAATAAATTGTATTTTTACGAAAGATGAAATCAGAAAAAAAACTCTTCCTTTTAGATGCATTTGCCTTGATATACAGAGCGTATTTTGCATTTGCTAAGAACCCACGAATTAATTCAAAAGGATTAGACACCTCAGCAGTATTTGGTTTTGTAAATACATTAAATGAGGTAATCAAAAAAGAAAAACCTAGCCATATTGCAGTTGTTTTTGATAGAAAAAAACCAACGCAAAGGCATATTGATTATCCTGAATACAAGGCACACCGAGAGGCAATGCCTGACGGCTTGCGTGATGCTCTCCCTTATATTGACACTTTATTAGAAGCCTTTAATATTCCAAAATTATATATGGATGGATATGAGGCAGATGATGTAATTGGTACGCTTGCAAAAAAGGCAGAACAAGAAGGATTTCAAACCTACATGATGACTTCCGATAAAGATTTTGCTCAGTTAGTTTCTGAGAATATATTTATGTATCGCCCAGGAAATAAATGGCAACCTACTGCAATTTGGGGAATACCTGAAGTGTTAGAAAAATTTGACATTCAAAGAATTGACCAAGTGATTGATTACTTAGGAATGATGGGAGATGCGGCTGATAATATTCCTGGAATTCCTGGAATAGGAAAGAAGACTGCTCAAAAGTTTTTAAAACTGTATGGTTCAATGGAGGGTCTTTTTGCTAATTCTCATGAGTTAAAAGGAAAAATGAAAGAGAAGGTGGAGGAGTCAGAAGAGATTGGTTTGTTGTGTAAACAGTTGGCGACTATTATTACTGATGTGCCAATTGAATTTGATGCAGAAGCTATGCAAATGGAACCAAAAAATGAAGAAAAGATAATTTCTTTGTTTGAAGAATTAGAGTTCAAAACTATTTTACCAAGAATACTTGGTAACAATACCACCCAAAATAAGCCAATTGAAAAGCTTGAGAAAAAGGTGCCAGAAAAATTACCTGAAACAGTAGAGCCTACAGCTCAATTTGATTTGTTTTCTCAGCCAACATCTTCCCCTGCTAAAATTGAAAAAACTAATTTTGAGTTGATAACTGAGCCTAATAAATTAAGCCAGTTACAATTAGAAATTGAAAATAAAGGACAGTTTTCTTTTCAAATTATTACAGATACTAAAGAAGCTTTAACAACTAAAATTGTTGGATTTTCTTTAAGCTATACAGATGATAATGGATTTTATATCCCTTTTAATAAAGACACTAAGGAATTGGTAAAATCTCTTTTTGAGAATGAAAAAATTAATAAAATTGGGTATGATTTAAAATTTGCAATTAAAGTGCTGTCAAGGGAAGAAATTGAGGTTTTAGGTACTTTGTTTGATGTTGAGATTGCACATTATTTATTGCATCCTGATATGCGACATTCCTTAGATATTCTTTCAGATAATTACCTGAATAAAATCATGATTGAGGAGCAATCAGTTGTTGGGAAAGGAAAATCCAAAGTTCTCTTTTCAGTATTAGATCCAGAATCTATTACTGCTTTTTCAGCTGATCAATCATCTGTAATTTTTAACCTATCATCTATTTTTGAAAATGAAATGAAGGAGGTTGGTATTTTGGATTTATTCCAAACTATTGAAATTCCCTTGACTGTTGTTTTGGCAAAAATTGAAAATGAAGGTATTGCATTGGATGTTGAAATGCTAAATAAGTATAGTGTTGAACTTACAAATGAGCTGGAACTTCAAACAAAAAAAATTCATGACTTTGCAAGTGAAGAATTTAACATTGCATCACCAAAGCAAATGGGTGAAATTTTATTTACAAAGATGGAACTTAGTAAAAAACCTAAAAAAACAAAGTCTGGGCAATTTTCTACTTCTGAAGAAACATTATTAAAGTTAAAGGATAGTCACCCAATAATTGAGGAGATTTTAAATTTTAGAGCCGTAAAAAAATTACTATCTACTTATGTTGATGCTTTGCCTGAATTAGTGAATTTAACAACTGAAAGGATACATACCACATTTAATCAATCGGTTGCCGCAACAGGTCGTTTGTCCTCAGTAAATCCTAATTTACAGAACATTCCAATCCGAACTAAAAGAGGAATGAAAGTGCGTGAGGCATTTATTCCTAGAGATGAAAATTACACTTTAATGGCGGCTGATTATTCTCAGATTGAACTAAGAATTATGGCCTCCTTAAGTAAAGATGAGGGTATGCTTACTGCCTTTAATAATGGCGTTGACATTCATTCGGCTACAGCAGCTAAAGTGTATAAAGTACCTGTTGAGGAAGTAGATAGAGAAATGCGTTCCAAAGCTAAGGCCGTTAATTTTGGAATTATTTATGGAATTTCAGCTTTTGGACTATCGCAAAACATTGGAGTAAGTAGAACTGAAGCAAAAGAGATTATTGATAATTATTTTGAAGAGTTTCCAAAGGTGAAGGAGTACATGGATTGGTCAATTGAGCAGGCACGAGAAAAAGAATATGTTGAAACTGTAATGGGAAGAAGAAGGTATTTAAACGATATTAATTCCCGTAATGCTGTGATGCGTGCTGTGGCAGAACGAAATGCAATTAATGCACCTATACAAGGATCAGCAGCTGATATTGTAAAAAAAGCAATGATAGATGTGCAAGCTGAAATGGATAAAAGAGGTATGCAATCCAAAATGCTTTTGCAAGTGCATGATGAACTAGTTTTTGATATGCACAAAAGTGAATCAGAAGAATTAAAATCGCTTGTAAAGGAAAAAATGGAGCAAGCAGTTGCCTTATCAGTTCCGCTTACGGTTGATATTGGTGAAGGCTTAAACTGGTTGGAGGCGCACTAATTTATTCAGATTTCTTATTGATAAATAATAAATAGAGTACTACAAGTGCGATTACTCCAATAAAGGAACTTCCTGCATCTTGTATGTTTCCCACAGGATCCCACCCTAATAATTTTTCACCAAGAAGTAGTTGTACAACTACTCCTAAACAAAGAAATGTAAGAGCAGTTGCTGTTATATCTGTAATGCCTTCTGTTATTTTGCTAATTAGTTTTTTCATCTTATGTGTTTGATGTGGTCAAATATAAGCTTTTAATATAAAATAGCCCCACTTAAATAAGTAGGGCTATTTTATTAATACATCTCGTTAATCTTATTTGCTAGTTAATAGCGAGAATAAAACTAATAATGCGATCAAACCTCCGAACCCAGCTCCTCCTAGTCCGTTAATAACTGCCATCACATTCTCAATCACAGTCATCCCAAACATAGCTCCTCCTCCAAAAAGGATTTCTACTGCTACACCTAGTCCTAAAACTGTCATGATTAAACCTGTTAGGCCTTTAAAAAAGCCATTGAAATACTTAAATACATTGTCCATAATAAAAAATAATTTAGTTAATACTGATGCCAAACTTAGGACATAATTTGCTTGAAACTAAAAAGTTGGCTTAAAAATCTTTTAAATGCGAGTTTTTCATTTTTCTGATTCTGGATAAACATCATGTTTTCTAACTGATAGAAAACCAGCTAGTTAAATGTAATATACTGCTACTCAACTGATTAAATTGAATGGGCTTTTAAACATCATTTTGTTAAGAATTACAGGCAAGTGTAATCTGCTTGTAATCAGTGCGGTAAGTTATAAATAGAGTGATAAGTGATGAAAAAACCCTAATTTAGATTAACATCACGAATTGAGAGTATATTTTTGGTGAATTCGCTAAAATTTTGTATAATATAAAGGAGCTTTTGGGCAGCAATTGTGGTTGTTTCTAGCTCATTATTGTTGTGGTAGGCTGTAAATTTGTCTAAAAGTGGAAATAATTTAGCATCTGAAGCTCTTATTTTTTCTTGCATATTAGTATCCACTACCCCTGGGTGTACCGAGTAGATGTTCAGTTTTTCATGCTTTTCAGCAGCAATTACCCTGGTTAGCATATCTAGTGCGGATTTGGTAGGGCAATATGTGTTCCAAGAGGCTATTGCATTATTAGCTGCACCTGAACCAATATTGATAATTAACTTTTGAGTATCAGCATAGCTATTCATAAACTTACTACATAATAGAGTAGGAGCAATAATATTAAGGTTGTAGTCATTAATAATAGTTGCATCCTTTTTAAGGTGCAAGGGCATAGCTTCCCCAATGGTAGCGGCATTATTAACTAATAGTATGTCCTCTGATTTACACTTTGGAAATTGCAGTTCTTTCACGCTTTCCAGATTACTTAAATCAATTGCAGTAAAAATAAAATTAGCGTGTTGTATATAGTTTGTTCTTGAATAGCCATATACTATATAGTTCTTACTAAGTAATAATTCAGCAAAGGCTTTACCTATACCACTACCTGTACCCGTTATGAGTGCAACTTTTTGCACTTATAGTTTGTTAAGTGCGCTTTCTAGGTCAGCCACTAAGTCCTCAATATCTTCCACTCCAACTGATAAGCGAATTAAAGAATCAACAACACCCGTTTTTTCTCTTTCGTCTTTTGGAATTGCAGCATGGGTCATGCTTGCAGGGTGTCCGATTAATGATTCTACCCCTCCTAAACTTTCTGCTAAAGTGAAGTAATGTGTATTGGAAACTACTGTGATTGCATCTTTTAGTTTGTTTCCTTTTAAGTTGAAAGAAACCATTCCTCCAAAGTCATCCATTTGTTTTTTAGCAATTTCATGGTTGGGGTGTGATTCAAATCCTGGCCAGTAAACCTCACCAACTTTCGGATGAGATTTTAAGAAGTTTGCAATTACTTTCCCGTTTTCGCAATGTCTTTGCATCCTAAGGTGTAAGGTTTTTATTCCTCTTAGTACTAAAAAAGAATCCATAGGACCAGGTACGGCACCACAAGAGTTTTGTATGAAATATAATCTTTCTGCTAAAGCATCATCTTTACAGATTGCTGCTCCCATTACTACATCAGAATGACCTCCCATGTATTTGGTAAGCGAGTGCATTACGATATCAGCCCCTTGATCCAAAGGTCTTTGTAAGTAAGGAGTAGCAAAGGTGTTATCCACCACAAAAATAAGGTTGTGCTTTTTTGAGATAGCGCCTAAACTTTCAATATCAATAATGTTTAGCATTGGGTTGGTTGGTGTTTCTGCCCAAATCATTTTAGTATTCTCATTGATGTAGGATTCAACTTTATCAGCATTATCCATACCTACAAAGTGAAACTTGATACCATAGAATTCGAATATCTTAGTGAAGATACGGTAAGTACCTCCATATAAATCGTTAGTTGAAATTACTTCATCACCAGGGGATAGTAACTTTATGATTGCATCAATTGCTGCTAATCCGCTACCAAAACATAAACCATGCGTACCGTTTTCCAAAGCCGCCAAGTTTTTTTCCAAAGCGCTTCTTGTTGGGTTACCAGTACGGGAATATTCATATCCTTTATGGTCGCCAGGAGAGGCTTGTATATAAGTTGAGGTTTGGTAGATTGGCGTCATTACTGCACCAGTTGTTGGGTCAGCCTCTTGTCCTGCATGTATAGTTTTAGTTCCGAATTTCATTCTTCTTATTTTTGATATTATTTACTTTCAGCAAAAGTATTAAAAGTTGGAGTAATTAATTTTACTTTTGCTAAAAATTAATCCCTTGAATAAAATAGTATTAGCCCATATATCATTGTTTGTAGCCAATTTAATTTATGCTATCAACTATACTTTTGCTAAGGATGTGATGCCTGATTTTATTCAGCCTTCAGGATTTATACTGTTGAGGGTTACTGGGGCAGTTACTTTATTTTCAATCTTCTATTTTTTGTTTGTGAATGAAAAGGTAGAAAAGAAAGATATCCTCCGCTTGGCGATATGTGGCGTTTTTGGAGTTGCCATTAATCAGTTGTTATTTTTTGAAGGGCTGAACTTAACCACCCCAATTAATGCAGCAATTATTATGACGATTAATCCTGTATTGGTCATCATTATGTCAGCCCTTATTCTGTTTGAAAAAATAAATATCAGAAAAGGAATTGGAATAGTATTGGGTTTGGTGGGTGCTAGTACTTTAATCCTAAATGGAGGGGATGTAAGTGGAAATTCCGACTATATGTTGGGGAATATGTTTGTATTTATTAATGCAGCAAGTTATGGTTTGTATCTTGTACTGGTGAAGCCATTGATGCAGAAATATCATCCGATAACGGTTATGTTTTATGTATTTGGTTTTGGATTACTGTATGTGTTGCCCTTTGGCTATACTGAACTAATGGCTGTTGATTGGCTTAGTTTTCCGAACCTAATTATTTGGGAGGTACTGTTTGTTGTGGTCTGTACTACTGTAATTGCTTACCTGCTTAACTCCTCTGCATTAAAGTTACTTAACCCTTCCACAGTAAGTATTTATATTTATTTGCAACCCGTGTTGGCTACTCTTTTTGCCATATTTAGGGGGTCGGACGCTTTAGATGAAATGAAAATTGTATCGGCAGTTATTATTTTTGTTGGGGTGTATTTGGTAAGTGTTCGTTCAGTAAAGTCAAGATAGGATAAAATTCCTAAATTTGCAAAAAATATTTATAGATGATTCAATCAATGACGGGCTATGGAAAAGCCGAGATAAACCTAACAAATGCTAATTTTACTATTGAAGTAAGATCGCTTAATTCTAAACAAATAGATGCCAATGTAAAGATGTCATCAATTTATAGAGATAAGGAGATAGGACTTAGGAAACTGCTTTCTGAAAAATTACAAAGAGGTAAAATTGAATTATCTATTTGGAGGGAATCATCAGAATCGAATGCAAAGTACACCTTAAATACAGAACTGATAAAAGAATACTTTTCTCAGATTGAAGGGATAACAAGTGAACTTAACCTAAACAGTAAGGACATTATGCCGAGCCTTTTAAAAATGCCAGAAGTATTAGTAAAAGGAGAGGAAAAAGCAAATGATAATGAGTGGGAGGAAATTGCGAAAGGAATTGATATTGCTATTGCAAATATCCTACAATTCCGAATGGATGAAGGTAAAAAATTAGAAGCAGACATTACTTCAAGAATTAATACTTTATCGAGATTACTAACTGAAATCCTACCTTTTGGAAAGGCTAGAATTGAGAAGGTAAAGAAAAGCCTAGCAGATAAGTTAGCTGAGATTGACACTAAGAATATTGATGAAAATAGGTTCGAACAAGAACTTATCTATTACTTAGAGAAACAAGATATTACTGAAGAAGAAGTAAGATTGGATGCTCATCTATCCTATTTTATTGAGACTATGAAAACTGATTCTCCTAACGGAAAAAAACTAGGGTTTATAGGACAAGAAATAGGGAGAGAAATAAATACGATTGGTTCTAAATCATCAGATGCAGAAATGCAAAAAATTGTAGTGCAAATGAAAGATGAGTTAGAGAAAATTAAGGAACAATTACTAAACATTCTGTAAGTGGGAAAACTAATCGTTATATCGGCCCCTTCAGGAGCAGGAAAAACTTCTATTGTTCATCATCTACTTAAGAATATGAATGCACTTTCTTTTTCAGTTTCGGCTTGTAGTAGAGATAAAAGAGAGAATGAAACCCATGGAAAAGATTATTATTTTTTAGGTGTAGAGGGTTTTCAACAAAAGATAAAAGAAGATGCGTTCTTAGAGTGGGAGCAGGTATATGAAAACCAGTATTACGGAACTTTAAAATCAGAGATTGAAAGAATTTGGAATGAAGGAAAAACCGTAATTTTTGATGTTGATGTGGTGGGAGGATTAAATATTAAAAAACAATATCCTAAGGAGTGTTTGTCACTTTTCATTATGCCACCATCTTTAGAGGTTCTAGCAGAAAGACTAATTGGAAGAGGGTCAGAGTCAGATGAAAGTTTACAAAAAAGGTTGGACAAAGCGGAGGAAGAAATAGCACAAAATCAGGAGTTCGATACAGTAATATTGAATGATGACCTTGAGATTGCTTGTGAGGAAACAATGGAGGTAATCACTAATTTTATAAAATCATAATATGAAAATTGGTTTGTTTTTCGGAAGTTTTAATCCTATGCATGTAGGGCATAAAATAATCGCCTCTTATTTGGCGGAGTTTTCTGATTTAGAGAAAGTATTATTCATTGTTTCTCCTCAAAATCCTTTAAAGCAAAAAAGGACTTTATTGGATCAGAATCACAGATTGCAAATCATAAGAGCAGAGGTGGAGGGCAATCCTAAGTTAGCGGTTTCGGATGTTGAATTTAGTATGCCACAACCCTCTTATACCATTGATACTTTGGTTCGTTTGAAAGAAGAACATCCTGAAAATGATTACTCCTTAATTATGGGGGCCGATAATTTGCAGAACTTTCATAAGTGGAAAAATTTTGAACAAATCCTAGAGGACTATTCTATATATGTGTACCCAAGGCATGGCTATGAAGTAGAGGGGTCACATGAAAATATCCACTTGATTGAGGGCGTTCCTCAGATGGAAATTTCGGCTTCATTTATTAGAAACTCGATTAAAGAAGGAAAAGATATTTCTTATTTAATGACAGAGAAATCCTGGAAATATACGGATGAAATGAATTTTTATAAATAGGAGATAGTTATTGGTTTGTAGTTGATGGTTTAAAAAATAGAGAATGAATAGAGAAAATAAAATAGAAACATCTGTCATACTGAATGTAATGAAGTATCTCGGTTTTAGAGATGTTTGGCTTTGCCGATTAAACTACAATTCGGCTAAGGCTCAACATGACAAAATTTGGATTTTTATTGTTTTACTTATCCTTTCCTCTTGTGTTACTCCAAAAGAAGTTGTGGAGGAACCATCATTATACAGACATCCCGGCTTAGTTGTATCACATAAAGCTTTTACCGGTTGGTGGGTATATGGTGAAGGGCAACACATCTTTAAAGATGAAGAAACATTAGAAGAGTATGATTTAACTTTCCCAAATGAGAATATGGAGGAATTAGTAGAATTATACTTATCCGTTTGTGAGATGGAATACTTTCCTATGGAGTGCGAAATGACAGGTAATTTGAATGATAACATCCTTACAGTTCAAGCGTTTGAAATCCTCTATATACAAGGTTGCGGGGAGTAATCACTCCTTTCCTCCATTATCCAATCTATTATCCTAACTTTGCAAAAAATAATTCCACAAAAGGAATTCCCCTATGAAATTTGAAGATTTAAACTTAGACCCTACTTTATTAAAAGCGGTAGCGGATCAAAACTATA
>Ga0257120_1000943_pt1 | contig 20260 bp, 26 predicted proteins | sample SI106_10metaG_FD_190153 | JGI IMG/M metagenome (GOLD analysis project Ga0257120, IMG submission 190153) | Marine microbial communities from Saanich Inlet, British Columbia, Canada - SI106_10 | ecosystem: Environmental > Aquatic > Marine > Inlet | place: Canada: British Columbia | collected... | reverse complement strand
TGGGCGGGGTAGCCCCAGGAAAACGCCAAAATAAATCCAGGGAAATTAGGAATCTTGACCCCCCCCTCTAAATTTTTTTTCGTTTCGGTTCAGGCTAGGTGCTCGCAAAATCCTCTATAACCCAAACACTATAGATATCTGATAATTTTTTTTTGTATCTTTGTTCCAAATGAACTATACTATTGAGTTACAAAATCGTATATTTAACGGGTTCGCATTAGGTGTAATGTGGTTCCGCATAGACGAAGAATATAGTTTCGGTGAGTTCATTGTTTATTTAGGACTTATAAGTGTAAACATAAAATATTCAAGAATATGAAAATGAAATTTAAAAGTATGGGAGGATTGACTGTCAAGGATGGTCGCCTTATTAATGATAGACCCGATGGGGTTACAGGTATTGCACAAGCTGCAGGGATCCGTAAAGCAATGTATAGAGCCAAGAAGGTTGATATGATGGCAGACGGTATTGAGTTAGCTGAAGGCAGAAAGAACTTCTACAGGATGTAGTTGATTTTGATTTTGATTGATAGTAAGGAGAGGGAGTGATTACCCTCTCTTTTTTTGTTTTAAACTTTTGTCTGCCCACCAGGATTCGAACCTGGGACCTACTCATTAGAAGTGAGTTGTTCTATCCAACTGAACTATGGGCAGATTATTGACATTGTTGTGTCGTTTTTGTGTCGAGTAAATTACTGATAATCAATAGGATGTCGATAATGTCGTTTTTTTTTCATTTTTTCTAGGGGATAAAAAAATATACTACTACTACTACTACTACTCTATAGAGACTTTAAAAAGCGACATAATGAATTAGACATAAGTTATACATTGCTAATATCTCAGCAAGATAAATAAATTCCGTATCTTTGCAGTAAATATAATTAAATCATAAATCAAATGTCAGAACTAGGATACTCGCCTGTCAATTTATTATTTGACGATGAAGGAAGAAAGAAGCTTTACAAGGGAATTAAAACTTTAGCTAAAGCAGTTAAGTCTACCTTGGGACCTCACGGTCAGACGGTGCTAATAGAGTCACCTCAACACACCCACGGAATTACAGTTACAAAGGATGGAGTTACAGTAGCAAAATCAATTTCGCTATTGGATCCCACAGAGCACCTTGCGGTGCGAATAATGAAAGAGGCTGCATCACGAACGGCTACTCAGGCAGGTGATGGAACTACAACGGCTATTGTTCTTACAGAAGCATTAATTAATGCGGGAGCAGAACTTATCACACCTGCTACAAATAAGACTAAAGTATTAAGAGACCTTGTTACTTATACCAATCAAATTATTGACCAGGATCTAAAACGAATGAGCCGCAAAGTATCTGCCTCTCGGCTCAAGGATATTGCAACGATCTCTGCAAACAACGACAGTAATATAGGTAAGATTATATCAGACGTATATAAGAAGGTTGGTGAGAATGGTATCGTTACCGTTGCACGGAGTGAATCCAACGAAACATATTTTGAAACCACTCACGGATTAAAGATTGATCGTGGATATGAGTCTCCATTATTTATTAATGATCAAAAGAAAGATGAGTGCGTTATGGAGGATGTAAGAATCCTGGTATCAGATGCACCAATTGAAAATCTACTTAACATAGAAAATGTTTTAAAGCCTGTAATCCAGGAAGGACTAAAGCTTTTAATTATTGCACCAACCTCAGCAAATGTTGTTAGCACACTAGCTGCTAATGTTATGAAAAATAGCTTGAAGTTGTGTACTATAGGACCACCGTCATTTGGTTACAAGCAACACGAACTAATGCAGGATATTGCAGTTAGTGTTGGAGCAACTTATTTCTCTGAGAAAACAGGGGATGACTTATCATTGATGACGTTAGAGGATTTGGGTCACGCTGCCAAGGTGATAGTTGGTCGTGATTCGACCGTCATCATTAAAAACGAGGAAGAGACAGGGGAATTGGTTAAAGAAAGAGTTAAGCAATTGAAGCAAAGCGTACAGAATGCAAAGCAAAAAGCCGATAAAGACTTTATCCTGTCTCGAATCGCATCATTAACGGGAGGGGTTGGCGTAATATCAGTAGGTGGTAACACCGACCTAGAGCAAAAAGAACTGTATGATCGTGTTGATGATGCAGTATGTGCAGTTAGATCTGCCCTTGAAGAGGGTATTGTTGCAGGTGGAGGGGTAGCCTTATATAAAATCGCAACATATATAGAGGATGACAACTACCAGGTTGCAGGAAAAATGTTAGCGAGAGCACTTCGTGCTCCCTTAGAACAGATTTATACCAATGCAGGAATAGAGATATCTGAAGATCAGCAAACCAAACTTATGTACGACAACGGTAATGAAGGGTTAAACATAAAGTCAGGAGAATGGGGAGATATGTTTAAGATGGGAGTAATAGATCCATTTAAGGTAACAAGGTCTGCACTTCAAAACGCAGTATCTGTTGCGGTAACATTACTATCAACTAACGCTATTGTAACAATGGCAAGAACATACGAAGACAAATGAAACCAATAGGAAAATATATTTTAGTAGACCAAATAAAAGAAGAGATCAAGACTGACTCAGGACTTTTATTATCAGCAGACGATGCTGCAGACATCAGGTACAAAAAAGCCAAGGTGCTTGTTCCTGGAACTGATGTAACTGTAATTAAAGCAGATGACATTATATATTACGACTCAAGAGCGGGATATACTATGGTAATAAAGTCTAAACAATGCACGATTATTTCTGAGAGAGATGTCGTTGTTGTCGAATAAAGGAATTCATTTCTTTTATATAGTTTCTGTATACCTTATCGGTGTATGAAACATTCTTTAAAAACAAAGGATTGGAGGAGGGACTCTCAGGAATCTCTTCTCCATTTAGTTTTTTATAAAGGGATACCAATACTCTAGTAGACTTATATGATAGTTGGTATACTGCCTTAGACTTGGATGTGTTTTTTCTAAACACTTCAATCCACTTATCTTTTAGTAAGGTATTAAACCTGTTCTTATCCCAACTAATAAGTTCGTTGAACTCATCGAAGTCATCTTTAGAAAAATATTTTTCAGATTGTAGGAATAGTAATATGTCTAGGTCAGATGTCGTAAGTCCGTACTTTGCTTTGATAAAGTACCGTATTACCCTCCAATATTTCAGGTAATCTTGCATTCAATTAAATTTAATATCTTTGTAGCAAAGATACTTAATATATTCATTATGCCTGACGAACCAAAAAAAACCGCAGCCCTAGATAATTCACAAAGAAAGGTAGGAGCAACAAAAGAAGAAAGAGAGAAACTCAAAGCTGAATGGACAACCAAGCTTCAAGAGGAGATGGCAAAAGGTAATTTGGATCTTAATGCTGAAAATTTTCAGAACAAGGATGTAATGAAGTGGACAAAGACTAAGTCTGAACCACTAGTATCTTCAGCAGGAGCCAACCTATCATATGGTGGGAGTTCTCTAGGAAAAGGAACTAAGCTTTCAAGACGACCAAGTAGGGTTGCAACAAAGAAAACAGACTCAAGAAGATAACAAATATGGACTACGATAAAATTCCATTTTCGAACAGAGACATTGATAGGATTACTAAAGTTAGTTCTAAGGCTACGTCTACAGGAAGTTTAAACAATCAAAAAAGCAAAGGCTCTTTTAAGGTGCAGAAGAGAAGTGTGACATATAACGACTCCACCCCTGTTGAGGCATCCATTACAAAAGGTTCTATTAATAATGGGAATAGCACAGGCAAGACAAAAATTATTAATGCTGAAACCAACACGGTGAGCAAAATAAGAAACGGACGTTCTACACAAAGAAGTATAACTCCTAAAGCTGCTGCAAGAAAAATAAAAAGAATAGAAAATAAATTATGAAAACGTTAAGACCATATGGTACTGCACTAAGTGCAAAGATGAAAGGTAAGGTTGAGAAACTCGGTTTACCGTCAGACGAACAAATTAAAAATAGTGTTTACGCTAAGTGCGGTAAAAAATAATCAATGGCAACCCCCAGGAAAGGTAAAGCTAAAGTAAAAGTTACCTCATCAGGTAAAAAGGTTAGCTACGGGCAGGCGGGCAAAGCTAAAGGTGGTGGACCAAGGGTTAAGCCAGGTACATCTAAGGGTGATAGTTATTGTGCTAGAAGCTTAGGAATAAAGAAAAGATTGTCTAAGAAAAAACAGAACGATCCTAATACTCCAAACAATCTATCTCGCAAAAGGTGGAAGTGTTCAGGAGCGAAATCTAAAAAATAATATTAGTATATTTGTAGAATATATAAAGATCTATTTTAATGGGCAAAGGATTAGTTTGGTTAGGAAATAAAATAATTGCATTATGGTGTGCAATGCAATGTAAATGGAACAAGTGGATGTTGGCTTTAATGTTCAACGTAGGGTCTTGTCCAAATAAGATGTGCACTTGTAAAAAATAAAATCAAATCAAATGGAATCAAAAGGACTAGGAGACACAATTGAGAAGTTCACAAAAGCTACAGGAATAAAAGCAGTAGTTGAAAAAATAAGCGAGGTTACAAAAACACCTTGCGGATGTGGTAAAAGAAAAGAGGCTCTTAATAAAGCGGTCCCTTATAACAAATAGAAAATATGGCTTACGAAAAATTACAAGGTTACTTAGCACTAGAGGCTCTTCCTGCTGACCAGGCAAATATTCCTTATCCTGCATTATTGAAAGCAGGTCAAACAAATGCAGTTGCTGCTCCCGTTGTAAACACAATGGAAGATGCAGTTGGCGGGTTTGAAACTACCAATAAAGTATATGCAGGGGACATTGTATATTTTGCAGCTTCTGCAGCTACAGTTCTTGATGTAATTAGTGATACAGAACTTTTACTTAATAACGCTTCAGGTCAAGCAGCTAGTCAAGACTATGTAATTTATCAGGCATCATCTTATTTGAATTTGCAAGATGCAAACAATGGATGTGTTTTATATGTAGGTGGATCAGGAGATCTAAAAGTGGATACCATTGCAGGAAGCACGGTAACATTTAAGGCAGTCCCAATCGGATTTTTTCCCGTACAAGTAAAAAAGATTTACGGAACAGGTACAACCGCTAGTTCAATTATAGCGTTATGGTAAAGAGATTAATAATTGGAATTGTAATCGCAATTTAAAACTCGGTTAAATGGATATGGCTGACCTAAAAATGTATTTCTTAAACGCTTCGGTGTTGACCTTGTCTATGACTAATATAGATATGGTGCTAAAATTATTACTTCTAGCCGTATCGATTGGCTACACCGCTCAACGTTGGTATCTTCTAGATAAAGAAAGAAGAAACAAAAAAAATGAGGAAGATAAATAAAATCATAATTCATTGTTCTGCTACTAGAGAGGGTCAAGCTATTGATCTAGAAACTATAAGAGATTGGCACGTTAAAGGAAGAGGGTGGTCAGATATAGGATACCATTACCTGGTGCATATAGACGGAACCATTAGCCAAGGAAGACTACATTCTGTAGCAGGTGCTCACACAAAGGGCGAAAATCAAGAAAGTTTAGGGATTTGTTACATCGGAGGGGTTGAATTAGACGGAAAAACACCAAAAGATACACGAACTTGCAGTCAGGCAGATAGCCTAGAAGCACTACTTTATAGCCTAAAAGCTATGTATCCAGGTGCAAAAATACACGGACATAGGGATTTTTCTGCAAAAGCCTGTCCAAGTTTTGATGCGACCAAAGAATTTGACGACATCAGTAACCTATTTAATCCTGAGAATGAAAAAAATTGTTGATTGGTTTGGTGGTAGTGTAATTAAAGATTTGTTATCAGGTCTTGATAACTTATTCACTTCTAAAGAAGAAAAAATTAAAGCAGAAAATGTAATCAAACAAATTCTTATTGAGAAACAGTTAGAGTTACAAAGAATGCAAACGGAAATTATTGTAGCTGAAGCAAAAGGAAACTTTCTCCAAAGAAGTTGGAGACCAATTCTTATGTTATCATTTGGCTTCATTGTTATATACGTTAAGTTCGCAGCACCATTGTTTGGTTTACCAATCCCTGAATTAGAAATAGAATTTTGGGAACTCTTAAAGATAGGTATAGGTGGATATGTAGTCGGTCGTAGTGCTGAAAAGATTGCAGACAAGGTCACGATCACAAAAAAATAAGACCCGTTTATTTTTATTATCTTTGTAACATAAATAGATAATAGGAATGGCAAGAATTTCAACATACCCAATTGATACTAAAATAAGCGGGGGTGATAAATGGATTGGAACAGACGTTGACAAAAGCAATGCTACTAAAAACTTTACAGTTGCAAATGTAGCAGAGTACCTAAATGTTTCATCTTCGATTGATTCACAAACGCTAAGGTATAAGTTTCAATACTTAAACCCAGGGGATGTTCGTGAACCAGGAACAATTTCTTTTGAGCCACAACTTGGATCATCAGTTCCTTTTTCATCCGTTACAACCTGGTTGCTTAGTCAGTATTCAAAGAAGTATGTTAGCCAAGGTGCGGCAAATGACATATCATCTTTTTATACAAGTCCATTAATAGGCTCTCAAGTTTTAGTTACTAATACAAAAGACATTAGTAAGTGGGCGGTGTATACTTGGACTTCTTCAACTGTTGATTTAACAGAAAAACAATTTTACAATATAGGACTAACTCACGTTAGCAGCACAGGTAGTCTTGAAGAAAATCAAGAGTATTTTATATCCCTACTAACACTATCAGGTGGTGGTGGCGGTAAGCAACCAACCTATGTGTTTACACAGGGTGTACCTGCTACTACTTGGACGATACCACATAATCTTGGAAACTTCCCTTCCGTCTCTATAGTTGATTCTGCAAAGCGGGTGGTGAACGGAACCATAGATTATATAGACGATAATAATTTAACAGTAACCTTTAGTGCTCCCTTTTCAGGTCAGGCATTTCTTAATTAACAACAAATAAAACAAAACAATTATGGCAATTAAATTTTTAGATGCGATAGACCTGACGGGATTAGAAGTACAAAACGTACTTGCTCAGAATGTTGCAGGAAACCCAACCGCTTTAGGTGAGGGTCAATTTTTCTTTGATAGTACATCAAAGATTTTCAAGTATTGGAACGGAACCTCTTGGGTATCTCTAGACGGACAAGGCGGGGTAACATCACTAGTAGATGGTGTAGGTACTCTCGTTAGTTCAGCAACAGGTAATGTAGCGGTAAACTTAAACTTAGTAGGATTAAGTAATTATGTTCTAGAAGGAATAAACCTAAGCGGTTCTCCTGTAGACATAAAATCGGTATTTCCGTTTAGCGATGCAGCAAACAATGTAAGTTATGCTTCTATAGCTGACTTACCTTTTACTGCTAACACAGGTACGGTAACAAGCATTACTAATGCTGCAGACACAGGAACAGGAACTGCTATTACAGGTTCAGGAACGTTTACTTACACAGGAGCGGGTCTTATCTCTACTGCAGTATCGGGTACAACAGTAACTATTAGTACTACTGCAACAAACAACACAGGTACAGTAACATCTGTAGGTCCTGCTAACGGAACATTTATTAGTAGTTCAAGTGCAGCTATTACAGGTTCAGGTACACTAACTTATGATCTTAGTGCATCAGGAACGCCAAGTGCAACTACTTATTTAAGAGGTGACAATTCTTGGGCAACTATTGCTGCAGGATTTGCAAACTTTGGAATAAGTGCTGATTCAGGAACTGCCGCAGTTATTGATAGTAAAGATGATATCTTATTTACAGGTGCAGGAGGTATTGCTACTTCTATCTCTACCGTAGGAACGACTTCTACTGTAGGTATTACACTAGGTAATTCAGGAGTAACTGCAGGTAGTTACGCAAGTGCTGACATTACTGTAGATGCACAAGGTCGTATTACGGCAGCAAGTGCAGGTGGTTCAGGAACTATGACATCTTTTGATGTTGGTGGTGATAGCGGTACAGACCAGGTGATTACAAACGGAAACAAACTTTCAATCTTAGGTGGTGAAGGTATTGTAACTGCAGCAAGTGCTACAGATACTCTTACTGCAACTCTTGATCTTAGTGAACTTCCTGTAAGAACTGCAGCAATTGACGGTGCAACAGATTACTTTGTTGGATTATTTGATAAAGGAGCAGACCAAAACAAATCACTTATTAAGGACCTTTCTCTTAGTGAGTTGGGAGCACCTACAGGGAATTTGTCGATTGGACACAAACTTACTAATGTTGTTAATCCAACTTCAGCACAAGATGCGGCAACTAAGAACTATGTAGATACAACATTCGCAGGTTCAGGAGCGTTAATCTACCAAGGTGGATACGATGCAACAACGGCAGCACCATCAGTAGGTGTATTGGCAGGTTGGACATATGCAGTAACAGTAGCAGGTTCAGGTGTTCCTGCAGGATTTTGGAGTCCTACATTAGAGGTTGGTGATTTAGTTATCGCTAACATTGATACTCCAAAAACTGCAGCAGATTGGACTGAGATTAACAAGAACATTGACGTTGCAACGGCAACAGTTCTAGGTATTGCAAACTTCCCAACTGCAGGTGGACTTAGCGTTTCAGCAGGAGCAGTAAGTATGCCGAGTGTAGGAACTCCAGGTTCTGTAGGTAGTGCATCCAAGTCTTTAGCAATCACAACTGATTCTAAGGGTCGTGTTTCTGCGGCAACCGCAACTGACATTGCAATTGCAGCAAGCCAGGTTACTAACTTCTGTGCTGAGGTAGAGTCTTGTGTAGATGCAAGAAGTGCAACAGGGACAATTGGTAATGCAACCTCTTGGACTATTGCTCATAACTTAAATACTTTTAATGTTATGATCCAGGTTTACTCTAATGTATCACCTTTTGAAACAGTACAAGTTTTCACATCACGCAAGGACAAGGACACAGTAATTATTTCAGTTGCAGTTGATCCAGGTGCTAGTGCTTTAAATTATATGATAGTAAAGGTTTAATATTTAAAAAAATCTAACTCTAAATTATGGCTGAATTTATTCAATTCAAGCAACCCATCTCTGTCGCCTCCACCATTAAGGTGGATGGCGTAGAGTTAGGACTTAATGCTTTTACAGATACAACTATTCCAACCAACAACAATACGTTGACAAATGGTGCGGGGTATATTACATCTTCATCGACTAATACCTTAACTAATAAGTCGGGGAATATATCTCAATGGACTAATGATTCGAAGTATATAACTTCATATGTAAATACAACCTATACCGCAGGGTCGGGTTTAGCATTAACGGGTACTGTATTTAGTAATACTGCTCCTAATGTTGTGCAGACAACTGTTAGCGGTAACGCAGGGAGTGCAACGGTACTTCAAACCGCCAGGAATATAGCGGGTGTTTCCTTTGATGGAAGTGCTAATATATCTTTAGACAATAAAAATATTACCAATGGTGCAGGGTATACTACTAATACAGGTACAGTAACAAGTGTTGGGATATCTCACGCAGGCAATGCATTTACCGCAGGGAGTGCGGTTACTGCTTCAGGGACTCTTGCTATTACAATGGCAGGAACTGCAGCACAATATGTTAATGGTCTTGGTAACCTAATTGCCTTTCCTTCTATTCCTCAAGGGGATATAACAAGTGTTGTTGCGGGAACAGGAATGACGGGAGGAGGAACAAGTGGAGCGGTTACTTTAAATGTTATTGGCGGAACAGGTATTACTGCAAATGCTGACAACATTACTATAGATGCTACTGTAGCAACTTTATCAGGTACACAAACATTTACAAACAAGTCGGGTGCTATATCTCAATGGACTAATGATTCAGGGTATACTACTTTAGCTATAGGCACAACGGCAACAACTGCGAAGGCAGGTAACATAACAACAATAACCTCAGCACAGGCAAGTGCTATAACGGCTAACACGGCTAAGGTTGGGATTACTACAACACAAGCCTCTAATATTACTACAAATAACGCTAAGGTTTCAGACACAGGTACACCTGCAATACTATCGAATGGCACAACACCATCGTTAAATGCAGGAATTAGTGCAGCCGAGGTTAGAACACTTATCGGTGCGGGGACTTCAAGTAGTGCAGGAGTTACAAGCGTTGGAGGTACAGGAACCATAAGCGGAATATCGTTAAGCGGTACAGTTACTTCTACAGGAAATCTTACTCTTGGGGGTAAATTAGCACTAACAAGTGCAGACGTAACAGGGGGGTTAGGATTTACTCCTTACAATGCCACCAACCCTGCGGGATATACAAGTCTCGCAATAGGCACAACGGCATCAACCGCAATGGCGGGTAATACAACAACGATCACAGGTGCTCAGGCAACTGCAATTACAAACAACACGGCTAAGGTTTCAGATACAGGTACGCCTGCGATGTTATCAAACGGAACCGTGCCTAGTTTAAATACAGGTATTAGTGCTGCAGAAGTAAGAACCCTTATTGGTGCAGGCACTTCTAGTCTTGCTATAGGCACAACGGCATCAACCGCAATGGCGGGTAACACAACAACTATAACGGGTGCTCAGGCAACTGCTATTGTTGATAATACTAAAAAAGTAACTGACACAGGTACGCCTGCAATATTATCTAACGGAACAACACCATCTTTAAACTCAGGCATCTCTGCTGCAGAAGTAAGAACCCTTATTGGTGCAGGTACTTCAAGCACAACGGGAACTGTTACAAGTGTAAGCGGTACTGCAAATAGAATTTCTGTTACGGCAGGTGCGACACCAACAGTAAACGCAATTACAGGAGCGGTAAATTCCTCTTCTGCTAATTTAGCTACAGGTGCTCAAATACAAACTGCAATTAATTCTGCGGTAACAGGTGTATTGAAATATATAGGAACCTGGAATGCAGCTACTAACGTACCTGCGTTGGCTAGTGCTAAAGGAACTCCAGGTGAATACTATATTGTTTCTACTGCAGGTTCTACAAACTTAGATGGTATTACTGATTGGGCAGTAGGTGATTGGGCAGTATTCTCTGACCTGGCTACAGATGCTTGGCAGAAAATAGATAACACTCAAGTAGGAAACGTAACAGGTAGTGGTTCATCAGGAAGAGTAGCATATTGGAATGGATCAACTAATGTAACAAGTGATGCAGGATTAACATTTAATGGCAGTACAAATGCTTTAACTGTTGGTGGTGCAGTAACCTGGAGTGGTGGTGGATCAACAGAATCTAATTCTGCATATGACAATATGATTACAGGATTTTCTGATAGTGGATCTTCAACAAAGACTTTAACATTAACACAACAAGATGGTGGTACTTTAACTACATCATTTAGTATACCACAAGGAACTACAACTCCAAGTAGCACAGAGACTTTTACAAATAAAAGTGGTGCTATATCTCAATGGACTAATGATTCTAAGTATATAACCTCATATGTTGATACAACTTATTCTGCGGGATCAGGTATAACGTTGACAGGTACAGTCTTTAGTAATGCTGCACCTAATATTGTTCAGACTACAATAACGGGTAATGCAGGATCTGCAACTAAGCTATTAAATGCTAGAACAATTTCAGGAGTATCTTTTAATGGTACTGCTAATATTACGCTAAACAATAGCAACATAACTAATGGTGCAGGTTATACAACTAATACAGGTACAACTACTGCAAGCAACGCACAGACGTTTACAAACAAAGGCGGAAATATTAGCCAATGGACTAATGATTCTAAGTATATAACCTCATATGTTGATACAACTTATTCTGCAGGGTCGGGTATAACTTTAACAGGAACGGTCTTTAGTAATGCTGCACCTAATATTGTTCAGACTACAATTACAGGAAATGCAGGGAGTGCAACGGTCTTACAAAACGCAAGAACAATAGCGGGCGTTTCTTTTGATGGCTCTGCCAATATATCTTTAGACAATAAAAATATTACCAATGGTGCGGGTTATATAACCTCATACGTTAATACAACGTATAGTGCAGGAGCAGGGTTGGCTTTAACAGGTACGGTCTTTAGTAATACGAATATAATTACAGACAATAAGCAGCTTCTTAATGGTGCAGGATATACCACTAATACAGGAACTACTACTCCAAGTAATACTCAAACATTTACTAATAAGTCGGGTAACATTTCTCAATGGACTAATGATAGTGGTTACAAGACAACAGACAACAACACAACTTATTCTGCGGGTTCGGGTATAACATTAACAGGCACAGTCTTTAGTAATGCAGCACCTAATGTTGTGCAAACAACAGTAAGCGGCAATGCAGGTTCAGCAACTAAATTACAAAATGCAAGAACTATTGCAGGCGTTTCCTTTGATGGTACTGCTAACATTGCATTGAACAACGCTAACATTACAAACGGTGCGGGATACACATCCAACACAGGAACTGTTACAGGTACAGTATCAGCATCCGAGAGTAGTAACACAATAGCACAAAGAACCTCAAACGGTTATTTACACGCATCATATTTCAATGGTTCAGGGACATTTAGTACTTCAGGTATAGCTTCAGGAATGAAATTATTTACGGGTACAAATGGAAGTGATAGTTATGGTCGTTCTTATACTGCAGCAGCAGCAAGATTAGCACTAAATGTAGCTGACGGTGCAACAAACGTAACCAACAACAATCAAATATCTAACGGAAGAGGTTACACAACTAATACAGGTACAACAACTGCTTCCAATAGTCAGACCTTTACAAATAAAGGTGGAAATATTAGCCAATGGACTAATGATAGTGGTTACAAAACAACAGATAATAACACAACCTATACCGCAGGATCGGGATTAGCATTAACAGGAACTGTATTTAGCAATACCTCTCCTAATGTTGTGCAAACAACTGTTAGCGGTAATGCAGGAACTGCAACTCGATTACAGACTGCTAGAACTATTGCAGGCGTTTCCTTTGATGGTTCAGCTAACATTGCGTTAGATAACAAGACTATTGCAAACGGGGCAGGATACACAACCAACACGGGAGATATTACAGGTGTAACTGCAGGCAATGGGTTAACAGGAGGAGGAGCATCGGGTAGTGTTACTGTTTCTATGTCGGGGTCTTATACAGGAAGCTTTACTGCAACAGGAAACTTAACTGCATACTCTGATGAAAGGCTTAAATCAAACGTAGAGACTATTCCTAACGCTTTAGAGAAGGTTAATGCTCTTAGAGGTGTTAGCTTTGACAAGGACGGTGAACGTGGCTTAGGAGTCATCGCACAGGAAGTTGAGAAAGTTCTACCTGAACTTGTATTAGATGGTGAAGAGTACAAGTCAGTTGCTTATGGCAATATGGTAGGAGTCTTAATTGAAGCTATTAAAGAACTTACTAAAGAGGTAGAGGATTTAAAAAAACAAATTAAGTAATATGGCGGTTCCAGGTAGCGGCACATTAACGATGCTAGGGTTAGCACAAGAAAGAAAGTATGGAACATACGGGTCGGGAACTATAAGTTTTTCGATTCTTATGACCGACTTAATTAATGGTGGAGGAGCAAATAACTTCCCTGCATTAAATACTCAATGCCTCCCATATCCAAATACATCAACGCCACATTCATTTAATGAGTGGTATGGCTATGATCAAGACTGCACACCCGCTCCTACTTGTGACGAGTTCGAACTGAAATATACGGCAAAATATAGATCAGGATCAGAGGCTTGTTTTGCAGAATATGTTCAAGTAGCAGGTGATTCTAAAAATCCATTTAGTAGTTCTATTTATCAAATAGGATCAGAATGTGTAAAAGCCGCACCCGCAGGTGCTTATGCAAACGATCAGAGTTGGGGAATATGGAGTGGATCAGCTTGGACTTCATTAGGACCTTGCTTCGGCTAGTATCAAAAAGATTTGTTTATCTTTGCTAAACAATATAATTTAATCTAATATTTTATCAAAATGAAAAAAGTAAAAAACACAGAAGTGGAAAACCCTAAAATTACAGAGAACGAATTGAAGTCAATTCAATCTATGCTAAATGCTTTTAATCAATTAAAGATGCAGCTTGGTGATCTTGAACTTTCTAAAGGTTCTATTATTGATCAAATCAATAAAGTCAAAGCTGACTATCAGGCAGTTGAAAAAGAGTTAAGTGAAAAATACGGAGATGACTCTCAAATAGATCTTGCTACGGGTAGTATTGTAAAGATTGACAAAGAAGAAAAAACAGAATAAATGAGCAGAATTTCAACATACGCAATCGATGGGACTCCTACGGTAAATGATAAACTAATTGGTACAGACGTTGATAACGTAGATGTTACAATGAACTATACTATTGGCGATATTATTTCGTTGGTTCCTGGTGGCGGTGGTGTTGGGATTTCTTCTATTAATACCGCAACAGGACCCGCTATTACCCTTTCAGGTACAGGGGGTCTTGTTGTTACACAAGTTGGAAACAATATTTTCTTAGATACTTCCACGGTTGGAAGTTCAGGGGTTACTGATATAAATAGTATAACAGGCTCTGTTGACTTACAAGGCAAAGGAGGATTGGTTGTTACTGAAATTGGAGGTACAATTTTTCTTGATACAACTAACTCAGGAAACTTTAACTCATTAACTACTGTAGGATCTTCAGGTGCTGCCACATTAACAGGTGGGGTATTAAATATTCCTAATTATGCAGGTGGCGTAAGTGGTGTTTCTGATGTAAATAGTGTAACAGGCTCTGTTGATTTGCAAGGCAAAGGAGGATTGGTTGTTACTGAAGTTGGGAATTCAATTTTTCTTGATGTCGCAGGAGTTGGGGGTTCAGTAAACTCACTAACAACAACAGGTAATCAAGGTGCTGCCACATTAACGGGTGGTGTATTAAACATACCAAACTACGCAGTAGGTGGTGGTGGAAGTGTAACAAGCGTAAATGCAGGTATAAACGGTGATGCTATTACAATCACAGGTGGACCTATTACCTCAAATGGGGTTTTAAATTTTGCATTCACAGGAGATAAGTCACAATATGTAAGAGGAGATGGAACTCTTCTAGCATTTCCCGCAACTACATCAGGTACTGTGGAAGAAATAACTTCTTCAAATACATCATTTATTTCAGCAACAGGGACTAGCCCAATAACCACAACAGGGGACTTGAGTTTTTCATTAAATGCTATAGGAACGCCAAGTGCTACCACATATTTAAGAGGCGATAACTCCTGGGCTACTATTCCAGGAGGAGGAGGTACAGTTACTGACTTTTCAGCCGTAGTTAATGGTGGAATTACTGATGCAATATCTCTTAGAGTATTTGACTCTACTACTACCCCTAGATTAGAATTAGACTTTCAAGGAGTAGCAGGTCAGTATATAAATGGTTTAGGAGTATTAACTTTTTTCCCAAGCCTAGGAATGTCTAGTTGGACAATTGGTGATGGTACAGGTATTGAACCTGTAACAGACGGAGTAGAAGTTCAGTTTAGAGGTCTAGATAAGATAAGTACAAGCGTAGCACTTGTTGGAACTGACATACAATTAGATATTAATCACGACAACACAGTAAGATTAGATACCGTTTCTGCAGTATCACCTGCAGCAGGTGGCACTTTTACAGTAGTAGATTCTGTTACGCAAGATGCAACGGGGCATCCAACTTCAGTAAATGTTAAAACAGTAACGCTACCTAGTTCAGGAAGTGCTATTAATTACACATTTTATGAGGCTAGATATTCAACAATATCAAATACTGTAAATGTAAACGTATTAGAAAACACTACAGGAAGAAACTTCTCTTGGCAAAGAGATGTTGTTAATGGAACCATAGATATATCAATGACCCCAAGTATAGGAGTTCCTGACGTTTTAATATTTTGTAATGGTAACGGTGGAGATAAAGGTGCAAAAACACAAGTCTTCTATGAATCATTTGACAATGCTAACAAAATAGTACTGTCTACTGTTGATATAGCTACGGGTGCAGATTCATCTTCAGATATAGACGATGGGATGTTCTCAATAAAAATATGGACTAAAGCATAACTATGGATATCAGAAAGATTTCGATAGGTCCTGACTATAAGTCAAGTGCAATGCATTATCTTGTAGGACAAGAGATCTTGGGTGGTAGTTACATTATACATTTAATAAAACACGATTACGAAAGAAACTCAGTACTTATTTATATTGAGAAAAGTAATGAAATATTATTGTGGAAAGAATTTACCGCAACAATGCCAATCTCTATAGAGTACAACATAAATTTTTAAAAAATGTCTGAAGGAGAAAGAAGTACTCTTAATGAGAAGATTATATTGCTTGAGCAGAATAAAAAAAATACTGATGATTTCATAGAGCAAATGACAATTGCTGATGAAATTCATAATATTCAAATGAAATTAAATGGAGTAAAACCTACAGACTCATCTATTGACTGTATTGGTTGTGGCTCGTAAATTAAATTATGAAATCACCATTCTGTTTTATTGTTAAACCATTAAAGGGGAGGCGATATAACAACACAAAAAAAGTTGCAGGAATTGATTTAATTATTAGCACCTCGCAAGAAGACTTTAGGTTCTCAAATAGAGAGGCTGAGGTTATACAACTTCCAATAGACTACAAAGGTCCCATTGGTATTGGTGATACGCTTCTAGTACACCACAATGTTTTCAAATATTACAACGACATAAAAGGTAAGCAAAGGAGCGGTAAAAGCTTTTTTAAGGACGACTTGTTTTTTGTTGAGGACGATCAATTTTATTTGTATAAAAATAAAAACGGATGGAACTCACACGACAGGTATTGTTTTGTATTGCCTGTAGATGTAGAGGATTCTTATATTTATAAACCAATTAGCGAAGAGCCATTAGTTGGTATAATGAAGTATCCAAATGATTTCCTAACTTCAAAAGGCGTAAGAGCGGGTGATAAGATTACCTTTAAACCTGGTAGTGAATATGAGTTTGAAGTAGATGGCGAAAAAATATATAGAATGTTTGATCATCAAATAACTATAAAGCTATGAATATAGGATTATATGAAAATGTTATTGTAGATGTAAAGTCCTATAAAGAAGATATCTTAAAAGAAGGTTTTGAAGATATTTTAATTGGTGAAGATTTATTCCAAAATGTAAAGGCTAGGGGTGTAGACGAGTTAGTAGAGTTTTTATTTGAAAAGTATCCTAACTATACACCCGACTTAAACTTTGTTAGATGTTCACCTTGGCTTCAAGAAGAACCTAATTTTATTCATACGGATGAAATGATGGGTGACTTAACTGCCATATTGTTTCTAAATGAAAAACCTCCTGAAGAGGATGGAACTACACTTTATTATGAAGGTGATAAGAGTTGTATATTAAAAGCTAAGTTTAATAGGCTTATTGTTTTTAATTCAAACTTATACCATTCAAGAAATATATATGATAATTACGGACACCACACTAATGCTAGATTGATTCAAGTTGTTTTTTTAAAAAAAAATATAAGTGATGAATAGTCGTGAATGGGATTTTATGGATGAGTTAAATGAAGAGAACTATCCAATAAAAAAAGTAAAACGTATTAAGAATGAACACAAAAGAAATAAAATTAGAAATAATCAAGGCAGGTCACGAGGCGGTCAGGCAACTGATCAAGGTAGCGAAGGAGCAGATTATTAAACACGATCCCGAAGATGACATCTCTGCAGACAGATTAAAGAATGCTGCTGCTACTAAGAAGTTAGCGATATTCGATGCGTTTGAAATACTAAGCAGAATAGAATCAGAAAGAGAAGCTATAAATAGTTTGGACAATGGTCCAAGTAAAACAGATACAAAACAAGGATTTGCAGAACGTAGAGCACAGTAGTTTATTTACAACACTAAAAGATGTTGTACCCAAGTCAGTCTTAACTAACAAGAATAAGGCTAAGACCTGGGCATATGGCTACGACTCTAAGTACGACTTTATTGTTATATCTAAAACAGGTGAGATAGGTGAGGTTATAATAATTCAAGGGCTTCGTATTGCTTTACCCTTAGCACCAAAACATTGTGTTCAAAGACACAAGAAGGCAACAGAACAATATTGGGAACGTCAAGAAATACCTAAAGCTTTAGATAAAATTCAGTCTATATTCAAATGGAATGAAATGGCTACAGAATTTAAGCAGCGTTGGGTGGACTATGTTGAAACTGAATTTGATAGAAGAGATGATGGGCATTGGTTTATGTCTAACGGAAAACCTACATATATAACAGGATCTCATTATATGTATCTTCAATGGACTAGTATTGATGTTGGATATCCCGACTTCAGGGAAGCTAATCGTTTGTTATTTATTTTTTGGGAAGCCTGTAAGGCGGATAAAAGAAGCTTTGGAATGATTTACCTAAAGATCAGACGTTCAGGTTTTTCTTTTATGTCATCATCTGAATGTGTTAACACAGGTACTTTAGCTAAAGATTCCAGGGTTGGTATCTTATCAAAGACAGGTAGTGATGCTAAGAAAATGTTTACAGATAAAGTAGTTCCTATTAATAGTAGACTACCTTTTTTCTTTAAGCCCATTATGGATGGTATGGATAAACCTAAAACTGAATTAGCTTTTAGGATTCCTGCATCTAAGATTACAAAAAAAAATATGTTTGATTCCAATGACGATGAGTTATATGGACTAGATACCACAATAGATTGGAAGAACACAGACGACAACAGTTATGATGGTGAAAAGCTACTACTTTTAGTTCACGATGAAAGTGGAAAATGGATCAAGCCTAATAATATTTTAAACAATTGGCGTGTTACTAAAACTTGTTTGCGATTAGGTAGTAAGATTATAGGAAAATGTATGATGGGATCAACTTCAAATGCATTAAGCAAGGGGGGTGGTAATTTTAAAAACTTATATAGCGACTCTAATGTAATTGAAAGAAACTCAAATGGTCAAACTAAAAGCGGACTATATTCACTTTTCGTTCCTATGGAATGGAATATGGAAGGATTCATTGATCGTTATGGAATGCCTGTTTTTGAAACACCTGAATTACCCGTATTGGGTATTGATGGGGAAATGATTGAACAGGGTGCACTAAACTATTGGCAAAACGAAGTAGATTCTTTAAAGAATGATGCCGATGCTTTAAATGAATATTACCGTCAATTTCCAAGAACTGAGTCTCACGCATTTAGAGATGAAAGTAAGCAGTCTATATTTAATCTTACAAAGATATATCAGCAAATAGACTATAATGATTCTCTTATAATGGCACACCACCTCACAAGAGGAAGTATGTCCTGGAAGAATGGTATAAAGGATAGTGAAGTTATTTTTACTCCTAACGATAGAGGAAGGTTTTATATAGGATGGACTCCTGAAAAAGCATTACAGAATAGAGTATTAGTAAAAAATGGAGTCAAGTTTCCTGGCAACGATCATATAGGTGCATTTGGTTGTGATAGTTATGATATATCAGGAGTAGTTGGGGGAGGTGGATCTAACGGTGCACTCCACGGCAAGACTATGTTTCATATGGACAACGCACCTACGAATACATTCTTTTTAGAATACATAGCAAGACCACAAACGGCAGAGATATTTTTTGAAGATGTTTTAATGGCTTGTGTGTTTTATGGTATGCCAATTTTAATAGAAAATAATAAGCCAAGATTATTGTATCATTTTAAGAATAGAGGATATAGAGGTTTCTGTATGAACAGACCTGATAAGCATTACAATAAATTGTCTAAAACTGAAAAAGAATTAGGGGGTATTCCTAACTCAAGTGAAGATGTAAAACAATCACACGCTTCTGCTATAGAGTCTTATATCGATAATCATATAGGTATGAAATCTGCAGAAGAGATGGGAGAGTGTATATTTACTAGAACTCTAGAGGATTGGGCAAAGTTTGATATTAGTAACAGAACTAACTTTGATGCAACTATTTCATCAGGGTTAGCTATAATGGCAACACAAAGACACCTGTATGTACCTAAGCAAAATGTTTCAAAAATAAAGATTAACTTTGCAAGGTATAGTAACAAGGGTACAATAAGCGAAATTATTAGATGAGAGACGTAAAAATTGACATATCATCTGCAGGGTTTCCAAGTCAGTTTGTATCTGATGCTGAGAAAGCAACAGATGAATTCGGATTACAGATCGGACAGGCTATTCAATACGAGTGGTTTAAGAAAGATGGGAACGGATGTAGATATTATGACCAATGGAGAGACTTCCATAGGCTGCGTTTATACGCAAGAGGAGAGCAATCAGTTGCTAAGTATAAAAATGAACTAGCCGTTGATGGTGACTTGTCATATCTAAACCTGGATTGGACACCCGTTCCTATTCTACCTAAGTTCGTAGACATCGT
>Ga0257120_1000942_pt1 | contig 20260 bp, 15 predicted proteins | sample SI106_10metaG_FD_190153 | JGI IMG/M metagenome (GOLD analysis project Ga0257120, IMG submission 190153) | Marine microbial communities from Saanich Inlet, British Columbia, Canada - SI106_10 | ecosystem: Environmental > Aquatic > Marine > Inlet | place: Canada: British Columbia | collected... | reverse complement strand
TCTATATAAGTACATTTTAAAAAATCCAATAATTCGTATACTATTTTAGCGCGCTCTTTGTATTCGCTGTTTAAACCATCAAACCACTCTTTTCCAAGGCTTAATGCTTTTGTTGCTGCTAATTGAATGGGTTTATACATACCAGAATCGAAATTACTTTTGATGTGTAAAATGTGTTTAATATTAATAGAACTGCCAGAAACAAAGCCAACTCTCCAACCCGACATGTTATGCGATTTGCTTAAAGAATTTAACTCTAAAACATTTTCGTAATTTCCAGAACACGAATGAACGCTTAATGGTGTCTTGTTTAAAACCATACTGTAAGGGTTGTCATTTACCAGTAATAGGTTGTTATGCTTTGCAAAATTAACCAAATCCGAGAGTTCTTTTTTTCCTACAACAGCTCCAGTTGGCATGTTGGGATAATTAACCCATAAAATCTTACAATTTCTAGTTACTTTTTGCTGTAGTTGGTCAATGCAAGCCATCCAGTTGTTAGATTCCTCCAAGTCGTAATACACTATCGTTAGGCCAAGAAGTTTAGCAGAGGCAGCGTAAGCTGGGTAGCCTGGGTTTGGAATAAGTATTGTATCACCTGGGTTGCAAAAGGCTAAATGGATGTGCATTACAGCCTCCTTAGAGCCTAATAATGGTAGTATTTCCGTCTCATGGTTTAAGGTTACATCAAAAACTCTTTTATACCAATCTGAAAAACCAATTCGCAATGCTGCTATTCCGTTGTAAGGCTGGTATTGGCTCGCCTCCTTATGAGATGCCGTCTCTTTAAGCGTGTCAATAACTAATTTTGGCGCAGCAATATCTGGACTTCCAATACCTAAGTTTAGGATGTCGTTACCTGCTGCTTGCATTTTTTTTAACTCCTTTAGCTTGTCTGCAAAATAGTAGGTACCACTCTTTGATATTCTGTTAGATGGTTTCATTAGAATTGTGCTTGTTTAGCTTCGGTTATGTTATTTTCAATGTAACACCCCAATTCAAATATGTTTTCTACGTGAATCTTTAATTCCATTTTCATCTTTTCGTAATCCAACTCCGACTTGTACAATACCTCTATATAAAATTGGTAATGCCAAGGCTCTCCAATTATCGGCAAAGACTCTATTTTACTTAAATCAATAGCGTTGTTATTAATACAGTTTAGGGCATTTGCTAACGCACCTTTTTGGTTTTTTAACACCACTAGCATAGACGATTTATTATTATGCTTGCTTATTGAAGGGTTTGTTTTTAAAACAAAAAAGCGTGTAAAGTTTTTCTTGTTCGTTTCTATAGATGAATTAATTATTTTTAAACCATAATACGCTGCCGCCAATTTACTTCCAATTGCACCGATAGATGTTGAGTTACTTTTAGCAACATTTTTCATGCTTAACGCTGTATCTTCTGTGTCTACTAATTTTATATTCGGGTGGTTACGAAAAAAAGATCTGCACTGATTAATTGCCATATAATGAGATTCAACTTGCTTTAAATCGTTAATTCCAACTCCTTCATTTACTGCTAAATTTTGTACGATCCTAAGGTAAACTTCTCCAACAATAAATAAATTTGATTGTTTTATAAGTTCAAAGTTTGAGTGTATTGTTCCTGAAATACTATTCTCAATAGCCATAACCCCAGCATGGGCTTCTTTATGCTCTACCGAATAAATAACGTCTTCAAACATTAATTTTTCTACAACTTTTATCTCGTTAGAAAAGTACAACCTAGCCGCCTCTTCGTGGAAAGCACCTTTTATACCTTGGATACTTATGTTCATTTTTTTATTTTTTTTAATACAAAAAGGGCTTTAGATGAATCTACAGCCCTTTTTTGTACTCAGTATTACATCAATTAAGGCCTCAAGTTTTTGAAAAAAAGAAGCTATAATAAAACTTTGTAGTACGTTGTGTTTGACTTTTCATAATCCGTTAGATAATCACCCTAACATTATAAGTGTTGGGGTTAGGTTTTTGTTAATTCACAGCAAATTCTGGGCTCTTAAAATCTTAGTTAAAAAATGATTTACTAATGTATAACTATTTTTAATACATTCAAATGAATTGTTAACTTAGTAAATACTATAAATAGAGTGTTAAAACATTCTTTTAATACTGTACTTTTTAAAAAACACAAATCTAATAATTTGTTGTTAAATAATAATGTATTTAATAATCGCTATATGTGGTTTTGTTTTTATATATTTGATTTCTTTCTCGATAGAATCTTTTTACAATATATATGTAATTAATAAAACAAACACCAAAGTTAAAAACAAATTTTATGACCAAAACAAATCCTATTGTTGTATTACTTTTTTTTGTAACCAACGCAGTAAGCTACTCACAATCATTTGAACGAATAATAATGAACTCATCGGACGATGCAGAGGAGAAATTTGACGGTTCTTATGTAACAACTTCAAGCTCTGATATTGAGTTGACATATGACGATTGGAATGATCAAGGCGCTCAATATGTTGGCTTAAGGTTTGATAGTATATTTGTTCCTGTTAATGCATCCATAACAAATTCATATATTCAATTTACAGCTGATGGAAGTTACTCTGGAAATGTTTCACTAACCATAAAAGGGGAGTTTAGTGGCGGTTCACTTACTTTTTATGATGTCGAAAATAATATTTCAGGACGAAGCACAACATCTTCTACTGTTAACTGGGATTCAATACCACCATGGAATGATGAAGATTCAGGTTTAGACCAGAAATCCCCTAATTTAAATGAAATAGTAAGCGAGGTAATCACCTCAAATTATTGGGAAGTTGGCAACCCAATTACTTTTATTATTACGGGGTCGAACGGAGAAGAAAACAAAAGAAAAGCCTACTCTTTTGACAAAAACCCTTTAAAATCTGCGAAACTTTTTGTGGAGTATTCTTTAAATTCAAGTCATGATTTAGCTATTATTGATGTTGTAAATCCTGAAGAGTCCTGTTATACAAATCCACTGGAAACAGTATCTGTAAGTATTGTAAATTACGGAGCTGACACTACAGTCAATTACAGTGTATCTTATTCTATAAACGGGCAGTTAATTGCAACTGAGGCTGGTATAACGCCTTTAGGTTTTGAGCAACAAACCTTGTTTACGTTTACACAAAAAGCAAACTTAGATTCGGCTGGTGTGTATAATGTTAGTGCTGAAGTACTCGTTGATAATGACGAAAACCTACTTAACAATTTATCAACCAAATCAATAACGGTAATTGAAGAGTTTGACTCTCTTTTATTTAACCAAGAAAGTTCTTGGGTTTATTGGGACTCTTTAATAAGTCCTGGGGAATCTTGGAATACAATTAATTATAACGACTCGTTATGGAAATTGGGGTTTGGACAATTTGGCTTTGGTGAAAATGACGAACAAACAGTATTAAACGACGGGTTAGTAAGTTATTATTTTAGAAAAAAAATCACCGTTCCAGATGTTGCTCAACTAAGCGATGTATACTTTCATTTCGTTCATGATGATGCGGCTTTAGTATACATAAATGGTCAAGAGGTTATAAGAACCGAGTTAATGCCTTTAGGGGTTGTAGACCACACAACATCTGCAAAACAAAGTTCTAACGGTACCAACGAAAATAATTTTTATACCTACAAAGTTAGTGCTGATTATTTTGTTTCAGGTACCAACACAATTGCCATTTCGACGCACAATGCAAATAGCGCTAACACTGATTTATCTTTCGCTTGTTTTGTTACAGCTGATAATCTATACGATCAAGACGGGCCATATGTTTACTATGTTGGAGATAGTATTGTAGTAACAGAGGTTACACCAAGCGGATTAGAGAGTAACACTTATGCATCAACTTCTAACTTAGAGTTAACATGTAAGTTGCCACACATGGGGGTTAACTTTTCTTTTAATTTAAAGCCCGAGATTACCATAGAACCTTCTGTGTATAGTGAAACACCATCTAAGTTTTTGGTAATATCTGATTTTGATGGCCACATAGAAGCGTTTACAATGTTGTTAAAAGGCGAGGGTATAATAGATGGGAGTTTAAATTGGATATACGGAAGTGGAAACTTGATAATAACTGGTGATTTATTTGATAGAGGATATCATGTTACCGAATGTATGTGGCTCTTGTATAAATTAGAGTTAGAGGCTGAAAACCAGGGTGGAAAAATCCATTTAGTCATAGGAAATCATGAAATATTTAATTTAACCGATGACTGGAGGTATGCTGAGGTTAAGTACTTTAATAACGCACATTTAATGGGCAAAAGAATGTCTGAGCTGTACAACGAAAACACAGAACTTGGGCGCTGGTTAAGGTCTAAAAATATTATAGAAAAAATTGGCGATTACGCCTTTATGCACGGAGGGTTAAGTGTGCCTGTTTCAAATTTAAATCTATCCTACAACGAAATAAATGATTACGGAAGAATAATCATGAACGGTGAAGATTGTCCAAATTCGGATTGTGAAACTGTTACCGGTAACTCTGGAGTTTATTGGTATAGAGGTATGGCTAATGGTGAATTATCTCAAGATGAAGTAGATGGTGTTTTAGAAAACTTTGATGTAAGCAGGGTTGTTATTGGGCACACAAAAGATGAAAATAATCGGAGTGTTCGCCCTCTATACGACGGAAGCGTGTTGGCTATAGACATGTATCATGTAGAGAATTTTGAAGACGGTTTTATGGAGGCCTTACAATTTGAGTTGGGTTGCTTTTATAAATTCCGCACAGAAGACAACAACCCAACCTATACACTTTTAGACAGTTGTGATGTTTGGGGTTTACACCAGTTGGAATTAAACAAAGAGGGAGAGATAAAAATTTACCCAAACCCAAGCAGCGAGGTTTTAACTATTGAGATTCCGGAATACCAAATGGAGAAATACGATTATACCGTTACAAACCTACAAGGACAAGAAGTTAGCCGTGGAAGTTCAGCATCAAAATTACTAACCGTAAATGTAAGCTCGTATCCAGAAGGAGCTTATGTTTTAACACTGAAAAACAAAACATTTACTCTAAAGGGTCGTTTTATTTTAAAACATTAAATGGAAAAGTTAATACTGTTCGTAACTGCACTATTTCTAAGTGCTATTGTTTTCGCACAACAAACACCTGAAACAAAAAACAATAGAGGAAGTTTTGAGTTCGGGTATTCTTCACTTGCCGCTTTTGGGCAATATTCTGGAAACATTCCTAAAGAAACTTTTCATACAACAGGTTTTTTTCAAAGAGACTTTCCTTTTATACAGCCCGATGAACCTGATAATTTCGCTTATGTGAGATATAAACTTGCTAAAAAAACACCTTCTAAGTTTTCTTTGGCTTTGGGAATAGAATATTTACATACAAAACCAAATAGGTTTGATGAAAAAGCAGGTAAACTTAGTGGCTTATACTTGGCAAATGGATACACACAATTGGGCTTAGGTGTTGGGGTTTATTTTAACTATTCTAAAGATATTGTATTCAATTCAACCTTTAGCACAGGGCCAATGCTCTCAAATCCAAATTGGAGAAATAATGAGTACATTCCGTATAAAGTGATTACACCGTTCTTGCCAAATAAATTCCAATTAACTGGGTGGGGCATAACAAATAGTACTGGTCTTGATGTTTTAATTGGAAAAAGGTTTGCTATTACCGCCACATTTATTCTTCATTATGACAAATCAAGAGAGTTAAGGGCTAAGGATGGTGCGAAGGGTAGTTTCCATTCTTTAATTCACTCTTTTGGAATAGGAAGTAAAATACGTTTGTAATACTTACTACCTAAGACAAACGAAATATATAATCAAACCTATAGTGTGAGTTGGGTAAGTCTTGATTCTGAACTAGATAACTTCCCTTAAGTTTGGTCTGTTTTGCTAGTTTTCTCATCTCTTTTTTAGACCAGAATTTGCCCATTTTTGGTTGCGAAAACAACCACTGTTTAAAGTAAAAAGCTCTCTTTAAAAAGGTGTCATAATAGCACCAAAACTTTGCTTTATCTGGTATGTCTCCAATTAAAATTAATCCTCCTGGTTTAAGTAACTTCTTCATTTCGGAAACAACAAAAGAACCTTGCTTAGAATTGAAGTATTGGAATGAGAAATAGAGTAAAATTTTATCAAACTTTGTGTTTGTTAGATGAGAAAGATTGGCAATATCACCCTCAATAAAGTTTAAGTTCTTTTTTTGGTACATTTTATTGGCCGACTTAATGAGTTCGGTAGAAAAATCTATGCCAATAATTGATTTGCAGTAAGGGGTTAAGCGGTTTGTTAGAAGCCCATTACCACAACATAAATCTAGTAAAACGTCGTCTGGTTTTAGGTCTAATAATAAACAAACATGCTTTTGTATTTTAAGTAAGTCTACTTCGGACATTCCATCTCGTTGCACTTGAATAAAGGGGGATTTATTCTGCGCTACACTATTCCAATAATTCTTCCAGTAAGTCATTGTATTTCTTAGAGAGGCGAATTTAATAAATAGTATACGTTCCTTTATTGTTTTTTTATGAAATATTTTTGGATTGACAAACCCAATAAATAGTAAGTTTATTTTTTATTAAGTAATGAGTACAGAACAATAAGAGTTATAACGCCAATAAAACTATTATCGCCTAATTGTGCTGAGGCTTTTATAATATTTGCAACCGGGCTCCATCCAAACAAAGGTGTACCCACCATAAGTTGTACTACAATACCTAAACATAAAAAAGGAAGAGCTATGTCGATAGAATAGTTAATGAGTTTTTTAATTGATTTGAGTTTATCTTTTAATTGTTCTTTCATTTGTATAAGTTATATAATTAAAGCCCTACCATACAGTAGGGCTTTAATTAGTTTAATTATTTTTTACCTAAAAAAGATAAAATAATAAGTAATGCTATTAATCCTGCAAGATCTGCAGCAGCAAACCTACTTACTAAATTGGTGATAGAACCGATTACATCCATTCCTGTCCAGCCAATTCCGAGAATTTGAGCTGTAATACCTAATCCAACTAGTGACATTAGTAAAGCTGTTAATCCTGAGATTAAATCTCCTAACATTTTAAAAGCGTTAGCCATAATAATTATTTTTTTTGGTTAATACACTCAAATATAGAAAGATAGATGAAAAACAAAAAAATAGGTAAACATTAGCCGACAAATATTAGGTGTGTGTTTTTGTACTATATTAAACCGGTTTAAATCTTCTAGAAGATAGATTACCAAAAGAAATTTTTAAATTTAAACCCTTAATAAATAGCTATTTATGATTTGGTTATTAACAATGATTTGTTCTTAACTATTACACCCTATATCCCTTGATACTACTGAAAATTTGGGTTTTATAGTGTTAAAAAGTAGCTTTAAAGCAATTTTTTTGATTTTTTTATATATTAATTAGGTAAGACTCATTTCATTTTGAATTTCTATAATTTTACGCTGTAATTTATCTTGTACTTTATAAAAATCCGAATTTGATTGTAAATGATGTTGGACTGAGAAATAAAATTTAATCTTTGGTTCTGTACCTGAGGGTCTTGCGGTAATTTTAGTTCCTTTATCTGTAATAAATTGCAAAACATTTGATTGGGGTAGGTTTGTTTTATCTGTTTCTAAATAATCAATAAACTTAACAACCTTTTCACCAACAATTGAATTTGGGGTATTTTTACGAAGGTTATCCATTATAGCTTTAATTTCTGCAGCTCCATGTCTACCTTGTTTTGTAATAGAAATTAAATCTTCTAAATAAAATCCGTGTTCTAAGTACATATCCTGCATTAAATCGAAAAGATCTTTACCATTACTTAAGGCCCAAGCAACCATTTCTGCAATTAAAACGCAAGACATAACTGCATCTTTATCTCTAACAAAATCCCCAGCTAAATATCCGTAACTCTCTTCTCCACCTCCAATAAATTGTTCTTTTCCTTCTAACGCTCTTATGACCGCACCAATATGTTTAAATCCAGTTAGAGTGTTGTATACTTTTACGCCATTATTTAAAGCTATTTTATCCATTAAGTCTGTAGTAACTACAGTTTTCGCAATAAATTCTTTGCCTGATATTTTACCAAGTTCTTTCCATCTGGTTACCAAGTAGTTTATTAAAAGAGATCCTGTTTGGTTACCATTTAATAAAATAAATTCTCCTAATTTATCAGGAATAGCTATTCCAACTCTATCTGCATCTGGATCTGTACCCATTACTAATTTAGCTCCTTTTTCTTTTGCTAAACGTATAGCTAATTCTAAAGCTGCGGGTTCTTCAGGATTGGGAGATTTTACCGTTGGAAAGTTCCCATCAATTGTATCTTGAGAGGCCACCGTTAGTACGTTAGTAAAACCAAATGCTTTTAACGTTTTAGGAACCATAACAGCTCCTGTTCCGTGAATTCCTGTAAATACTATCGGTAAGTTACTGTGCTCTTTTATAGCATTAGGAGATAAACTTAATGTTTTAATACGATTAATATAAAGTGTATCAAACTCTTCTCCTAAAGTTGAAATTAAATCTTCTTGTTTATTAAAGTTTACATCTTCAATAGAAAGCGCTCTTACTTTTTTAATTAATTCAACATCAAAAGGATTTACAATTTGACAACCGTCATTTCCATAAACTTTATATCCATTGTATTCTTTTGGATTATGAGAAGCAGTAATAACAATACCACTTTTACAAGACAATTCTCTAACTGCAAAAGATAATTCTGGTGTAGGACGAAGTGCAGAAAACAAGAAAACTTTTATACCGTTTGCAGATAAAACATCTGCAGAAACTTGAGCTAAAAAATTAGAATTATTTCTACAATCGTAAGCTATAGCTACAGAGATATCATCATTGGGATACATTTCTATAAGTGTGTTAGCTAGTCCTTGTGTAGCCTTTCCAATAGTATATTTATTTATTCTATTTGAACCAACACCCATAATACCTCGCATACCACCGGTTCCAAAATCTAAATCTTTATAAAACGATTCTATAAGATCTTCTCCTTTGGTATTGATTAAATTTTGAACAGCTAATCTTGTCGTTGAGTCATATGCATCAGACAACCACGATTGTGCATTTTGTGTGCTTTTCTCTATCATAATTATACTTTAATTCTATCCTTAAAAAACATATTTAATAGTACGCCTAAAATTAATATGAATATTCCTAAAATACTCAAAAAAGAGTAGGTTTCTCCGAAAAATAAATAACCGTAAATTAAGGCAAATAAAACACCTATATATTTGAAGGTCATTATATTTCCAGCTGAGTCACTTTGGATTCCTTTAGTCATATAAATTTGAGCTACTTGGGTTAAGATTCCTAATAATAATAAATAAAACCAATCTATACCTTGAGGTTGAACCCAATTAAAAAAAGATAATACAGCCATTATTGGAGTAGCAACTAAAGGAAAGTAAAATACTACAACCAAAGGATGTTCTGTTTTTCTAAGTAATCGAATACAATTGTAAGCTACACCTGATAAACATGCTGAAATTAATCCTATACTAATATAAAAATAAGACAATTGCCCACTTGTATCAAATCCTTTTAAAATAAACACACCTAAAAAAGCCATTGCAAAAAATACCCATTGTATTTTTTTCATTCTTTCTTTTAAAATCCAAACAGCAAATAAGGCAGTAAAAATGGGTGATAAATATTGAATTGTAACAGCGCTAGCTAAAGGAATATTTTGAAGTGTTATGAAAAATAATGTTAATGCTGTAACTCCTATAAAGCCTCTAATTAAGAGTATTTTCTTATTTACACCAAAAATAGGTGTGTTTTTACTTTTTAATGAAGTAAAACTAATTAGTAAAGAAATAAAAGACCTAAAAAAAACCAATTCAAAAACGGGTATATTTGGGAGCGCTTTAACGCACAAATGCATTAATGAAAATGCAAATGAGGAGATGATCATAAACTTTGCTCCTTTGTACATAAAAAATAAATAGTTACTAAAAACGCCTCTAGTTTATAGAGGCGTTTTTTTATAGATTATTTTTTAAGAACCTTAAAATTTCTTGTTTTCCTTTTGGTTTAGCTATAATTTTCATTGAACTGTCAAGAACAAACCAGGATGGTGTTTTGTTAATTTTATAATCTATACAAACAGGAGATTTATAATTACCAAATTGTGATACATTTTTCCAATTAAATCCCTTTTCCTCTATTGTATTTTTCCATTTAGTTTGATTTACATCTAAAGCAACACCAATAACTTCTAATCCTTTAGATTTATACTCATTATACACAGGTACAAAACCAGGAAGATCTCTCATACAATGAGGACAGTGGGTAGCCCAAAACATTATAACTGTATATTTATTATTTGCACAAGTATTCTTAAGGTTTACATCAGCTCCATAATTACTTTTAATAGTAAAGTCGGGAGGAATATTACCTATTTGTAAATTTTTTATTAAATCTGCTTTACTTCGTAGTAGATCATTTATCTCAATTTCTCCACAAGCTTCTCCATAAAAATATTCTTCCATAATATAGGTAGCAACATCCTCTAAACCAGAACCATAAAAACCATCTAATAAATTATAAAGTGCAAATTCAAACACTTTTTCATTTACTTTAGACTTTTTCATAATATCGTCTACAGCATTATAATAACCAACCTCTGTATGACCACTGTGTTTTATAATATAATCTTGAAAACGAGTTGCATAAACATCAGAACGAATAAATGATTCATTGGAAAAATCTAAATCATCAAAATACGTAGCCTTATCTTTTGGAGTTTTTGATAAACTTGCAATTTTAGTTTTTGAGAAAAAAGTAGTTGGATATTTATTAATAACAGTTTGTACAAAATTAAAAAGCTCTTTTTCTAACTTAATAATTTCATTGGTCATTTCATTAACTTTAGCCTCGTTAGCTTGTGATTTAAATTGCCCCCTTTGCTTCTTTAAATTCTTTATTTTAGATTGAACAGCGGAATCTTCTTTCTTAAATTCCCAGTATGCTTTATTTTCATTAGATTGAATAACTTCTATTCCCTTTTCTAAACGAATTTGAGAAAAAGCTAAACTAACAACGGGTTCTGAAGAATTTAAAATAACATCTACAATATTATTTTCATTACCTAAAGTTAGTTTATAAAACCCTTTAAGGTGTTTTTTGTATTTAAATGTAAAAGAACCATCAGTTAAAACTTTAGTACTGTCTACTTTGTATTTATACTTACCCTCTGTGCGGTATAAATCTACTTGTTTGTTTGTTTGCCTTTTAATGTTTAATTTTCCTTTAATCGTTTGTGCTTCTGAAACACTTGAAAAATTGAAGGCCAAAATAGCTGTAAAAACAAAAAATATATTCTTCATAGTTCTTAAAAATTTAGGTGCACTAAATTAGTTATTTTTTTTTATCAATTACAAAGCTACTATTAAATCAAGATATCTTTCTATTATTTATTATTTTAAAGAAAGTTTAACAAATCTAATTACTATATATAATAGTATTTTTTAGATTTCACCTTTTTTAAAATTATAAAAATATATTATATATAATGTCCTGTTTATAGCTTGTATAAAATTTTTAAGAGTTACTAGGAATTTTGATTTATCATATTCTATTCACATTTTATAAGATATAAAACCTATTTAATTTATTAATATTAAGTCTTTTATGTTTTTAATTAACACTTGTTAATTAATTGGTTTTACTACTTCTACTAATAAATAATTATATTTTTATTTGTTAGTAATACTATTCATATTCATTAAATATTATTAATAAATACACAATAAATTAACTTGACTTTACAGTTTAAAAAATGCAATGAATTATATATTTATTATATGCAACACTAACTTATTACTATCTGTTAACCATTATTTAATTTTACCATCGTATTTATTGTTCATAATTAGTACTGGAAACCAAATATTTACACAACATATTAACAACACTATTTAAGAATGTTTATAAAGTTAAAACCCTATATATAAACCCTATATTAGCCTTTTAAAATAAATTTTATGAAGATAGTTATAGCATCAGATCATGCAGGTGTGGATTACAAAGCCAGGTTAATAAGTTACTTAGAATACAATGGTTTTATAGTATCTGATTTTGGTCCCGAAACAGAAGACAGTGTCGATTACCCCGATTATGCTCATAAAGTAGCTAAAGAAGTTTCAGAAGGTAAGGTAGATTTTGGTATTTTACTTTGTGGGAGTGGTAATGGTATAAATATGAGCGCAAACAAACACAAAGAAATTCGTTCTGCTTTGTGTTGGAAAAAAGAGATTGCCCTTTTAGCTAGACTTCATAATAATGCAAATATTTTAACAATGCCTGCACGTTTTATTTCGTACGAGCAAGCACAAGAGATAACCAATATTTTTCTTACAACAGAATTTGAAGGGGGTAGGCACCAAAAAAGAGTTAATAAAATAGCTATTATATAAATGAAAAATTTACTTCTTTCTGTTTTCACACTTATATCTTGCTTATTATCAGCTCAAGATTCAACAGCGCTTTATTTTGCTAATTCAATAACCACACAAGACTTAAAAACACACTTGTATGTATTAGCCTCAGATTCTTTAGAAGGAAGAGAAACAGGTAAAAAAGGACAAAAACTAGCGGCTGATTATATTGCTACACATTTTACTTCCATCGGAATTCCTCCTTATAATGGAACAACGTACTACCAAGAATTTCCTCTACTAAAACAATCGCTAAAAACAAGTAGCCTATTATTAAAAGATAGTTTGGTTTTTTTAGAAGATTATTATACATCTCCTTTTTTTAGTTCAGTTAATATAGATTTTACTAGTATACATTGTATTGGTTACGGTATTAAAGAAGCCGCTTGTTCTTCTTCTAAAAAAGACTTAAAAGATAAGGTTGTTTTAATTTTTACAAGTAACTTAATGTCAGATAAAGACAAATTAATTACAATTAATGAACCTATTGGTTGGGAACAACAATTAGAAATAGCTTACAAAAAAGGTGTAAAAGCAGTTTTATTTATTGATGAGGGTGTAAAAAGCAAATCCAGTAAGTATGGTTCTTATTTTACTAAAGAAAAACGGAGTGTTTTAATTAATAATGCAAAATTTAAAGTTCCATTTGCCTTTATCGATGCAGCAGACTTAAAACGCACTATTGGTTGGTCTCTAAAAAAGCTAAAGAAAAAAGTACTCCATTGTAAGTATCCTAATATTCCCGTAAAAGGCTCGTTTTCTACTTATGTAAATGAAGAATTATTACAAGGTGAAAATGTTTTAGGTTACCTCGAGGGTTCTGATTTAAAAGATGAATTATTAGTTATTACAGCCCACTACGACCATATAGGTATTCATGACGGTGTGGTTCATAATGGTGCAGATGATGACGGTTCGGGTACAGTTGCTATTTTAGAGTTAGCCGAGGCTTTTGCGTTAGCAAAAGCCCAAGGAAACGGCCCAAGAAGATCTGTATTGTTTATGCCTGTTGCTGGAGAAGAAATGGGTTTATTAGGCTCTTCATATTATACAGAAAATCCTGTTTTTCCTTTGAAAAATACTATTGCAGATTTGAATATTGACATGATTGGTAGGATGGACGAAAACCATCAAGGAAATCCAGATTATGTTTATTTAATAGGCGCAGATAAGTTAAGTACAGAATTACATCAATTATCAGAAAAAGCGAACACTAATTATACCCAACTTGAATTAGATTATACTTTTAATGACCCGAACGATCCAAATCGATTTTATTACCGATCAGATCATTATAATTTTGCAAAAAACAATATTCCTGTAATTTTTTATTTTAATGGGGTGCACGCCGACTACCATAAACCATCAGACACTGTTGAGAAAATTCACTTCGGAAAGATTGCCTCGATATCAAAACTAATTTTTCATACAGCTTGGCAATTGGTTAATCAAGATAAGCGAATTGAAGTAGACGTGGAGAGTGACTTTAAAAATAACAGAAAGTGATTTTAAGTTAAAAACATCAAGCAGTATAATTTAGTTTTTATGTAATTTACATTCATCCTCCAGCTAAGACTGGGTAATTAGTAGTTAGCGTCATCTTAAAGATTTAAATAAGGTTAATTTTTTTGTATTCATAATTTCAGTTTGATGACGAATTGATTCTTGGTGAATTGCATCCATTAATTGTCTTATAAACTGTTTGGAAAGAAAGTTATCTTCCCTATTATTTATTCGAGAGGTAATTATTTGGTTCCAATGCTTTTGATCTAAAATAGTGAGTCTTTTTTCTCTTTTTAATTTACCAACTGTTTCACTCAAAAGCATTCTATCTTTTAAAACATTAAAAATTTGATCATCTAATTCCGCTATATCAGATCGAAGCCCCTCTATCCGCCCATTTATATTTTTTGAAACATTTACGGAGCGTAGTTCCAGCTTAGATAAAATTTCTCCTAATCCCTTACTTGTAACTTGCTGCTCCGCATCTGACCAGGCTTTACCTGGGTTAGGGTGTGTTTCAATCATTAAACCCTCAAAATTAAGATCCATAGCTTTTTGACTTACCTCTAGAAGTAAATTACGGTTTCCTGAAATATGACTTGGGTCGCAAATTATTGGAATGTCTGGCCGATTTTCCTTTAAAGCTATTGGTATTTTCCAGTTGGGAACATTTCTATATTTATCATGATTGTATAAAGAAAATCCCCTATGTATTGCACTTAAATCTTTTAACCCAGCCTGCTCTAAACGTTCAAAAGCACCTAACCATAATTTCTTTCGGACTTGAAAAATTTCTTAAAATATGCAAACGTGTAAATATTTCTGCTGTTATTATTCCGGATATGAGTTTGGAAATATACGATAGGTTTTACAGCGTTTATTTTGAAAAAAACAATGTTTCACCCTGTTTTTTAATTACACTAAAAACACCTAAAGACAGAATAAGAAAGATGTGTGAACGCTCAAAAAACAGCTTCGTTTACCTCGTTTCTTCTAATGCAACCACAGGCTCAAGTATTTCTTTTAGTCTTGAAGAATTACCAAACTACAATGCAATAAAAGAAATTTGTGGAGAGACTCCTCTCTTTATTGGGTTTGGGATAGATTCGTATGAGAAGGTTAAATTAGTTCAAAGTTTAGCAGATGGAGCTATTATTGGCTCTGCTTATTTGAAGGCGCTGTCTGAAAATAAACACCATAAGTTTCTTAACAAATTATCTGACCTTTAATTGGTCTGCAATTTTTCTATCGTTTGCCAATCTTGGCACTTTATTTTGTCCACCTAACTTTCCTTGAGTCTTCATATACAAGTTAAAGGCTCCTTTTTGTAACGTTTTTATTTCTAGTTTTTTTAACACCTTCCCACTTATAAGGTCTTTGTAGTAGCTGTTTTGATCCTGCAATAGTTCATCTAAACATTTTGCAAATAAATCCATGTCATTAGGCTCTGTTGCAAACTCAATAAACCACTCGTGATAAGGTAAACCTTCTATAGGTTTTACTTCTGGTGCTACAGTAAACTCTGTTAGCTTTACCTCTGGGTACTTTTGCATAGCCCCTTTTATGGCAAATTCAACCTCTTTTGCAATTACGTGTTCTCCAAAAGCAGAAGTAAAATGTTTTATTCTTCCTGTTACAATAATTCTGTAGGGACTTAGTGATGTAAACTCAACCGTATCTCCAATATTATAACCCCACAAACCCGCATTCGTGTTAAGAATAAGCACATAGTTTACGCCCAACTCAACATCTTTCAAAGAAATCCGGCTAGGGTTTTCATCATAAAAAGCTGAAGCAGGAATAAACTCGTAAAAAATACCGTAATCTAAGAGTAACAATAAACCTTGCTCATCTTGTTTGTCTTGAAACGCAAAAAACCCTTCTGAGGCAGGGTAAAGTTCAAGGCTATCTATTTTCTTACCTATTAATTCTTCAAACTTTTTTCGATAAGGCTCATAGTTTACTCCGCCGAATACAAAAAGAGAAAAGTTTGGAAACAATGTACTTATGTTTTTACCGGTTTTTTTCTCCAGTTTTTCAAAATACATCTGCACCCAGGAAGGAATTCCACTAATTAGTCGCATATCTTGAGGAAGTGTTTCCTCAATAATAGCCTCTACTTTTTGTTCCCAATCTTCAATGCAGTTTGTCTTGTAGGAGGGTAGTCTATTGGCTTGTAAATATCTAGGAATAAAATTAGCGACAATTCCAGAAAGCCTTCCATTTGGAATAACGGGTCTTTTATCTAATTCGGGTGAGCCTTGTAAGAAAATCATTTTACCTGAAATAAAATGATGATTACCTGAATTTTTTACATAATGTAAAAGAGCGCTTTTTGCAGCTTTAATTTGGTAAGATAACGACTCTTTTGTAAGTGGTATAAATTTAGCTCCCGATGTTGTTCCCGATGTTTTAGCGAAATACAAAGGCCTTCCTTTCCAAAGAACGTCTAATTTCCCCTCCCTAATTTTTTCGATATAATGCTTTAAACCTTCATAATCTCTTACGGGAACAGCTTTCTTAAATTCATCGTAATTTTGTATATCTAAAAACCCATGATCTTTTCCAAAGTCAGTATTTTTAGCTTTATCTAAAAGGCTTTGTAATACTTTTTCTTGAGTTTTTATAGGGTTATTACTCCACTTTTTTGTTTGTGCTACATCGTATCTTGCCACAAACTTACCTATGAACGATTTTAGAGACATTAGAATATAATATGGTGTTGCGGGTTAATTGCCTTTCCTTTATGCCAAAGCTCAAAATGCAGGTGTGGGCCAGAACTTAATGAGCCTGAGTTACCGATAATTGCAATTACATCTCCTGCTAATACTTTTTCTCCAATGCTCTTTAAGAGTACCGAATTGTGTTTGTAGAAGGATATTAAATCATCCTTATGTTGTATTGCCATGGTATATCCGGTTTCTGTTGTCCAACTAGAAAGTACTACAGTTCCCGGTAGCGTGGCTTTAATAGCCTCGTCTTTTGGTGCAACAACATCTATTCCGAAATGTTTTTTTCTTTGGTCAAAGGCATCGCTTATTACCCCTTTTATCGGTGCGTAAAAAGCAGTATTTATTATACTAGATGGCATTGTTTGTTCATCTATTAACACATTAAACTGATCTTCCCTCTCCACACTTATCCTAAATGCAGAGTCATTATGAGAAGCTATTATGTCCTTATTACCTATGTTTGCTGGAATAGTAGCGTCTGAGAAATGAGAATCGTCAACCAACTTACCTTTCATAATATTCTCGAGCATAAGTTGTTTTTGCTCTTTTATTTTTAGGTCCGCAATTAGCGAATCTGTTTTATTAGACAAATAGATTAAGTTTTTTGATAAATATGGAGGAGCGTACCCTGGGATATACTCTCTTAATGGTGTATAGGCAATTATGAGTGTATTCACCGTAGCTATTATTAATATTCCAGAGAGTAAGCGAGTTATGATTTGAAACCAATTTAATAGAATCGTTTTTTTTTCTTGAAGTGACTGCTCCTCAAGAATAACAATACGAAAACGTTCTTTAAGTATGTTTAAAAAGGATTTCTTTTTTCTCATCTATCAAATATCGCAAATTACCACACCAAACACACTACGATGTTGGATTGATTTAAACTTACCATGGTCACTGACCAAATACCGTATTTTACAGAACAATATTTATAATCTTTTTCGGAACAATAATTATTTTTTTTGGTTTTACACCATTCAAGTAATGTATTGTTTTTTCATGAGCTAAAATTTGTATTTCTAACTCTTCTTTACTCAAATCTAAGGAGTACTCTTCTTTAAACCGCATCTTCCCATTAAAGGAAACAGGGTAATTATGCGAGCTTTCAATTAATACTGATGGCTTAAATATTGGAAAAGATTGATAACTAACACCCTGCTTATGACCTAATAACATCCAAAGTTCTTCGGATATATGAGGAGCATACGAGCACATTAAAAGTACCAATGGTTCCAAAACTTCTCGTTTATTACATTTTTGATTGGTTAGTTCATTAACACAAACCATAAAGGTGCTTACTGAGGTGTTAAAAGAGAACCCCTCAACATCTTCTTGTACTTTCTTAATTGTTTTGTGAAGTATTTTTAACTCATCTATCGAGGGTTTTTCCTCAGACACGCATAAGTCACCCTTATCATTATGAAACAAGCGCCAAAACTTACGTAAGAAATTATTTACACCGGATATTCCATTTGTGTTCCAAGGTTTAAATTGCTCCAACGGCCCTAAAAACATCTCGTACATACGTAACGTATCAGCTCCGTATTTTTCAACAATTAAATCTGGGCTTACTACATTAAACTTAGACTTAGACATCTTTTCAACTTCAGCTCCACATTTATAATTATGTTCTTCAAGAATGAACTCTGCATCTTTATATTCAGCCCTCCACGACCTAAATTTTTCAAGATCTAACACATCATTCTCCACCATATTTACATCAACATGTATGGCTGTGGTTTCGTGTTGATCTTTTAAACCATGAGAAACGAATTTATTTGTGTCTTTTATTCGGTATACAAAATTAGACCTCCCCAATATCATCCCTTGGTTAATCATTTTTTTAAAAGGCTCTTGTTCCGAAACAAAACCTAAATCATACAGGAACTTCATCCAGAACCTTGAGTACAATAAATGACCCGTTGCATGCTCTGAACCACCAATATATAAATCTACATTTTTCCAATACGATTCTGCTTCTTTTGAAACAAACTCTCCTTTATTATTGGCGTCCATGTAGCGTAAGAAATACCAAGAAGAACCAGCCCAACCAGGCATTGTATTCGTTTCAAAATCAAACCCCTCCGTCGTTTTCCAGTTTTCTGCTCGCGCCAAAGGTGGCTCTCCTGTTTTAGTAGGTAAATATTTTTCTACAGCCGGTAATTTTAAAGGCAGGTCTTTATCTTCCATCGTTTTTGGTAAGCCCTCCTCATAGTAAATAGGAAATGGCTCTCCCCAATATCTTTGTCGTGAAAAGATTGCGTCTCTTAGGCGGTATTGAATTTTGCCCTTACCAATACCTTTTTCCTCAATTTTAGCAATAATAGTAGCGGTTGCTTCTTTAACTTGTAAGCCGTTTAAAAATGAAGAATTTAACAATTCTCCCTCTTTTCCATCGTGAGATTCAGTTGGAAGGTTACCGCCAGAAATAACCTGTAGCATTGGAAGATTGTAGTGATTCGCAAAAGCAAAATCTCTAGTGTCATGTGCAGGAACCGCCATAACCGCCCCTGTACCATAGCTAGCTAAAACATAGTCACCTATCCAAACCGGAATTTTATCGCCTGTAAATGGGTGAATAACGTAGGCACCAGTAAACTGTCCGGATACTGTTTTTACATCAGACATCCGATCTCTTTCGGACCGTTTTTTTGTTTTGTTTATATAGTCAGAAACAGCAATTTTGTAATCTTCTGTGGTTATACGTGCTACAAATTCGTGTTCTGGTGCTAAAGTCATGTAAGAAACACCAAAAATGGTATCTGGACGAGTTGTAAAAACCTCAATGTCAAGTTTTTCATCTAAAGCCAATTCGTCACTAACGACTTCAAAACGAATGGATGCCCCTTGTGAGCGACCAATCCAATTTCTTTGCTGTTCTTTAATCGCCTCCGTCCAGTCTAATGCGTTTAAGTCGTCAATAAGTCTTTGTGCATAGGCCGTAATTCTCAACGACCATTGCATCATTTTTTTCTGTTCTACCGGATGACCACCTCGCTCAGAAAGTCCGTCTTTTATCTCATCATTTGCTAAAACAGTGCCTAGTTCAGCACACCAATTTACAAGTGTTTCCGATCGAAATGCCAACCGGTACGAAAGGAGTACTTCCTCTTGTTGCTTTTTTGTTTTAGCGCTCCACTCTTTTGCGGTAAAAGATGCAACCTCATCTGAAACAGCTTTTATGAGTAGGTTCCCTTCGGCTTTAAAACGAGCTACTAAAGAATCAATAGGTTTTGCTTTATCTTCTTCTGTACAGTACCACGAATTAAATATTTGTTTGAAAATCCATTGTGTCCATTTGTAGTAATTGGGCTCACATGTACGAACCTCTCGATCCCAATCGAATGAAAAACCAATTTTGTCGAGCTGCTCTCTGTACCTGGATATATTTGTTTCTGTAGTGATGGCTGGGTGTTGACCCGTTTGAATTGCATATTGTTCTGCAGGTAAACCAAAAGCGTCGTAACCCATTGGGTGCAGAACATTGAAGCCTTTAAGGCGTTTGTATCGTGCGTAAATGTCTGAGGCAATATAACCTAGAGGGTGCCCCACGTGAAGGCCAGCTCCTGAAGGATAGGGAAACATGTCCAAAACATAATATTTTGG
>Ga0257120_1000938_pt1 | contig 20312 bp, 17 predicted proteins | sample SI106_10metaG_FD_190153 | JGI IMG/M metagenome (GOLD analysis project Ga0257120, IMG submission 190153) | Marine microbial communities from Saanich Inlet, British Columbia, Canada - SI106_10 | ecosystem: Environmental > Aquatic > Marine > Inlet | place: Canada: British Columbia | collected... | reverse complement strand
AAACGGCCAAAGCGCTCCATGATAGCCGCTGTCTGTTGTTTTACAGTGAAAAAGGATTTAAGAAACCCTAAAAAAAGGAGGAATCCAATGAAAATTAATACATACTGACTCATGTGTGGTAAGGTTTTAAATTATATTAAAAGATACAAAAAAAGCCGCTTTACAGCTAATAACTACCGTTAATAGATATAAAACTGCTTTTAATAGATTTTATGCAAAAAACCGCTTTAGTGCGTGAAAAAATCAAGTGTTATTTAGGACTGTTTAGTAGGGCTTTGATTCTTTTTACACAACTATCCTTGCCCAATACCTCCATAATGTCAAATACATGAGGTCCGCTGAGTGCGCCTACTAATGCCAAGCGAAGCGGAGGCATTACGGCGCCAAAAGAAAGCGACTGCTCACTAATATAATTTTTTATAGTCAGTTCTAAGTTAGCGCTGCTAAAATCTGTCTGGGCTTTAATAATTTCTGTCAGCGCAGTTAAAATTTGAGGGGTGTTTTCTTTCCACTGCTTTTTAAGTGCTTTTGGGTCGTATTCTGTTGGATCAACAAAAAAATAAGCAGATAAACCGATCAGTTCATGGGTAAAAGCAGCACGCTCTTTAACCATTTCTATGATGTTCTCTAACACTTTATCGCTCTTGTTTTCAATAGCTGTTTTACCAAAAGAAGCCACAAGTCCTTTTTTAAATTCTGGAAGAAGAATCACCGCACTAGCCTTTTGTAGGTATTGCTGGTTGAACCATTTTGTTTTTTCAGGATCAAATCTAGCGCCAGATTTTTGTACGCGTTCTAATTCAAAAGCGCCAACCAATTCTTCTAAGTTAAATAATTCCTGAGCTGTTCCTGGATTCCAGCCCAACAAAGCCAAGAAGTTTACAACGGCTTCTGGAAAATACCCAGCTTCTTTGTATCCAGTAGATTCTAGCCAAGTTAATGGAAACACAGGAAAACCACCTTTTTCCCCATCTCTTTTACTCAGCTTTCCCTTGCCGGTAGGTTTCATGATAAGAGGTAAGTGGGCAAACTCAGGCGCTTCCCAGCCAAATGCTTGGTACAATTGAATATGTAATGCAAGCGAGGGCAACCATTCTTCTCCTCTAATAACATGACTGATTTCCATCAGGTGGTCATCTACTACATTAGCTAGGTGATAGGTAGGCATTCCGTCGCTTTTAAAAAGCACCTTGTCGTCTAAAGTGTCTGTCTTAAATGAAACAGTTCCTCTAATCATATCAGAAGTGGTAATTGTTGTGTTTTCAGGCGTTTTAAAACGAACCACAAAAGGAGTTCCCGATGCAATTTTTGAGGCGGTTTCCTCTTTCGAAAGACTTAGGCTGTTGTCTAACTTTAACCTATTGTGGGCATTGTAGATAAATGTTTTGCCTTTTGACTCATGATCGGTTCTATGAAAATCGAGTGATTCAGTGGTGTCAAACGCATAATATGCCGCGCCTTTTTCTATCAGGCTGTTTACATAATTGGCATAACTTGCTTTTCTTTCACTCTGTCTGTAAGGGCCATATTTACCCGCTTTGTTAGGGCCCTCATCGCAAGGAATTCCAGCCCAATTTAAAGCCAATTCAATATATGCCTCGGCACCTTCTACAAAACGAGTTTGGTCGGTATCTTCTATTCTTAAAATAAAATCTCCTCCGTGTTTTTTGGCAAATAAATAATTAAAAAGTGCCGTTCTTAGTCCACCAATATGTAGCCCACCAGTTGGACTAGGCGCAAAACGCACCCTAACTTTCTTAGTCATGTTATTTCTTTTATGGGGCAAAGATACTTTAAGTGCAGCAACACGCCATAATGGATTCTATTGAATTTTAATCTGAGCAGATAGCGCGGTATATTAAAGCGCTGTTAAAAATAATCCATCCCAAAATGTGAGGCCCAAGACTTAACTAATAAGCAGCTTATTGGGCCTTTGCCAAAGCCTTCATTTGTTCAGGCACCCTTGGATTCATTAATTTAAACCAAAGTGGCGGCAATAAGGATATTACCATTGAGGTGGGGTATCCAAAAGGCATTTGTGGCGCTTCTTCCCTACACACTAAGGTTTGGTATTTTTTAGATGCCATATAGTGGTGGTCGCTGTGGCGGGTGAGTTCATATAAAACAATACGACCCATAATGTGGTTGGAATTCCAAGAGTGAATGGCGCGCACAGCTTCGTATCGCCCCTGCTCATTTTTAGCCCTAAGTAATCCGTAATGTTCAATATAATTGACTGTTTCAAGAAGTATAAAGCCTACAACACCAGCGGCGAGCATCAGCAAAGCGGTGCTTGTATTTAAAACAACCCCTATGCCTGCTAAATAAACTATTTGAAATAAAGTGTACCACAGCATGTCATTGTAAACACTCCAAAAACCGCTTCCTTTTTCTCTATTGCGTTCGCCTTGAATTTTCCATGCATTGGCATACTGTCTGCACACACTGCTGAGCCAAAACCCATAAACAGTCTGTTGGTATTTAGCAGTTGCAGGATCTTCTTTGGTAGCTGCATAGGTGTGGTGTCCCCAATTGTGCTCCACAAAAAAGTGCATATAAAAACTAGGCAAGAGCAAAGCTTTTGCGATGGTTTTCTCTAGTCCGTTTTTTCTATGCCCGAGTTCGTGGGCTACATTAATTCCGTTGGTACCTAAAGCAACTCCCAATGAAAAAACCAAGCCAACTGTTTCAAGGGCGCTCAGATTTTCTTTGTAAAAAACAAACGCAGCCCACCCCGCCAAGGCATATACAATAGGCAGGTTTAAATACAAAAGACCGTCATATATCTTTTTAAACCTTTTAACTTCCACCACTTCTTTAGGGTCGTTTCTTGAATCTTCCTTTAAAATAATCTCCAATAAAGGGATTATGCCAAACGCATAGACCAATGCCGCAAAAGAAAACGGACCTTTTAAATATAGCGCTAAGGCTGTTGCCATTGGAATGGTATAAGCGGCTAAGTATTTTATTGATGTCATTTTTTTATTTCTAAGTTACACATTTTTAGGAATCTAATTGCTTATGCTTACCTTTGCCAAAAATTTATTGGTGATTGATTTTAATTTTATTGACGTTCCCCCAATTGAAAATGACACCCCTCTTTTGGATTGGCTTTTGAAAGTGGCTGAATCCGAGGGCTATAGTGTGGCTGCATTGTCTTACATTTTTTGTAACGACCAATACTTGCTGGAGCTCAATCAATCTTATCTATCACACGACACTTTCACAGACATTATTACCTTTGATTATGTGGAAGGCACCATTATTTCAGGAGATATATTTATCTCCGTAGATCGGCTTGAAGAGAACGCGGCTATTTTTAAGGTGTCTTTTGAGGAAGAACGGCTTAGGGTAATGGCTCACGGTCTGCTGCATTTAATGGGATACAAAGACAAAAGCACTGAAGATCAGTTAGTTATGTCTAATAAAGAAAATGAAAAAATTAAAATGTTCCACGTGGAACAATAGAAGCTATGTTTCAAGATAAGTACGACGTTATAGTGGTAGGCGGAGGTCACGCTGGCGCGGAGGCTGCCGCAGCCGCTGCCAATATGGGCGCAAGCACTTTGCTGGTCACCATGAACCTTCAATCTATTGGCCAAATGTCTTGTAACCCTGCTATGGGGGGTATTGCAAAAGGTCAAATAGTAAGAGAAATTGACGCTCTTGGGGGTTACAGTGGTATTGTGTCTGACCTTTCTGCGATTCAGTTTAAGATGCTCAATAAATCTAAAGGGCCGGCTATGTGGAGCCCAAGAACACAAAATGATAGAATGCGTTTTGCGGAAGAATGGCGCCTTGCTTTAGAACGCACCCCCAATGTAGATTTCTATCAAGACATGGTGTCTTCTTTAATTATAGAAGGCAACACAGTTACTGGTGTTAAAACTTCTCTAGGCATTCCTATTTATGGAAAGAGTGTAGTCCTGACGAATGGTACTTTTCTCAACGGACTTATTCACATTGGTGAACGTCAGCTAGGGGGAGGTCGCGCAGGAGAAAAAGCTTCATCTGGTATTACAGAGCAATTGGTTGCCCTTGGCTTCGAATCTGGAAGAATGAAGACCGGAACACCGCCTAGAGTAGACGGAAGGTCTTTGGATTATTCTGTAATGATACCTCAGCCGGGCGATGCCCAACCTGAAAAATTTTCTTATACCAACACCAAGCCCCTTGCTACCCAGAGAGACTGTCATATGACACACACTTCCTCATTGGTGCATGATTTATTGAGAGAAGGTTTTGATAGGTCGCCAATGTTCAATGGGTCCATACAAAGTCTTGGGCCAAGGTATTGTCCTTCTATTGAAGATAAAATCAACAGGTTTGCAGACAAAGACAGCCACCAGCTTTTTGTTGAACCAGAAGGATGGGATACTGTTGAGGTATATGTGAATGGATTCTCCACCTCACTTCCTGAAGAGGTACAATTTAAAGCGCTAAGATCTGTTAAAGGCTTCGAAAAGGTGAAGTTTTTTAGACCTGGATATGCTATAGAATACGATTATTTTCCACCCACACAACTCACCCATAGCCTTGAAACAAAATTGATTAGCGGCTTGTTTTTTGCAGGGCAAATTAATGGAACTACAGGATACGAAGAAGCTGCTTCACAAGGCTTAATGGCGGGTATAAATGCCGCCTTAAAAGTTCAAGAAAAAGACCCTTTTACCCTTCAAAGAGACGAGGCTTATATAGGTGTTCTTATAGATGATTTAATTACAAAAGGCACAGACGAGCCCTATAGAATGTTTACTTCTAGGGCAGAGTACAGAACCTTACTTAGACAAGACAACGCAGATTTTAGGTTAACCCCAATGGGTCACGCCATAGGCTTGGCATCTGAAGATAGGCTCAAGGCTATGGAGCTTAAAGCCTCTGCTTCTGAAAACCTAGTGTCTTTTTTTAGAGAAACTTCCGTAAAACCAGCAGAGATCAATGACCAATTGGCTTCTGTGGGCTCTGCGCCCATTTCTCAGTCAGGAAAACTTTTTAAGGTTTTTTCTAGACCCAATGTAACTATGGATCACATGCTTTCTGTGGACAGTGTTGGGTCTTATGTGAGTGAAAACAACTTCGCAAGAGAAGTCTTAGAACAGGCAGAAATTCAAATTAAGTATGCGGGTTATATAGAAAAAGAAAAAAACAATGCAGACAAATTGCAGCGTTTAGAGCATGTAAAAATTCCTTCTGATTTTGACTACAGCTTACTAAGGTCTTTGTCCTACGAAGCTAGGGAAAAGCTGCAAGAAATACAGCCTGTGAGTATTGCACAAGCGTCAAGAATTTCTGGAGTTTCCCCCTCAGACATTTCTGTTTTATTAGTGTTTTTAGGAAGATAGTTTTTCTTTGTTCCACGTGGAACAATATTATTTTAGTACCAAAAATGTTAGAGAATAAAGATAGGTTTCCCTTAAAAGTTTTAGACCACGTTTACAGCAAGGAAGTATTTAGTTTGTCCTATGTGCCAGGTTTAGATGTATTACAGACCACCCCTGTTCCAGCAGAAATAGCGGCCTATTATCCTGAAGATAATTACATCTCTCATCAGAACAACCAACGCACTTTAACAGACAGATTATACAGTATTGCTAAAAATTATCAATTAAAAAAGAAGGCTGTTTTATTGGAACGACACTGTAATGGGTCAAAGAAATTTTTAGACTTTGGCGCAGGATCCGGCGCGTTAGTTTCCTTTCTTAAAAACAGACAGTGGCATTCTTTGGGCGTGGAGCCCAACCCAAACGCTAGATCCATTGCTTTAGAGAATAACTGTGTGCTACACCCCTCTTTAGAATCCATTCCAAAGCAAGAATTTTCTGTCATATCCCTTTGGCATGTTTTAGAACACTTGCCTAATTATGAACACACCTTAAAAGAATTATTAGGCGCTTTGGCGCCTGGAGGCAAACTCCTTATTGCTGTACCCAATTATAACTCTTGGGATGCAAAACACTATGGCGCCTTCTGGGCTGCTTATGACGTACCCAGGCATTTGTGGCATTTTTCACAAAAAGCCATAAAGCAGTTGGCAGAAAAATACGGATTGTCTTTAGAGGAAACCAAACCAATGCTACTGGATGCTTTTTATGTGTCTCTGTTATCTGAAAGGTACGCTCAAAAAAAGGCCCCTCTGTTTAGCGCCTTTTTTAAAGGTTTTTATGCCAACCTATCAGCTATAAGGACCAAAGAGCATTCTTCTATCATTTATGTACTAAAAAAACCAGAATAAGCCCTTATAAAAGCTTTAGTGCGTTTTTTTAAGCCTTCCGACAACACAAGCTCAGTGTTTTTAAAACCAGCCTTAAATCCAGCCTATGGAGGCCGCTTTTCATTTCAAAAATCTATAGTACCCCCGCTGTTTTATAAATTAATCTTATGGCTTGTTCTAAGGGTATTTATAAATGTAAATTACCACATAGACATTTCTAAAAAGAAAAGAAGTAAGACCGCGGGCACCAAATAAATTACAATTGTCCTAGCGCCATCATAGTCTTTGGCAACTCTTTGCCCGAATAACAACATAAGCAAAGTGAGGCAACTTACCACTGCTGCATTTAGGGCTATATTAGGTTTGTTATAGTGAACAATGTCCATAATACCCCAAATACCTAACACACCACTAATGACTTCCATGATTATTATGGTCACAAGTAAAAATGGGACAGTGTTTTTTAGAAAACTCTTTTCAAAATGACCTTTGAGCCACCCTAAGTTTCCTTTCCAATCAATGAGTTTGTCTAAAGCACTTTGTAAAAATGTAATACAAAGAAATACCAGTAGGATTAATACCGTTAAGTTGTCTTCAAAATGCAGCATAATTATTTTAATTAGTAACAGCTTTTGTCATGTGCAGTAATCGAGTGAGCGAAATAGCCAGATCAGTGAAGACCATTTTAGCGTTTCCATTTCTTTCAATTTCATAAACAGCACTTTCTAAAGCCGTGGAGATTTGTTCTATATTTCCCTCGTGTACAAAAGGGGCAAATTTCTTAAAGTCAAAATTAGAAACTTCAATTTGTGTGAGTTGCAATTGGTCCAAACCATATTCCATTAAAACCGCTTCTCTAAACAAAGACAAACAGTATAACAGGAAGTTTTTCTGTATCTCTCTGCCAGATTTTGCCACTTCTCCACTCCAATTGAGTAGTTCGTTTATAGCACTTTTATTCCCCTTGGCTTTAAATGCGGCCCTTACCCAAAATACAAACCATTCGCCAAAACGCAATTCCTCTGAATCTTGTCTAAATAGGTCTAATGCTTTATTGTAGTTGCCCTCTGCCATAACAGCGATCTGTTTGGCATTTTGTTCTACCGCGCCCTCCGCTAGCAAGCCTTTAATAATATCTTTTTCCTGAAGCTTTTTAAAATAGGTAATCTGACAACGAGACGTAATGGTGGCTATTAATTGTTCTTCCTCTTCTGCAATGAGAATAAACAGGGTTTTTTCAGGGGGCTCTTCAAGAAGTTTTAAGATTTTGTTTGCCGCTGCAGTATTCATTTTTTCTATCCCCCAAATGACCATGACTTTATACCCTCCTTCATAAGATTTTAAAGAAAGTTTCTGACTGAGGTCTCTCGCTTCTTCTACAGAGATATTTCCCTGTTTTTTTTCAGTACCCATAAGCTGGTACCAGTCAAAGAGATTGCCGTAAACCTGTGTTTGAATAAACGCCCTCCAGGGTACTGCATAATGATCACTAATGGGTTTTGTTTTAGCGAGGTCTGAAGCGGCAACGGGGTACACAAAATGAAGGTCTGGATGGTTTAGATGGTCCATTTTTAAATGGCCCGCTCTTTTCTGTTCTTCCGTTAAATTTTCTACGCCGCAGAGCACTTCCCTGGCCAAAGCCAATGCCATAGGCAAGGTGCCGCTTCCCTCTGCACCCACAAACAATTGTGCATGCGCCAAACGATTGCTGTCAATAGCAGTTTGCAAACAGCTTTTAATCCCTTCTTGCCCTAAAACATCAGAAAAATGCATGTTTCAAATATACAAAAAGCCACCGCTAGCGGTGGCTTTAAAATGAAATTTAAGTGGTATTACTAAAAAAACAAGCCCCTTGTAAAGGCCGGGCTAAGCCTATTGCTTTTTTGTGGTAATTTCAATCACGCCATTTACTCCTTTATCTCCATATTTTTCTTTAGCAGCTTGGCCTTTAATTACATTGATGCTTTTAATACGGTCTGGATCAATATCTTTTATATCAGCACCCTTTTCTAAGGTTTTGCCATTGACTACATAAAGCGGCTGATTTTTCCCATCTGCAGTCCAGCTATTTGCCTTTCTTTTTACGACAATTTTTGTTTCATAACCGTCTTTTTGTTCTTTTTGATTTTTGCTTGCTTTTGGAGCTTTGCTTGCTTTTGGATCTTTGGTTGTTTTTGGATCGCTTACCTCTTTTTTGTCAGAAACCCAAAGCCCAGAAACCACTCCTTCTTCTTTTTCCTCTAACAAAGCGTCTACTTCCACTAACAAATCGCCTACTTCCTCTTGAAATGCTATGGCTTCAATTTTAAATTCACGGACTTCCTTTTTCATTTCTAAAGCCTCCTTTTTCATTTCTTCAACAGCCATTTTTAAAAGTTTGCGTCCTTTTTTTAGACTGTCTTTTTTCTTGAATTGAGCCATAATGGTAACCATTAAAGAGTCTTTGTCTGTGCGCCCTCTTTTTATCACGAATATAGAATCTCCAGCAGCGCCATAGCTATTTTCTGAGACCACTTCTGCGTCTTGGCCCCGGAACACAAAAACATTTTTATCGCTGCCGCCATAGACATTTTCAGTTACAATCTCGCCGTCTTCATTCATCACTACTACCCTACTGCTTTTGTGTCCTTTCACTAGTTTGGGGCTGCTTTTTGCGGCTTTAAAGCCCACCTCGGTTAATTGCTCATTTTGGTCTAAAGACACCTCAAAGATAAAGTTGCTGATGGGCTTGTTGCCACTTACAGCATAAACACCTTTATTACCAGAGGCTGTTTTAAAGCTCGCTTTAATCCCTGTAATTTCTCCTGCAGCATTTCTTTTGATGTTTTTAAAAGAAAGTTGTACACCGAATTCGTCAAAAAGTGTTTTGTAGCCTTCTTTTAATTCTTCCTCGGAAGATGTTGCCGAAATGTTTACAGAAAACTTTGAATTTGACACAACGCTTTTTTCAAAAACAGGCGGCGGTGGAACAGAGTAGCTTCCTTTTACAACCAACATAGAATTTGTTTTTCCTACTACAGGAGGCGGTGGCGGCGGAATGGTGTCGTAATTAATTGGCGGAGTTGGTGGTGGAGGTGGGGCTATTTGAGCCACGACTTCTGTATTAAAAGCAAATACAAATCCTATTAAAAGCGGCGCGAGTAATATACTGGCCCATGGATTTTTTTTATTGGTTTCATTGTTGAGCATCATAATACGTTTTTTTAAAAATGAATGATAAAAGGGATGTACCAGGCTTAAGCGGTCTAAAGGCACGGTTTGTTTGAGTAAGATATACTGATAGGCTTTTAAATCTTTGGTGGCGGCTACGGTGAGCTGGTCTGTGAGAAACTCTAAGTTTTCTACCACGCCTTTTTTATACCACCAAAGAAAAGGGTTCCACCAAGTGAATACAAACATGATATGTGTGAGCAGTATGTCTAATGAGTGCCACTGTTTCACATGAATTTTTTCATGGGTAAGCATGAGTTCATAAGCTTCAGACCGGTATAAATGCGTGGGAAACACTATGGCGTTTATAAATGAAAACGGACCCTTTACCGCATTGGAGAGCAATAATTTTGGACGCTTTTTCTGAATGGTTTTGGCTTGAATAAGCAGTCTTATAAGGACAGCTAGTTTGAATAAAATCCACAATAAAACACAGGCACTTCCTGCGCCAATAAGCACCATTAAAATTTGTTCAAATGACAGTTTCTCTAGCGTAGTTTGAGCCACTGGCTCAAAAGGACCTTGAGCCATGAGTGGGTCCCAAGTAATTTGTACAATTCTTTTAATAGAAACAAATGGAAGCACAACAGAAATCAATAAACCTGAGAGCAGAAAATGCCTGTTAAAGGAGAATTGTTTTCTAGGATACAACCAAAAACGATACACCACAAAGAACAGGCCTAAAACGGCAGTGTTTTTCCAAGCAAAGTCTAAGAAAGCATCCATGATTATTTGTTTTTTTCTATGAGTTTAATGATCTCTTTTAATTCACTAACAGAAATTTTTTCTTCCTGAGCAAATTGTGACACCAGACGCGAATAGGAGTCGCTAAAGAAATCAGAAATGGCTTTGTCCATATAAACCGCCCGGTAAGATTCTTTGCTAATTAGCGGAAAATATTCATGTGTTTTTCCATAAGCATTGTGGTTCACATAACCCTTTTCTTCTAGATTTCGCACCATAGTAGACAAGGTGTTGTAGTGGGGCTGCTCTTCCCCACCCTGATATGCAGCCAAAATGTCTTTTACAAAGCCCTTCTTTATAGACCAAAGTATTTTCATTACTTCTTCTTCTTTGTTGGTGAGTGGTTTCATATTTGGTTATTTTATATTCTAATCAAACCTACAACTAAAAAAATAGTTATACAACTTATTTTTTAGTTAAACGAAAACCTTGTAGTTCAATTTTTATCTTTTAGCCCTATTTAAAGGGCTTATTTTAGGTATATTTGTTTTTGTACAATTTTTAAAAAACCCCATGAAAACACTTTCAGATTTTAATTTCAAGGACCAAGTGGCCCTGATCCGTGTAGACTTTAACGTTCCAATGAACGAGGCACAACAAGTCACAGATACCAATAGAATTACAGCAGCGAAACCAACTATAGACGCCGTTTTGGCGCAAGGAGGAAAAGCGGTCTTGATGAGTCATTTTGGACGCCCAAAAGGACAAGTAAACCCAAGTATGTCACTTTCTTTGATTGTAGACGCGGTATCTGAAGTTTTGGGCGTGCCTGTTGCTTTTAGTGAAGACTGTGTGGGAGACAAAGCCCAGGCCGCCATAGCAGCTTTGGCACCAGGAGGCGTGTTGCTTTTGGAGAATTTGAGATTTCATTCGGAAGAAGAGGCTGGAGACGAAGCTTTTGCCAAACAACTGGCTAGCTTAGGAGATATTTATGTGAATGATGCATTTGGTACAGCCCATAGGGCGCACGCTTCCACCACTATTATAGCACAATATTTTAAAGGCGCCTGCTGTTTTGGTGCGCTATTGGCTAAGGAAATTCTAGCCATTGATAAGGTCATGAGTAGTGGAGAAAAACCAGTAACTGCCATTTTGGGAGGCTCTAAAGTGTCTTCTAAAATCACCATTATAGAGAATATTCTAGATAAGGTAGACCATTTGATTATTGGAGGAGGAATGACCTATACCTTTATTAAAGCACAAGGAGGAAGCGTTGGAAATTCTATCTGTGAAGACGACAAAATGTCCCTGGCCCTAGAAATTTTAGAGAAAGCAGCAGCTAAAGGCGTTCAGGTTCATTTGCCTGTAGATGTATTGGCTGCTGACGATTTTAATAAAGACGCCAATACTCAAGTGTCAGACGTTTTCGCTATTCCTGACGGATGGGAAGGCTTAGATGCAGGACCAAAAACCTTGACCCAATTTGCAGAAATCATTGCGCAGTCTAAGACCATTTTATGGAATGGCCCAGTAGGTGTTTTTGAAATAGAAACCTTTGCAAAAGGAACCATTGCTATTGGAGAAGCCATTGCCAAAGCAACAGCTGGAGGCGCTTTCTCTCTTGTAGGAGGAGGAGATTCTGTTGCCGCAGTAAAGGAGTTTGGTTTTGAAGATAAAGTGAGCTATGTGTCCACAGGAGGAGGCGCTATGTTGGAAAGCTTAGAAGGTAAAACACTTCCTGGGATTGCCGCTATTTTGGCAATGGCCTAAGCCCAATCCACTTGTATTCATATGAAAAAACCCCATCTAGCAATATTTTTATGGACACTTCTTGGGCCTTTATTGGCCCAAGAAGCTACTGTGCCTAAAGAAGTTTTTGTGTCTCAAGAAGTTTCTTTGTCTCAAGAAGCTACTGCGCCTAAAGAAGTTTTTGTGTCTCAAGAAATTCTGGCCCTTGTTGCTGTAGACACTATTGCAAAACCTTCCTTAGAGGCGTTAGCTTTTGCAGCGGTTTTAGACTCAATTTTAAGCGCGTCTCATGTGGTTGCAGTTCCTGATATAAGCTATTCCGCTCAAGACAGTATGGCTTTTTTTAACCCGTCCACAGACAGCTTAAAAAGCCGTTTGTCGCTTCTTGATCAGGGCACTATATTAGACAGTCGTTACAACCCTTCTTTAGAGGGCGTTATTAAGATGTATTTACGCTCTAAAAGGGTTCTAATTCAAAAAATGCTTCATAGAAGCGCCTATTATTTTCCGCTTTTTGAAAGGGAATTAGACGCGCTTTCCATGCCTATGGAAATTAAATATTTAGCCATTGTGGAGTCTGCTTTAAACCCAAAAGCAAGGTCCAGGGTTGGCGCTACGGGGCTCTGGCAATTTATGTACGGCACTGGTAAAATGATGGGATTAGAGGTCAATAATTATGTAGATGAGCGCCAAGACCCTTTGAAATCTACCCAAGCAGCCTTTAAGTATTTAAAGAAATTACACGGAATGTTTGGCGATTGGAACTTGGCTTTAGCGGCGTATAATTCTGGACCAGGAAACGTTAGGAAAGCCATTAGGCGTGCAGGCGGTGTGAAAGATTTTTGGGCCATTAGAAGTTTTTTGCCAAGGGAAACAGCAGGCTATGTTCCTGCTTTGCTCACCACAATGTACTTGTTTGAATACGCAGAAAATCATGGCTTTGAGTTGCCTAAAAAGGCTGCAGCTTCTTACGCCACAGACACCATTCACCTCAAAAAAGCCATCAGTTTTTCACAACTTTCTAAGGCTTTGTCTTTACCAGAGCAAACCATTGAACAATTGAATCCGGTCTATAAATTAGGGATTATTCCTCAGATCGAAGGGAAGCCTCAGGCGTTGAGACTCCCAAGCACCTCTACCACACTTTTTATAGAACAACAAGACAGTATTTATGCTGCAGTAGCAGCAGAAATGGCTCTTTTAAAAAAACCTTTTCCTGCCCTTCAGACCGTAGGAGCACCACTTAGATACAGGGTGCAATCTGGAGATTATTTAGGCAAAATTGCCCAGCGATATGGACTTAGGGTGTCTGACATTAAAAAATGGAATAGATTGAGCGGAAACAACTTGTCTGTAGGGCAACGGTTGACGCTTTATCCGAAAATTTTTCCTGTGAGTGGGACCCAAAACGCATCGGCCGTAGACCAAAAAAGCACCCAAAAAAGTGTTTCAAAGACCCCTTCAATTGCTGCGGATCAAAAGACCTATACCGTGGCTGCGGGAGACTCGCTTTGGCTTATTGCCCAAAAGCTAAAAGGAGTCAGTGTAGACGATCTTAAAAAATGGAACGATATTTGGAACAATGAACTAAAACCTGGAACGACCTTGAAATTGTGTTCTTGTTCCCCATAAAACAAACCGCATGAAAAATTTAGCCCCATTCTTTGCCCTTCTTTTTATAGTATCTTCTTGCAAGGAAAAGTCCAATTACAAATACCTGCCTGAATCTATTGGTCAGGTGCAGTCTATTTTGGTGGTCATGGAGGAAGATTTGTGGGAGAGTGCCGTGGGAGATTCAGTTAGAAAGGCTTTCACGAGTCCTATCAAAGGACTGGCCGTGGCGGAGCCGGCCCACCATATTCAGTATATACCCCCGTCTGTTTTTAAGGGAACGGTAAAGCAAAACAGAACAGTTTTAGCGGTGGGTTTAGACAGTTTGTCTCTTGCGCACATTAAAAAGGATGTTTACGCTAGGCCACAATTAATAGGCGTGGTAAAAGGCTTAGACCAAGCAGATCTGATGCAGCAGTTTCAAGCGAAGAAAGGAGATTTCATAACCGCTTTTAAGGCATTGGAAATAGAGCAAACCCAACAGCGGTTTAAGCGCTCATTAAACCAGGAGAAAGGCATTGAGAACTTATTGGGTGTTGGGCTAGACATTCCTTCTGCCTATAGGCTGGGGATGCATACAGAAAGCTTTGCATGGATAGATAGAGCCATTCCTTCAGGGAGTAGTAATATTATTGCATATGCCCTACCCTACAACAGCTTTAACAGCCCAGACACTTTTATTGAGGATATTGTTGCTGCCAGAGATTCTGTGGTGAAAATTCATATTCCAGGGCCAGATGTACCTGGAAAAACAACCTATATGAAAACGGAAACAGTTTTTATGCCCTATGTGACTCCTGCGGAGATTGCCGGATATAAAGGCGTGGAAATCAGGGGGATTTGGGACATACAAAACTACCCTATGGCCGGTCCTTTTGTGGCTTATATTTTAAATGACCCAGACCAGGACAGAAAAATAGTTTTGGAGGGATTTGTGTTTGCGCCCAATAAAGAAAAGAGAACGCCGCTCTTTGAATTAGAGGCTATTATTAAAACCCTCCACCCTATCCTTGAGGAATAAAAACAAAAAACCCTTCCAATTTGGAGGGGTTTTGATAGGACCAAAAGGCTGAAAGCCCCTTATTTTTTATCTTCAATCTTAGGATCTACATCCTTGGCGTCGTCTTTTGAGGCATCTTTAAATTCTTTAATTCCGCTTCCCAATCCACGCATTAATTCTGGAATTTTCTTTCCTCCAAAAAGGAGTAATACAACAAGAACTACCAATACAATTTGCATGGGGCCAAAGGCTAAAAAGGGTATTAAACTGATCATAATCAATAATTTTGTGTCTTACAAAAGTACTAAAAAAGTTCTAAGATTGTATTTTTCCCTCGCAAATCGTGATACTAAATGTATCTTTGTTGTGTATGGCTAAGAAAGCAGAAAAAAAGGAGCGCTCCCAAAACAAATGGCGTTACAAATACAGGCTAGTGGTCTTAAACGAAGAAACCTTTGAAGAGAAGGTGTCTTTTAAGCTCTCTAGGTTTAATGTTTTTGTGGTAGGCACCCTTTCTGCAGTGGCTTTAATTGCGGTTACAATTGTGCTTGTGGCTTTTACGTCCCTGAGAGAGTACATTCCTGGTTACGCCTCAACAGACCTTAGAAGACAAGCGGTTTCACTTGCAGAAGTAACAGATTCTCTGAGTCAGATAATCTCTTACAATGAAAGGTATATTGAACGCATTCGTATGGTGCTCAAGGGAGATTACGCGCCCAGCCAGATTGAGAATGACTCTTTGGACCTTCCTTTTAATTTAGATACCACCACTATTGCACTGACTCCTATTCGCGAAGACTCTATTTTACGCGCCAGGGTAGCTTTAGAAGACCGATACAATTTATTTGAAAGCAATACCAATGCGTTGGAAACCGCCTTGTTTCCTCCAGTAAGTGGTTTAATCACCCAAGGATTTGACCCTGAAATAAAACATTACGCCATAGATATTACTGCGGTAGAAGACGCCCCAGTAAAAGCCATTACTTCTGGTATTGTGGTCTTTTCTGAATGGACTTCAGATACGGGTTATGTGATCATGATTCAACACAGAAACGGCATGTTGTCTGTGTACAAACACAATGGTGCCTTATTAAAAAGCCAAGGCGATCAAGTTATGGCAGGTGAGGTAGTGGCCGCGGTAGGAAACACTGGAGAGTACTCTACAGGGGCGCATTTACATTTTGAATTGTGGGAGAAAGACCGGCCGGTAAACCCACTAAATTATATAGATTTTAATTAAGCTATGGGCCTAAAACAATTTGCAGCAAAGATATTTGCTAAATACATCGTACAACAAACCGCACAATGGGCCAACAATCCTGTGGCCACCCAGGAGGCTGTATTTAAGTCTTTGATTAAAAACGCCGCACAGACTCAATTTGGAAAAGACCACGATTTTGCCGAGATCAAAAGCCATGGGGATTTTATTAGAAAAGTGCCCGTAAGGGACTATGAAGGTTTAAAGGATTATGTTCAAAAGGTGGTTGCTGGAGAAAAAGACGTGCTTTGGCCAGGGCAGCCTGCTTACTTTGCCAAGACCTCAGGAACTACTTCTGGCGCCAAATATATTCCCATTACCAAAGCCTCTATTCAAGAACAGGTGAAAGCATCTAGAGATGCTATTCTGCATTATGTACACCAGAGCGGCAACAGTGATTTTGTCACCAGAAAGATGATTTTTTTACAAGGGAGTCCTATTTTAGATGCCTCTGGACACATTCCAACAGGAAGGCTTTCTGGAATTTCAGCCCATTACGTTCCGGCCTATTTGCAGCGCAATAGACTGCCTAGTTGGGAGACCAATTGTATAGAAGATTGGGAAACTAAAGTAGCCGCCGTTGTTCAGGAAACCATTGCCGCAGATATGGGTGTGATTGCTGGAATTCCTTCTTGGGTGCAAATGTATTTTGAACGTTTGAAAGCGGCTAGTGGAATACCCGTAGGAGAGCTGTTTAAAAATTTTAATTTATTTATTTACGGCGGGGTTAATTACGAGCCGTACAGGGCCAATTTTGAAAACCTGATTGGAAGAAAAGTAGACACCATTGAGCTTTTTCCGGCGAGTGAAGGATTTTTTGCTTACCAAGACCTCAGAGAAGAGAAAGGCATGTTATTGCTATTAAATAGCGGTATTTTTTACGAGTTTATCCCTTCAGACCAATTTTTCGAAAAGGATCCGCCAAGATTGACTATTGGCGAAGTATCTATGGGGGTAAACTATGTATTAATCCTCTCTACCAATGCAGGCTTATGGGGGTATAATATTGGAGATACCGTACAGTTTACTTCTTTAAAACCTTACAGGTTGATAGTTTCAGGGCGCATAAAACATTTTATTTCTGCTTTTGGAGAACACGTCATTGCCAAAGAGGTGGAGTACGCCATGCAGGAAGCTATAGAAAAGACAGACGCTAGGGTCTTGGAATTTACGGTAGCCCCTCAAATTGCGCCTAGTAGCGGATTGCCTTATCACGAGTGGCTGGTGGCTTTTGAAAAAGCCCCTTCAGATTTTGATATTTTTTCTAGTATCTTAGACCAGGCTTTGCAAGACCAAAACAGCTATTATAAAGACCTTATTGTAGGAAAGGTGCTACAAAAATTAAAAATAACGCCTCTCCCCACAGACGCCTTTACCCAGTTTATGAAAACCAAAGGAAAACTAGGTGGTCAAAACAAAGTGCAGCGCTTGGCCAACGACCGAGATATTGCAGACGCCTTATTAAAAATTAAAGACCATGTCTAATAAAAACACTAGGGCCAGAGAGTCCACAAACGCTATTGAGCGTATTTATATTACCATGAGACACCTATTTAATAGAGGCTTTTACAAGCCTATGGGGGTTTCTGGGGAAACACTAAAAAATGCTTTGCTACAGCTCAGACCTGAAATTTATGGGAGTATAGCAGAAGAAAAAGCAGAGCTCAACGGGCTCATTTATGTATTGGAACGTTTGCCAGAAGGGATTGAGGAGTGTCGTTTTATAAACCTTACCTCAGATGAAGGTTATGGGGCGGCTCATTTTAAAGCCATTGTGCCCCCAAAAAGGCGCAGGAATTGCTTTAGAATAGACCACGAACAAATGAATGTAGAAATTACTAGAGGGCGTTCGGATATTTACGATATTCTCACCCACCTGACGTTCTTGTTTATAGAATCACACAAGATTTTAAAGCGTGTTTACTTAGAAGACAGTCAAAAAACGACCAGAGATTGGACCAAGTTTTCAGAGGCTATTGCCAAAGGAAAACTCACTATAGCAGAACGCGAAACCGCCTTAATTCATATGTCTAATTTTCTGGGACGTTCTTTTCTAGAAGTCTCAGACATGCATAAAAAGTTAGCGACTAAAGCACAGCCAGAGCGTTTTTTAAAAGTGATCTACTGGCTGGGTAATTTGGCTATAGAAGAAGAAACCACAGGAGAAAAACGCACCATTACTTTTAGCCCATTACTCAGAGAGCGTCTGGGGCACCATATTCATGGAGAAAGATGGGCCAATGCCATTAAAGAGTCACTCATTAAACAAGACCTTATTGGCAGGCCTTTACATATTATCAGTGCAAATATGCACTCGGTAATGAACGCTTTGTTTGCAAGGAAAGCCTTGGGCAAAGCCTTTGAAAAAAGCACTGATTTAGACATATACGAAGCCCTCAGTGCTCCTGAAAACGAGGCCCTTAGAGCAGAGGTAACCGAATTTGCAACAGCACACGGAATGACCGCTATTCCAGACCAATCTGGGACCAATATAGACATACAAATATTTGATCTAGCCAAAGCAGTAGGACAGAGTAATTTTGTGCCCAAATTTACAGACCTCGAAAAAGCACCTGTTATTTTTGTGATGGATTATGCCTTTGGAGAGCAGGCCTATGAGACCATGGACGAATTATTAAAGCCTTATAAAGCCAATAGAAAAACACCTTTGTTTTTAGATGTTCACTCTATTTCTATCATGGGGAAAGCAGGTATTTTAGAAGGCGGAAAAGGAGATTTAATGATTCCAAATGCCCATATTTTTGAGGGATCTGCAGACAATTATCCCTTTACCAACCAGCTTTGTGCGTCAGATTTTGAAGGCCATGACCTACTGGTGTTAGAAGGCGCTATGATTTCTGTTTTAGGGACCTCGCTTCAAAACAAAGACATCCTTACTTACTTCCATGAATCTACTTGGAATGTGATTGGTTTAGAGATGGAAGGGGTGCATTATCAAAAAGCCATTCAATCTGCTTCTAAAGTACGCAGAAGTATTCGCGAAGACGTAGAAGTGAACTACGCGTATTACGCCTCAGACAACCCACTGGAAACGGGTAGTACTTTAGCCTCTGGAGGGCTTGGTACTACAGGGGTAAAACCTACTTACCTCATTACAGAAAAAATACTCACCCAAATCTTAAACAATTAGTCATGTCATTACTCATTACAGGTGGCGCTGGTTTTATTGGATCCCATGTGGTGCGTTTGTTTGTTCAAAAATACCCCGACTACCACATTATTAATTTAGACGCACTGACCTATGCAGGGAATTTAGAAAACCTCAAAGACATAGAGCAAAGGCCAAATTATACCTTTGTAAAAGGCAGCATAACGGACCCCTTGCTTTTAGACCGCCTTTTTACACAACACGACATTAAAGGGGTTATTCACTTGGCGGCTGAAAGTCATGTAGACCGTTCCATTAAAGATCCTATGGCTTTTATAGACACCAATATCAAAGGCACAGCAGCGCTTTTAAATGCTTGCAATGCCCATTGGAAATCTTTTGAGGGAAGGCGTTTTTATCAGATCTCTACCGATGAGGTGTTTGGTGCTTTAGGCCCTACGGGTTACTTTACAGAAGAAAGCCCTTATGCCCCTAATTCTCCCTATTCCGCTTCAAAAGCCAGTGCAGACCACTTGGTACGCGCCTATGGAGAAACCTATGGTTTACCCTATGTAATCTCTAATTGTTCTAACAATTACGGGCCCAATCATTTCCCGGAAAAACTCATACCGCTTTGTATTCACAATATTCTAGAAGGTAAAGACCTGCCTATTTATGGAAATGGCCTTTACACCAGAGATTGGCTGTTTGTAAAAGACCACGCCTTGGCTATTGATCAGGTGTATCACAATGGAGAAAATGCAGCAACTTACCTCATTGGCGGGCACAATGAATATACCAATATAGACCTTATTCGCCTGCTGTGCGACCAAATGGATGCAGCCATTGGAAATCCTCAAGGGACCTCTCAAAAGTGCATTACTTTTGTAAAAGACCGTCCCGGACACGACCTTCGGTATGCTATAGACGCTAGTAAAATTGAGCGAAGCTTGGGTTGGACCCCGGCCCATACTTTTGAAGCGGGGCTTGCGGCCACTATAAAATGGTACTTAGAAAATCCAGATTGGTTGGCTCAGGTTACTTCTGGTGCGTATCAATCCTATTATGAAAACCAATACAAATCGGAATAGAAAGTGTTATTTTAGCCCTAGGGTTTGAGGCGCCAAATAGCGGCCTAAAACCCGTTTAAAACAATAAAATGAAAGGTATTATTTTAGCAGGCGGAAGCGGAAGCAGGTTACACCCCATAACATTGGCGGTGAGCAAACAACTCATGCCTGTGTACAATAAACCCATGATCTACTACCCTATTTCTACCCTCATGTATGCGGGTATTAGAGAAATTTTAATCATTACCACCCATACAGACGCGCCACTTTTTAAACAGTTGCTAGGAGACGGAACAGCTTTGGGCTGTCAGTTTTCTTATGCGGTGCAAGAGGCGCCAAATGGATTGGCAGAGGCTTTTATTATAGGAGAATCCTTTATTGGAAATTCAGATGTGGCTTTAATTTTAGGC
>Ga0257120_1000934_pt1 | contig 20365 bp, 11 predicted proteins | sample SI106_10metaG_FD_190153 | JGI IMG/M metagenome (GOLD analysis project Ga0257120, IMG submission 190153) | Marine microbial communities from Saanich Inlet, British Columbia, Canada - SI106_10 | ecosystem: Environmental > Aquatic > Marine > Inlet | place: Canada: British Columbia | collected... | reverse complement strand
AAATTAAAAAAAGACCGATTATTGAATATGTGAAAAAGAAAAAACTATGGAAAAAGATGAAATTGAAAATAACGAACAAGTAGAATTTGATGAGGACAAAATTGAAAGAATTGAAAAAGAAAAAAATGACTTATTAAATAAAGTTTTAAGTGGTAATCTTTTAACTAAACATGATAAAGTTGGGTTTATTCTAAATAATAACACGGCAGCTAGAAACTCAGATATTGAATTAGCTTGGAATTATTGGAGTACGTTTGAAAGTGACTTATTTAATGGTTTCAATATTACAAAAAGTGAATTGAAAAAATTAACAAAAATTAATTCTTTAACTCGTTCTAGAGCTAAAATTCAAAATGAATACAAGTTGTTTCAAGCAGATGAAACTGTTAGAAAACATAGAGGTGTATTAGCTGAATCTATGAAAGAAGAAGCTATAGAAACAAAACCAGATGGTTTACAAATGTATTCTGTTTATATAGATGAAACAGGAAAAACTCAAGATTTTTTATCAGTAGGAAGTTTATGGATTGTTGATGGTTACAAAGCATTTCAATCATATAATAAAATTAAAACTTGGAAGGAAAAAAACAATATAAATTATGAGTTTCATTTCTCAGAATTAACGAAACATAAACTTGAAACATATAAAGAATTCTTTTTAACTTTTTTAAAAAATAATCCTACTGTAGGTTTTAAGGCTATAATATTAAATAGAAAAGGAATACGTAATATTAACTCAGCAATAACAGATTTAACTTTTCATGTAATACATAAAGGTATTAATCACGAAAATAGTACAGGAAGAGCTCCTCTCCCTAGATTATTGCAGGTTTGGATTGATGAGGAAGAAAAAGGAAGTGACCAGCTTAAAATAGAAAATTTGAAAGAACGTTTATCTAGTCAATCAATTTCAGACCTATATCTTGGAGATTTTCAAGCGGTAGATTCTAAAGAAAACTATGGAATTCAAATAGTAGATATTTTCACAGCTGCAATTAATAGAAAATTACATAATCCAGAAAGTAAAGGAAAACCAAAAGATGATTTAGCAGATTACATTTTTGAATTACTAAAGTTTGATATAGGAAGTGTAGATCTTGAAAATAAAGAAACAGATAATTCTACTGTATTCAACTTGAACTACCAATAAAAACAGGCTACCCGATAGCGCGGATTTGTAATCCGTGCCCGCAACAACCTACAATTGTAATCGTTACAAAATAACCTGTATCTGGCATGGTTGCTTTATATTTAGTTGACATTGCTTTTTTATTACAATTGAAGTTTCATTTCTTAATTATTTACTTGATATAGATATTTAATATTCACGGATTGCAAATCCGCGCCATCGGGTGCAAAATTTATTCAACACTCCAAATCAAATGAGTGGTAGAGCTGGAATTAGTATTTGATATCGCTTCTAGAAGGTTAGAAACAATTTAATATTATGAACGTATGCCAACAACCTATAAAATTAAGTGATTATTTCTGTTTGCTAATCCAAAGGCTCCCCGCTCCCGCTAGTTTGCAACTAGTGGTGTAGGTTTTTCGTACAAATAGTCTTTTACTTTTCTCTAACTATTTCTTAAAACAGGTATTTGTACCCCCCGCTGCCGCTAGTTTGTAACTAGTGGTGTAGGTTTTTCTTACCAATAGTCTTTTTACTTTTCTCTAAATATTTCTTAAAACAGGTATTTGTACCTACTAACAAACTATTTATTTTTTTGATATTTGATGAGATAACATAAAGTTGTGTTATCTGGAATAAAACAACCTTTAACTCAAGCTTTTGTTTGGGTGTAAGGGAGTTGTATACAATTTGAATGCAGCTTATAGATTTATATAAACACTAATTAAAAACGAAAATTATGGCACTTAAACCAAGACCAAAAAGGCTAGTTATTGCCTACTTACGCCCCCCCCCCGCTACCGCTAGTTTGTAACTAGTGGGGTTGGTTTTTTCTTACAAATAGTCTTTTTACTTTTCTATAACTATTTCTTAAAACAGGTATTTGTACCTATAAACAAACTATTTATTTTTTTGATATTTGATGAGATAACATGAGAGTTTGTTATCCGGTAATAAAACAACCTTTAACACAAGCTTTTGTTTGGGTGTAAGGAGTTATGAACAATTAAAATAAAAAAAATGAAAGATCAAAAAAATCCCTCATTTAGAATTTATCCATCGATTGGGATAGCTCGAATGGGAAACGGACCTGCAAATAAGGACGAAGTAGTTTTCAGTCCAGAAGTGCCATGGAAAAACTTATTCGATATAAATCTAAAGCCTTTTACAGAGTATGGTGCTTTGAAAAAACAAGCACAACGGTTCTACATTTACAAATGCGATAAGGAAGGAAATCCAACAGAAAAAATTCACCCGAACGATTATAAAATTGAATGGTCTGTTGAAGTAGCGAATAAAAAACCATTCTGGTACGACTTCAACAACAGCTTAGACCTTTCGGTTGATTTGGATAAGCACAGTAAGGGCAAAGAGAACAATAAGAACTTAAGCAAAGCCTTTTACGAAGATCGTATTGCGCCTGGTATGAGTGCAAGTTCTCGAAATCCAAACATCCCGAGTGAGGGCATGAAAGGAGAAGGTCTTCCAAACTCAAGAGAGGAACTTGTAAACGGTCCTAATTACTCATCTGTCTCCCTTGCGAATGAAAAAATGAAGATTGGAGGTATGTTCCCGTTCCCACGGAACGCTGAAAACAAAAGTAAGATTGCATCGAAAATGAAAACAGTCCCAAAAGACGTAAGTCTTGGTACAATTGAATACGATAAAGACGCTGCAAACCCAGAACATGAAGGATCGCTTATCTTTTACAGTGCTGATGGAGTTTCAGCTTCTTTAAACCCATCTGATCTTAACACCGATTTTGCAGACAACTCTAACTGGTATGACGACATCTGTGATGGACGTGTTACAGCAAAAATCACACATTTAAAAACTGGAGACGTATTTAATTTAGATGGTCCCGAAGCAGCCGCTTGGATTGCAACGGCGCCGCCAGATTATGCACCACAAATCAACCCGATTTCGTCTTTGTTTGATTTAGTAACAGGAGCTGATCCTAATAAATTGAAAACGGATGAAGCATCTTGTTTAAGCATGGTTCTCCCTTTGTTTTTCAAATTCTACCAAATGCAATGGGTAAACTTAGGCGATTTCCTTGCTCCTTCTTTTAAGGAGAAAATTGACAAATTAACGGCTGCTGGAAATTTCGATTTCCTCTATACACCGGGTAAAGATAGCCAGGCTAAACGTGAATCAATTTTTAAAATGTTCAGAAACCCAAGATACGATTACATCAACGAGGCTATTATTCCAAGTAAAGACATGACAGATTTTAATGCCTTGGGTGTTGGTTCAACCAAACTTCAGCTTCCGTATTATGTTGGTGATGGAATTAACTTCCCTGGCAGTCCAGCACAATGGTTTGCCATTCCACCAATGCTTTACGATCAACTAAAACAATGGAGCGAAGGTAATTTTAAAACACCAGCAAACTTAGCATCTTCGATTGAGAACAGTCCCAACCCAAATCCTATGATTGCATTGGGCGAATACTATCAAAATCAGTTTGCGAATGCAGCTGATGATCCTGAGAAAGCTCCACTCCTAATGACCCGTGCAGTTTTAGAAACGCTATACGGTGGAGGATTCCATCCTGGTGTAGAGTTAACTTGGCCAATGCGTCACAATCAAATGTATTCTGAGAACACATTGAAATTCGACTCTGTTAATGATAACAAAGAAGAGAAATACGATCTTTTTGGCTTAAGAGAAGTTCGAGTTAATTCAGTATCTGGAAAGGAACAAGATGAAGTTTTCTTTAAAGATTATGGTTTCCTTATGACACCAGAAGATGTAAGAATGTCAATGGACAAGAACAACGCTGAAAATTGGTTGTGGAAAATCACACCGGGAGATCTGACTAAATGGATGGGGATTCCATGGCAATCGGATGCAGGAAGCTGTCAAGCCGTATGGACGGATAGCCAATACCCAGTGCCAGCATGGTGGGCTGCGAATCTTCCAATAGACGTGCTTACCAATGAGAATTATGAGAAAATTAAAGATAAATCAAGGAATAAGCCATTGCCTGATACAAAACGAAACTTATATGCAAATCGTCTGCCGTGGTTACACACCACAGATACAGGATATGTAGGTTACCATGCAGAAGGCGGGTATTTGAACGGGTTAATCAATATGGTTTACAAATGGAATCAAATTGGAATGGTTTCTGCTCAACCTTTGAACGTAGAGGGATATCCTAAAACAGTTTACGTATCTATGGATGCAACTGACGCAGTAAAAGCTTCAAGACTTCCTCTTTATCAATTGTACAATGGCAAGGAGCACTTTTACACGGATACATCAAATGAAAGAGATAAAGCCGAAGAAATGGGTTATGATTTCCAAGAAATTGCTTGCCGTGTTTACTTTTCTCAAATAAAGGACAGTGTGCCATTCTATAGACTCTACAACGGCGCAGATCACTTGTATACTACCAATGTAGCTGAAAGAGATCAAGCTGAAAAAGACGGTTATACTTTGGAATGTGTTACTGGTTTTGTTGAAACAACTCAGGTAACCCACACCGTACCATTTTATCGACTGTACAATGGTGTAGATCACTATTACACTAGTTCGATAGCGGATAAAAACAGAAAAAAAGAAGAAGGTTACAAGGATGAAGGAATTGCTTGCTATGTATTTAAAAAGTAAATCCGCATCCCTAATTTCGTTCCTCTAATGAACAAAGAAAATTCAAATACCGATGTAATTATTGTTGGCAGTGGAATTTCTGGATTGATCCTTTCAAATCGTTTAAAAGAAAAGAAAGTTGATCATGTCGTATTGGACCGAGTGGCAAAACGAAAAACACTCGAGATCCCAGAAACATTGCCTCCATCTACATTGGTACTATTGGAATCATTGAACTTACTGGAGCTTTTCAAAAAGAGCTCCAGTAAGACCTTTGGTTATGATTCCCTTTGGAATTCTGACACGGTTACAACCGACAACTTCTTTGACCACAACCCGTATAAGTATGGCTTGAAATTGAACAAGAAAGAACTGCTCAATGATCTTAGAAAATTGGTCATTGACAATGTCTTACCGTTTAACAATCTAATTGAAATAGATCGATCGGATGAAACCGTGACTGTCAAGATTGAATCAAATAACGAAGTTCAAACGATAACCAGTCGGGTTGTAGTTGATGCAACGGGTAGAAACAGAGCCGTTCTAAAGCACCTTGGAGTTGCAAGTAATTCATTCGATGACCAAATAGCGTTGAGCTGTCACCTCCCCTATTTCAAGCATCCCAAATTGATTCATCGAGTATTTGTAGAATTATTTGAGAACGGATGGGGTATTGTTTCCTCTTTGAACGAACAGATTAATGGCATGACCCTTTATACAAAGAAAAGAAGCCCCATACTCCCTCAACTTAAAGACTATGGAAACTGGAAAGAGCTCCTTTCAAACACCAAATTATTAAAAGACTTTCTTAGTGATGATCTTGAACGTAAAGTAATTGGCGGAAAAGCGAATTCATCCAAAGCTTTGCAAATTACGGGGTCTAATTGGTTGGCAATAGGAGATGCAGCAATGGCATTTGACCCTTTATCATCACACGGAATTTCAAATGCTATCTATTGTGCAAATGTTGCATCAAATGCAATTGAATCTTATGTGGCAAATGATACAATTGCCACATTTCAAAATTATGATGACACTATTTGTGAAATATTTAATGAGTATTTAAAACAGAAATCGAAATTATACGATATGGACAATCGTTAAAAAAAATCATCTAGACGTAAATAATAAATAAAATATCATCATAGGATTAAAAAGTCCATAACACTAAATAAACGCCATTAAAACAACCCCCGCTGCCCCGCTGCCGCTAGTTTGCAACTAGTGGTGTAGGTTTTTCTTACAAATAGTCTTTTTACTTTTCTCTAAATATTTCTTAAAACAGGTATTTGCCCCCGCTCCCGCTAGTTTGCAACTAGTGGCAGTAAGCGCTTGGATGCCTCAGGCAGGTAAGAAGAAAAAGAAGCCAAAAAACTATTGTAAGATATGAAGGTAGTTTTTGTATGTATATAAAATATTAACGCTGTCAAAAATTTGATTTTCAGAAATTTAATTTCATATTTAGTAAGAATATGCCTCTAACAAAATACACATGATAAAATCAATGCGACAATTTACGAATTGCCGCATTGATAAAATATACCTGATAATTATTTTTGAAAAGAAATTTTCTGACATTCTTTTACCCATCCTGTAGAAGTGGCATATTGGTAATGAACAGTTCCGTTATTCCAATTCTCATCGAATAAAATCATGGCTGTAAAGTTCTTAAGAATAACTGGTCCAACACCTCCTCCAGCAGGCCAATGAATCACAGGGTAACCTGTCAAATCAACTCTAATCATAGACTTGCCTGGCGCCATTACTGTTTCATAAATAAGGTTTCCCGTAACGTGAGAAGAACAAACTACTGGTTTAGCTAAAGGTTGAGTAACTGTTGCACCACCTGAAACATTATTGTTCACCGTATCGACAGTTAGTTGTAGGTGTAAAATTGGTGCTCCTAAAAATTGGCTTTCAGATTGCAATTTCAAAAGAAATAGGCCAGTTGTAGCTGAGGAACTTAATTGATTAACATCTGACCATTCTAATTTAACCTCTTTGTTAGCTCCCTTAATTATTACTCCTTGAGTATGTTCCACTTCTGAAACATCTATACTTCTAGAATAACTCATAGTACCAGTCGCAATTCCATCTTTTCCTTGTACTTCTAATTCTAGGTAACCATTGTTAATTGAACCTGTGTTAACAAGATTGATAGTTGGATTTAACGATCCAGTTTCTCCAGACACCTCAACGTAATAAATTGGTGGAATAATAGTAGCTGCTGTAAGATGCATTTTAGCATTTTCAAATGAATACAATTCTTGTGACATAATTAATTAATTAAAATTTACCTACTCTATTTAAAATTGGCTTTTCGGATTTCGCCATTGTAATTAAAAAACTGATATAGATATTTAATCGAAGTTTTTATTTTTAATTACATTTCAAATATGTAATAAAATTTCAGGTATTGCTAGAGTATAAATACCCCATTTTAAAATTAGGTATTTATACTTAAAGCTGGCCCCGCTCCCGCTAGTTTGCAACTAGTGGCAGTAAGCGCTTGGATGCCTCAGGCAGGTAAGAAGAAAAAGAAGCTAAAAAACTATAGTAAGCAATTTAGATGGTTGTGTAGGTATATTAATAGTTAACACTGTTGCTCCTATAGGATTAGTTTCGCTGATCCTATAAAGCTACGCTTTGAAAATAGTACAAACAAAAAAACGCTCAAGCAAGCTTGGCGTTTTTTTTAATTGCACTATTTATTCGTGAGCCCGATAGGATTAGCTTCGCTGATCCTATAAAGCTACGCTTTGAAAATAGTACAAACAAAAAAACGCTCAAGCAAGCTTGGCGTTTTTTTTAATTGCACTATTTATTCGTGAGCCCGATAGGATTCGAACCTATGACCGCCTCCTTAGAAGGGAGGTGCTCTATCCAGCTGAGCTACGAGCCCGTAGTTTTTATGTTTCTACGAAAACAGTGTCGGGGTGGAAGGATTAACGCTGTTAATCCTGATAGGTTTAATCACAAATTAAAAATTACTTTAATAAGCAAACACCTACGTTTTCTTTAGAAAGTAAACTTTCTACGAAAACTCCACTTTTTACTTTGTCGGGGTGGCAGGATTCGAACCTGCGACCTCCTCGTCCCAAACGAGGCGCGATAACCGGGCTACGCTACACCCCGAGTAGCAATTATTGCGGAGAGTGTGGGATTCGAACCCACGCGACAGTTACCCGTCGACAGTTTAGCAAACTGCTCCATTAACCACTCTGGCAACTCTCCGAAAAACTAACAATGTTAGCATAAAAATTGCGAGTGCAAATGTAACATACGTATTACAATATTGCAAGGTTTTTTATGCTTTTTGCAATAAAATTAATCAGGATATTCTACACGTACATGATAGATGTTCATTAATTTTCTCTTAATCACTTTTTTAATTTTTTCAATCTCACTAAATGTAATATCTGAATTGATAAACTGATTGTCTAATTTTTGCTTTTCTACAATCTTATTAATTAAATCGTCTATAGATTGAGCTGAAGGCTGTTGTAAACTTTTTGAAGCTGCCTCAGCTGCATCACATATCATTAAAATTGCTGTTTCTCTAGAGAAAGGAATGGGGCCTTTGTACTGAAATTTTTTAATATCTACCTCTTCTTCTGGACTTTGCTCCTGTTCTTTAACATAAAAATAATACACCAAACTTGTTCCATGATGGGTTCTAATAAAATCTATAATTCTATCTGGAAGACTATATTGTTTTGCAAGCTCTATCCCTTTAATAACATGGTCTGTAATTATTTTAGCACTGTCTGAAGGTGATAAATCATTGTGAGGGTTTACACCTGTAGACTGGTTTTCTATAAAATACATTGGATTTAATATTTTTCCAATATCATGATATAATGCACCTGTTCTTACTAGCATAGAATTTGCTCCAATTTCGTTAGCTGCAGCCTCTGCTAAATTAGCAACCTGCATAGAATGCTGAAACGTACCCGGTGCTTTTTCATTTAACTCCTTTAAAAGCTTCGTATTGGTACTAGAAAGTTCTAATAAGGTAACATCTGACACCAATCCAAATATTTTCTCGTAGGCATAAATAAAGAATAATGACAGAAAAGACAGCAAGCCATTGGCACCAAACATCATTAAATACTCCCAATTAATTTGAGATGCATTTCCTTCTTTAATGATAGAAAATGCCAAATAAGTAATCATATAAATAAGAGTTATTTGGCCAATAGAAATAAATAGATTTGCTCTTTTGTGCAATTCTGAAACTGTTAAAATAGTAACAATCCCGGCTATAATATGAAGATAAATAAACTCAAAGCTATCTGGCACTATAAACCCTAAAAGCAGTACCGTTAATACATGAGTAAATAATCCTAGTCTTGCATCAAAAAAGGCCTTTAAGATAATTGGCAAAATACTTAACGGCACAACATATAAATAATCTGAATTGTATTTAATAACAAGTGTTTGAATCAAAATCATGAAACTGACATTGAAAAATATAAAGGTTACTTTGGTGTTATTATCAAAAATTTCTTTTCGATACTTATGTAAGAATAATAATAACATTAAAAGTGCCAAAGACACTAATATTGTATAGCCTAAAACTATCCAATAATAGTTAGCATTGGTCCAAAGTTTAGATTCTGATTGACCTTTTAATGAATACAAAATATCCATTTTTTTTCCCTCAACAATATCACCTTTTAAAATAATTAACTCTCCATAAGATACCTTTCCTCTACTTAGAGAAATTTCATTTATAGATTCTTCAATTACTTTTTGTGTAAATTCATTATCATAGGATACATTTGGTTTTATAATTTCAGAAAGAATTGATAAATTAATATTTTGAGAATAATTATACGGCTGCTCTCCTAAACTCTTTTTAATAAGTTCAAAAACATCTTTAGAAGATAATAAGTTGTTGTAAATAATATCTTGTACTTGATTATCTACCTTTAACGTAATAATACTATTTTTATCGGAAACAATTCCCTGACTTGTTGCTTCTATAAATCCATTATTATAAACAGATTCTATGATAGAATTACCAATCAAAATAGCAGATTCTAAATCATTTTTTCCTAATGAATCATTTTCCTGAAGAAAGGAAGTTCTTAATAGATAAGCATCTTTTACTTCAGCTACTATTTCTTTATTAAATTCAAAATATAATTTAGCAGCTACTTCAATATTCTTAATCTCTTCTGTGATTTCTTCTTCAGACTTATCTATTGCAAAATCAAAAGGAGCATATAAGTTATCATATTGCCATGGTTTTCCTTTGGTAAATTCATATTTAAATTGACCTCCTTTTGGAAAAAGATACACAATAGCAACTGCTGTAATTAAAAAAAGAATAACCTTATAAATAGTAGCGTTATGCTTGTATAATTTGTTTACAGTTTTACTCATATATTTATCTTGTGAACACAAACTTAACTTAAAAAAATGGACGTCAAAAATTGAAAGGATAGTTTCCTGACAAATTTGATTTAAAATAGTTAATTTTGTGATACAAATTAAGATTAAAAATTATTGAAAATGAATACTAGAGATGTTGTAATTGTAGCCGTTGCCAGAACCCCTATTGGTAGCTTTATGGGAAGTCTTTCAAGCATCCCAGCTCCAAAATTAGGGGCCATCGCAATTAAAGGTGCCCTAGAAAAAATTAAACTAGACCCAAACTTAGTAGATGAAGTTTTTATGGGGAATGTAGTTTCGGCTGGTTTAGGACAAGCCCCTGCAAGACAGGCTGCTATCTTTGCTGGTATTTCAGACACTGTGCCTTGTACAACAATTAATAAAGTTTGTGCTTCTGGAATGAAATCTGTGATACTAGCAGCTCAATCAATTGCCTTAGGAGATGCAGATATTGTAGTTGCTGGGGGTATGGAGAACATGAGTTCTATTCCTCACTATCTTCATGGAAGACAGGGAACTAAATTTGGACCAACAACACTTGAAGATGGAATGCAAAAAGACGGACTAGTAGATGCATATGATAAGAATGCTATGGGAGTTTGTGCTGATGCTTGTGCTGCTAAATATGGTTTCTCTAGAGAAGATCAAGATGCTTACGCTGTTCAATCTTACCAACGATCTGCGGAAGCATGGAGTGCAGGTAAATTTTCTGATGAGATTATTCCTGTAGAAATACCTCAACGAAGAGGAGCATCTATTATAATGACTGAAGATGAAGAGTTTAAAAATGTAAAGATGGAAAAAATACCTGCTTTACGTGCTGCTTTTTCAAAAGAAGGAACCGTAACCGCTGCTAATGCTTCAACTATTAACGATGGTGCGGCAGCTTTAATTTTAATGTCTTCTGAAAAAGCAACAGAATTACAACTTACACCTATTGCTAAAATTAGAAGCTATGCAGATGCAGCTCAAGAGCCAAAGTGGTTTACAACGGCTCCTGCCAAAGCAATTCCAAAAGCTTTAGAAAAGGCTGGAATTTCTATCAATGAGGTAGATTATTTTGAGTTAAACGAGGCTTTTGCAGTAGTAGGATTGGCTAATATGAAAATACTAGGATTAGAAAATGACCGTGTAAATGTAAACGGTGGTGCTGTATCTTTGGGACATCCTTTAGGTGTTTCAGGAGCCAGGATTATTATTGCTCTTACCTCTATTTTAAAACAGAATAAGGCTAAAATTGGTGTTGCAGGAATCTGTAATGGTGGTGGTGGCGCTAGTGCAATGGTTATTGAAACTCTATAAAACTAATAAAATATGCGCTACGGCATTTGTAATTTAAGTATAGTTCCTCTTCGTTTAGAAGCTAGTGATGCGTCAGAAATGGTCTCACAGGTTCTTTTTGGAGAAGACTTTAAAGTGCTTGAAAAACAAAAAAAGTGGAGTAAAATACAGTTGAGTTTTGATGGTTATGAGGGATATATAGACAATAAGCAATATCTTGAAATAGACGAAGAAACTTTTGATAAATTATCCAATTCTAAACATCATTATTCTTCTGAAATTATAGATTTCGTAACCACTAAAAAAAATCATTTAAGTACAATTGCTATAGGCTCTAGACTTCCTTTTTATAAAGATCAGCATTTTACAATTGGCGCACAAGATTTTTATTACGATGGCAGTATTTATTCAGAAAAGTTAGCTAAAAAAGAAATCATTCAAAAAGCATTTCAATTTTTAAACACTCCATATTTATGGGGAGGAAAAACTCCTTTTGGCATAGATTGCTCTGGTTTTACACAATTGGTTTATAAACTCTGCGGCTACTCTCTTCTTAGAGATGCTAAAGACCAAGCAACACAAGGTGAGGTTTTAAGTTTTATTGAAGAAGCAGAACCTGGTGATTTGGCATTTTTTGACAACGATGAAGGCATCATAACTCATGTTGGAATTATTATGGACAATTACAATATTATTCATGCACATGGTAAGGTTAGAATTGATACATTAGACCATAGTGGTATTTATAACGTAGATACCAAATTGCACACTCATAAATTGAGAGTTATCAAAAAAATTATATAAAAAAAAACCAACATATATACGTTGGCTTTTTTTATGTTCTATCAAATAGATAGTATAGATAAATTATTAATCTCTCATTTCTTTGTACAAATCAGTAAACTTCGTCGCTTTTTCATCCATCTCTAAGGTTTGATAAATATTCATCAAAAACTGAACTGTATTGATACTTCTGCTGTATTTATCTGCTTTTTCTAGATATGGCAATGCTTCTCTATGAACACCTCTTTGCTTTTCTTGTAGCTCATCATACTTATCAAAGTCAGATAAGTTCTGATTCATTTCATCTACGATTGCTTTTTCTTGATTCATGATTACTACTGCTAAATTTAAATAAGCATCTCCATAATCTTCTTTTAACTCAATCGCTTTTTCATAATTCTTTTTAGCCTCCTCAATTTTACCCTGATCAAAACTTATTACTCCTAGATTAAAAAATAATTTAGGATTTGTAGGATCTATGTTTATTGCTAGCTCCATTAACTCTCCGTACTTGTTCATGTCTTTCAATTGAAAGTAAATATCTGCTTGAGTTAAAATTAAATTAATATCTTTTGGATAGATTTCTCTTGCTTCTTCAACTGCCTTTATTGCTTCTTCTGTCTTCCCCTGTGTTTTTAATATGTAAGCAACGTTTTTGATAATATCACCTGTTTTTGATTCGGTTTGCTCATTTACAGGATCTTTATAAAGACCTAGCTTAACTTGAAGATCTCTATTTCCTTTAGTTTCAAGATTTTCTTTTAAACCAGAATCTTTACTTGTTGCAAAATATAAAGTTGTAATGCCTGTATATCCTATATCTTTTAACTCTTTATAATACTTTAAAGAATTGTCATAATCTAGTGCCAAACTAGAACTTACTGCTGCATTGTAAATAAAAATGCTATCTAATGGACTTAACACATAGGTTAAGTAAAAGCTATCAGATGCATTTTTATAATCTTTAGCTGCATACTGGTCACTTGCTTGTTGATATACTTCTTGTACCATTTTACTTTGAATAGTTCTGGCTAATTCTGTATACCTTTTTTTCCCTATTTGATCTTCTAAACTGAATAACTTTTCAAAAGTATTAGCGGCTGTTTGATAATCTTTCTTCCCAAAATAAGCCTGTGCTTTTAAAAAGTAAAACTTTGCTTTAGATTTATCATCCATCTTAGAAAGTAAAGATTCGGCAGCTGTAACGGCCGTCATTGCTGCAGAATAATCTTGAATTCTTATAGCTTTATCCGCTATTTTTAGTTCGTTTTTTTGTGCAAAAGTGGAAATAGTTATCAATCCCAATACTAGTGCAAATACCTTAGTTTTCATCTTAAGTTAAATTTAATTCTATAATAGTTATTCTTGGTTCTCGTTTGTATTATTCTCATTTTCAGAGGTGTTTTCACCTTCTTCAGAAGTCTCTTCTGTAATTTCTTCTTCCTCTTCTTCTTCATGCATTACCTTGGCAACAGCGGCAATACTATCTGAGTCTTTAATATTAATTAGCTTAACTCCTTGAGTAGCTCTTCCCATCACGCGTAAGTCTTCTACAGCCATTCTAATGGTTATTCCTGACTTATTAATAATCATTAAATCATTAGAATCATCTACATTTTTAATGGCTACTAGATTACCTGTTTTTTCTGAAATGTTTAATGTTTTAACACCTTTACCACCTCTATTTGTAATTCTATAATCTTCTAATTTAGATCGTTTTCCGTACCCTCTTTCAGAAACTACAAGAATGTTGCTCTCCATATCATTTACAGCAACCATACCTATTACCTCATCGTTTTCATGAGCAAGAGTAATTCCTCTCACACCAGAGGCTGTTCTTCCCATTGGTCTTGTTTTAGCTTCCTCAAAACGAATAGATTTACCAGATTTTAACGCCAACATTACTTGACTATCTCCTGATGTTAATTTAGCTTCTAACAACTCATCACCTTCACGAATAGTAATTGCGTTAATACCATTTGTTCTAGGTCTAGAATATTGTTCTAAAGAAGTTTTCTTTACCTGTCCTTTCTTAGTTGCCATTATAACATAATGGTTGTTAATATATTCTTCGTCTTTTAAATCTTGAGTAACTAAAAATGCTTTTACCTTATCGTCTTGCTCTATATTAATTAGGTTTTGCATTGCTCTTCCTTTAGAGTTTTTACCTCCTTCTGGAATTTCGTACACACGCATCCAAAACACTTTACCTTTCTGGGTAAAGAACAACATGTATTGGTGGTTAGTTCCAACAAACAAATGTTCTAAGAAATCTTCATTTCTAGTAGCCACACCTTTTTGTCCTCGACCTCCTCTATTTTGAACTTTGTATTCGTCTAGGTTTGTTCTTTTCAAATATCCTGCATTAGAAATGGTAACCACAACCTTAGTGTCTGGAATCATGTCTTCAATGCTCATGTCTCCACCAGCATATTCAATTACTGAACGACGATCATCACCATACTTATCTCTTACATGAATTAATTCATCGGTTATGATTTGATAACGTCTAGGCTCATTGTCTAGGATATCTTTCAAATCTATGATGGTTTTCATAATTTCATCAAACTCTGCTCTTAACTTGTCTTGTTCTAGACCGGTTAACTGACGCAAACGCATTTCAACAATTGCTTTGGCTTGAATTTCAGATAATTCAAATCTTGCAATTAAACTTTCACGAGCTAAATCTGCATTATTTGAAGCTCTAATAATTTTAATCACCTCATCAATATTATCTGAGGCAATAATTAATCCTTCTAAAATATGAGCTCTTGCCTCTGCTTTCTTTAATTCGTATTTTGTTCTTCTTACAACTACCTCATGTCTATGTTCAACAAAATAATGAATTAATTGCTTTAGGTTTAATTGCTCTGGACGACCATTTACAAGTGCAATATTATTAACACTAAATGATGTTTGAAGCCCCGTATATTTGTATAATTTATTTAAAACAATATTAGGAATTGCATCTCTTTTTAAGACATATACAATTCGCATTCCATTTCTGTCAGACTCATCTCTAATATTAGAAATTCCTTCTAACTTTTTATCGTTAACCAATTCAGCAGTTTTCTTAATCATTTCTGCTTTGTTAACCTGATAAGGAATTTCAGTAACTATAATACATTCACGTCCTTTCACTTCTTCAATTACTGCTTTTGCACGCATAACTATACGTCCTCTTCCAGTGTGAAAAGCATCTTTTACACCATCGTATCCATAGATAATACCTCCTGTTGGAAAGTCTGGTGCCTTTACATGCTGCATTAACTCGTCTATCTCAATATCTCTGTTTCCAATATAGGCTAAGGTTCCATTCACAACTTCAGTTAAGTTGTGAGGCGCCATATTAGTTGCCATACCAACAGCAATACCTGAAGCTCCATTTACTAAAAGATTTGGTATTCTTGTAGGCAACACAGTTGGTTCGTAGAGAGTGTCATCAAAGTTTAATCTATGATCTACCGTATCTTTCTCAATATCAGACAACATATCTTCAGATATTTTTTGCATTCTAACTTCTGTATAACGCATTGCTGCCGGACTATCTCCATCAACAGAACCAAAATTACCTTGACCATCTACCATCATATAACGAACACTCCAGTTTTGAGCCATACGAACCATAGAATCATAGACAGACGTATCTCCGTGTGGGTGATACTTTCCTAAAACCTCACCAACTATTCTAGCTGATTTCTTGTAGGAACCTGTGGCTTTAATACCTAGTTCATGCATTCCGTATAAAACTCTTCTGTGAACTGGCTTTAAACCATCTCTTACATCGGGCAATGCTCTGGAAACAATTACGGACATTGAATAATCAATGTATGCAGATTTCATCTGCTCTTCAATGTTAATAGGAATCAACTTTTCTCCCTCTGCCATACCTTAAGTTTATTGTTTATTTTTTACTGATTTTTTAATAACAAGCAAGATAGTATAATTCCTATTTTTAAGCAACATAATAGCGTCCTAAAAGCCTATAGTTATTAACATTTATTGATAAATTTTTCAGTTGATTTACCCCCTTGATTTACAAGCCTTTCTGACTGTGTTTTTAGGGTCAAAATGACAGTTTATCATGGATGGCATTCTTTTTGCACTTTCTTTTATAAAAAAGAATTAAATTTACAAATAGAAAACCTAAAATATGGACGATAATTTTTCACCCAAAGTAAGAGATGTGATAACTTTCAGTAAAGAGGAAGCCCTAAGATTAGGCCATGATTTTATAGGAACTGAACACTTATTGCTTGGCTTGATTAGAAAAGGAGACGGAAAAGCAATTGAAATTCTAGTAACGTTTGAAATAGACTTAGAATTAGTGCGTAGAAAACTTGAACTATTAAACCCTGCAGACCCAAATATTATTGACGGAAATAAGAAAAAGAGCCTTCACCTAACTAGACAGGCAGAAAAAGCGTTAAAAACAACATTTTTAGAAGCTAAATTATATCAAAGTGATGCTATAGATACAGCTCATTTGCTACTCTGTATCTTAAGAAACGAAAATGACCCATCTACTAAATTACTAAATAAATACGATGTAGATTACGATCAGGCAAAAGCTTTGTACAAAGAATTGCATACAGATTCTACTGATGATGATTTACCTATTAGCCCAATTTCAGAAACACCTTCTGATGATAATGAATTTGCTTCAGAGAAACCCAACCCTTATGATCAATCACAAAAAGGAAAACCCACTAAGAAATCTAAAACACCTGTATTAGATAATTTTGGTAGAGACTTAACTTTTTTAGCCGAAACTGGGAAATTAGATCCTGTTGTTGGTCGTCATAAAGAAATAGAACGTGTTTCTCAAATTTTGAGTAGACGTAAGAAAAATAACCCAATGTTAATTGGAGAACCTGGTGTTGGTAAATCTGCCATTGCTGAAGGACTTGCATTACGAATTGTAAACAGAAAAGTATCTCGTATTCTTTTTGATAAAAGAATTGTTTCTTTAGATCTGGCAAGTTTAGTTGCAGGCACAAAATACAGAGGTCAGTTTGAAGAACGCATGAAAGCGCTAATGAATGAGTTGGAGAAAAATGAAGACATCATTTTATTCATTGACGAAATTCACACCATTGTTGGTGCCGGCGGTGCAACTGGGTCTTTAGATGCTTCTAACATGCTGAAGCCAGCCCTAGCAAGGGGTGAAATTCAATGTATTGGTGCTACAACTTTAGATGAATACAGAACAAATATCGAAAAAGACGGGGCTTTAGAAAGACGTTTTCAAAAGATTATTGTAAATCCTACCAGCGTTGAAGAAACCATACAAATTTTATACAATATTAAAGAAAAATATGAAGCTCATCATCATGTTAATTACACTGATCAAGCAATTGAAGCTTGTGTAAAATTAACAAATAGATACATGACCGACAGGTATTTGCCAGACAAAGCTATTGATGCTTTAGACGAAGCAGGATCTAGAATCCATATCACTAGTATTGTGGTTCCTGAACAGGTATTGGAATTAGAAAAACAATTAACCGTTATTAGAGATCGTAAAACAAATGCTGTTAATGGTCAAAAATATGAAGAAGCAGCAAAATTACGTGATGATGAAAAAAATATTGAAGCTGCCTTACATTCTGCTCAAAAACAATGGGAAGATGATTCTAAATTAAATAGAGAGCTAGTTAGTGAAGATAATGTAGCGGAAGTTGTTTCTATGATGACAGGGATTCCTGTCAATAGAGTTGCCGAAGCTGAAAGTCATAGATTGGGTGAATTGCCTCAAATGATAAAAGGAAAGGTAATTGGCCAGGACGAAGCTGTTTCTAAAGTTGTGAAAGCAATACAACGAAATAGAGTTGGATTAAAAGATCCTAACAAACCTATTGGTTCTTTTATATTCTTAGGACAAACGGGTGTTGGTAAAACACAATTAGCAAAAGTATTGGCTCGTGAATTATTTGACTCTGACGATTCTTTAATTAGAATAGATATGAGTGAATATATGGAGAAATTTGCAATTTCTAGGTTAATTGGAGCACCTCCAGGTTATGTTGGCTATGAAGAAGGTGGGCAATTAACAGAAAAAGTTCGCAGAAAACCGTACGCAGTTGTTTTATTAGATGAAATTGAAAAAGCACATCCAGATGTTTTTAATATGTTATTACAAATTTTAGATGATGGACATATTACGGATAGTTTGGGTAGAAAAATTGATTTTAGAAATACCATTATTATCATGACTTCTAATATTGGTGCTCGCCAATTAAAAGACTTTGGTGCTGGGGTTGGCTTTGGAACAGCTGCTAGAAACAATCAATCAGATGAGCATGCCAAAGGAATTATTGAAGGTGCTTTAAAAAAATCTTTTGCTCCTGAGTTCTTAAACAGAATTGATGATGTAATTGTATTTAATGCCTTAGAAAGAAAAGATATTCATTCTATTATTGATATTGAGCTAGATAAACTGCTGCATAGAATCTTAGATTTAGGCTATACATTAAAGCTAAGCGAGAAAGCAAAAGATTACATAGCAGATAAAGGTTTTGATAAAAAGTATGGAGCACGCCCTTTAAAAAGAGCCATCCAGAAATATATTGAAGATGCCCTGGCAGAAGAAATTGTGAATTCTAAATTAACAGAAGGTGACACTATTACCATGGATTTAGATGAACAAAAAAATGAGCTGACCATTAAAATTAAAAAAGGAAAAAAAGTCAAAGAGAAAAGAACTGAGGCTGAAGAATAACTAAAAACCCCAAACACTTGTTTGGGGTTTTTAATTATATAATATATTTATAAATACAAGAAGTCTCAAAAAGACAAGTGTTTAAAATAGCTCTTCAGAATCTATTTCTAAAGAAGTAATAAACCTAGAGGCGTTCATAATATCATGATGCATGACTCTATCGTGTGATACAATAGAAACTTCTTTTCTAAATGAGTTTATAAATGATTCTAAAAATGGAGAGCTAGTAGCTTTTCCAAAAGACAAGCCTTGTGAAGCTGTAAACAATTCAATAGCTAACACTGTTTGAATATTATCAACTACTTTTTTGCATTTGGTAGCACCATTGGCTCCCATACTCACATGATCTTCCTGTCCGTTACTTGATTCTATAGAATCTACACTCGCTGGCGTTGCATATTGTTTGTTTTGACTTACAATACTTGCAGCTGTATACTGCGGAATCATAAAACCACTATTTAACCCAGGATTAGATACCAAAAATGGAGGTAAATGTCTATGACCAGAAACCAATTGATAGGTTCTTCTTTCAGAAATGTTTCCTAATTCTGCCAATGCAATTGCTAAAAAATCTAAGGCTAATGCTAAAGGCTGACCGTGAAAGTTTCCGCCAGATATAATGGTATCTTCTTCTATAAAAATATTAGGATTATCGGTTACTGAATTAATTTCTGTTAAAAAGGTTTTTGTTACAAATTTAATAGTGTCTTTAGTTGCTCCGTGAACTTGCGGAATACATCTAAATGAATAAGGATCTTGTACATGTTGTTTCTCTTGAATAATTAGTTGACTATCTTCTAAGAATTCTCGTACTCTTTTAGCTGTTTTTAATTGTCCATCATGAGGTCGAACCAAATGAACTAACTCGTTAAATGGCTCTATTCTTCCATCAAAAGCTTCTAAAGAAATTGTACCAATTAAATCTGCCAAATAAGAAAGTTTATGTGCCTTTAATAGATTGTAAATTCCGTAGGCAGACATAAACTGCGTCCCGTTTAGCAATGCCAAGCCTTCTTTAGATTGTAAGTTTATTTTCTTCCAACCAAAACGTTCTGAGATTTCTTGTCCAGAAATTCGCTCTCCTTTAAATTTTACCTCGCCCAACCCAATTAATGGCAGCGCTAGATGAGCTAATGGTGACAAATCTCCTGAAGCACCCAATGAACCTTGCTCATAAACTACAGGAAAAATATCATTATTATAGAAATCAATCAAACGATTTACGGTTGCTAATTGTACTCCTGAATACCCATAACTTAAAGACTGTATCTTTAATAACAGCATTAATTTCACAATTTCATTTGAAACCTCATCTCCGGTTCCACAGGCATGACTCATCACTAAATTCTCTTGTAACTTCTGTAAATTTTCTCCTTTAATTTCTACATTATACAAAGCACCAAACCCAGTATTAATTCCATAAATGGGTTTTAAAACAGATGTCATTTTATGGT
>Ga0257120_1000929_pt1 | contig 20458 bp, 10 predicted proteins | sample SI106_10metaG_FD_190153 | JGI IMG/M metagenome (GOLD analysis project Ga0257120, IMG submission 190153) | Marine microbial communities from Saanich Inlet, British Columbia, Canada - SI106_10 | ecosystem: Environmental > Aquatic > Marine > Inlet | place: Canada: British Columbia | collected... | reverse complement strand
TATACTTGGAAAGCAACTAATGAATAAATCTATTACAAATAGCATAGATATTAGTCATTTAGGCAATGGAGTATACATCCTACAACTTTCTGATGGTGCAAAAGTAACTACACAAAGAATTATAAAGAATTAAATAAGAAATACCTTAAAACACAACCCTTACAGAAATGTAGGGGTTTTTTATTAGTATGATAATCTAACAAGTACTATAGTTGTTTCTTTAAGTAAACAAATCTTATTTTGAGTAATAAGTTTATTAAGCATAGTAATAAAATGCTATACTTTTCGCATCAAAGCAACTTCGATTGCTTTTTTAAGTAAATTAGGCGCACTACCGGGGCCTATAGTGAGAAGTTTTGAGCCAGTAGTTGGCTCTCCATTAAAAGGTCTTATGATTATTTTGCCGTCTGGGGTTCGCTCAAAATAAACGTACTCTTTTTTATTTTCTAATTGCGTACATCCCTTAATACGCATAATCGTCTTTGGCAATGCATTACAAATATCATAAATGCAGTTATAATTAGGTAATTGGGGAAGATCTGTCGAGCAAGAAGACCAATGAGCTTTTAGATGTTCAAACTTTTTAAACTTGTTTTTAGAAGGCAACAATTTAGGTATGAGCGTAACATCAACCTCATCTAAATTTAATATTTCTGCTGTTGCGTTATATCTATTTAATTCCTTAATAACAGCATTTTTTCTTTCTGGTAATATATCTTCAGTATGAGTTAACACTAAAAGAGATGATACTTGAATTTGATTTACTTCTAATTCGTTGTGCTCTCCTCGTTTTTGCCAATTTTTGACATCAACCACTGAAATTTGGATGGGTGGTAAAAATCGTTCGTTTATCCCAACACCCAAAAAACTCATAAGAGCGCAGGCATCAGATGTACCATTGGCTTCAATAAGTGTTACTCCTTTTAATCGTGGTGGAATTCTATTTATAAAGTCTCTTAATACATGTATTCCGCTACAACAAATACAACTACCACTTAAAGCCTTTAGTTGCTTTACATCTATTTGATCTAAAAATTGTTGTGCATCAAGACCAGCATTTTCATAATCATTAAGAATTACATAAGGATTCCAATTCTGATCAACATAATTATGTATCAACTTTTTTAGTAAAGTTGTTTTACCAGAACCTAAAAAACCAACAATAGTAATAATTGCCTCCATGATTTGTAACAATGTTTCCACAAATATAAGAAACGTTTACACTACAAAATTAGAACCATTTTATTGTTTTAGTGGCGTTCTCTATTTAAGTATTTAATATTGGTTTTACTTCAAAAAACCCTCATTTATAGTCATAATATAAGGAGTGTTATTCTAAAAAGTTACACGAATATAATTTTCATTTTCCCGCAACTAATCATTCAGAGTAGCAGCGCATTGTTATTAAAATTAAAACTTTTTCTTTATCTTAGGGTCAAACTAATAAAATAAACAGAAATGAAAAATATTCTTAAATTATTCATACTGATATTTATATTATCATGCAGTAAAAGTGAAGACACAAACGAACAGAACACCACGAGCACGAACTGTTCTGGAGATTACTCAACTGCTGGAATATTAGTAGACATTGATGAGGAAATCTTTAATGATGATGAATCTGTAAACGCATACAGCAAATACTCTTGGACTTCAGATGGCAATGATAGAGTTTTAAGCGGTAATGGAATTCCTAATCATGAAGTAGGTACTTTTCCAAATCCCCACAATCCTAACACCATAAAAGAACAAAGTGTAAATAAAAGATTTACCCTTTGTCCAAAAATAATGAATGAAGGTGGTATAACAGTTGTTGGCCCTGCCTTAGCCATTGCCTATGCTTTAAACAGTGTTAAGTTTGATCCTGCAACAGCAGGAAGATGTAATGATGCTGGTGAGTGTAGTTTGGCACAAGGAGAAGGAAACTGGAATATTGAGGCTTTGGGGCATGATACATTTAATTTTGGAGATGATATGAACCATGCACACGTTCAACCAAACGGGAGCTATCATTATCATGGAATGCCAGAATTATTAATAGAATTTTTAGGAGATACACAAGGGATGACTTTGGTAGGATGGGCATCCGATGGGTTTCCTGTATATGCCAGATATGGGTATACGGAATCAAATAATGTAGATAGCGGCATTAAGGAATTAATACCGAGTTATAGATTAAAATCAGAGCCAGATACTAATCGCCCAAGCACTTTAATCACTATCCTTGGTGGGCCTTCTGGCGGAACAACCGGTCTTAGTACCCCGATTGAAATGGGAGCTTTTACCCAAGACTATGAATATGTAGAAGGGCTTGGAGATTTAGATGAGTGCAATGGTCGTTTTGGTGCAACCCCAGAATTTCCTGAAGGCATCTATTATTATGTGGTTACGGATGATTTTCCTTTTTTTACAAGATGTTTAAAAGGCGATATATAAAACGAAAAAACGGTTAAACTTTAAAAGTATAACCGTTTTATTTATTATTTCGAAAATTGTATTCATTAGTCATGATTTTTACGGAAGAGGATAAATAGGAGAACCTCATCATAATATCTTTTCAGATAAACCTCAACCTTTAAATAAAGACTGTTTTAAGATACTTTAGAGTCGTTTTAAGAGACAATCAAGCACACTTTAACAAGGACAAACACTATACTCTTTTAGACACTCAGGTGCCATAGTTAAGATTTGATTATTTAATAAAACGGTTACACTTTAAATAAGTATAACCTTTTTATTATATTGATAGATAACTTCTTTGAAATATCTCACCTCAACTTTACAACAACAGACATTGATTTGAATCATCTATTTAATTAACAACCTTGTTACTAAGAAGAGGTTGACAAATCTGAATTTTAGCACTTAAACCTCCTAGAATTTAATGTTAGATAAAACTCTTGATACAATCTATTAATCAAACATTGCGCCAATAACTGGAGCTCCAAGAATTCCAGAAATACAGTATTCATTTGTTAATGCAACCAATTCTGAAAACATTTTTTCTCTTTGCTGCCCCAATTCCATGTGTGCCATAGCACCTTCAGGACCATTATATATTTCAGTAATTCCATAAAGGGTATTTCCGGTTTCTCCACTATTTGGATCGAGTGGATTATTGAACTCAGGAGCCTTTAAAACAGCATAAGTTAAAACAAGAGGCTCCACTTTACCTTTTACATGGTGCGTTTCTCTCATGAATTTTTGATGGGTTTTCAAAAAAACCTCCATTTTATGAATAGAATCATTGGGTACTTTAAAAGCAATATGAAATCCTACAGATCCTACTTTTATTTTATTCTCTGTTTCACCTGATGGAGCTTGCCCGCATGAGGTAAACAATAAAATACTGGCTAAAAATAAATAAATATTTTTCATTTTTTACGTTTTATATTGAACAAATTAACAAGCTAAATATAAGAAAAAATTATATGTTTGGTTTTCTCAAGAGGCATTAACAACCTAATTATTAGATTTATAACAAAAACCAACAACTCTTAAAAAAATATAATCGTTTTTATTATCAAGGAAATTGTATTCATTTCGCTAGATTTTTATTGAAGACACTAAAGAGAAAAACCTAATCATAATATCTTTTCAAGCAAACGGCAACCATTAAATCAAGACTATTTTAAGACCCTTAAAGATAGTTTTAAGAGAAAATCTAACATACATCTAATCAAGACAAACATTGTACACTTTTAGAAACTAAGAGGTGGTAGAAATTTTAGCAACAACCACAGCTTTTCTGAGAGGTATGGCTTTTTGATTTTTTTATTTTACAAGAATACATAGGATATTTAGCAAGGAATATTTCTGCTATCATAACGTCAGAAATATAACTATCCCCTCCAAATTTATTTCTCATGTCAGCACCAAATTCTTCAATGGTATAAAGTTTATCTTTAAGACCTAATGGATTTTTATCGTTTTCTTTCATGATGCAAATATAACTATAATCTGTTTATTTAAATAGCAGAACTAAAACAACAAGGTATGCCTATGGTTTAATTAAAATTGGGTTTTGGTAATGTTCATTGAGGTGTATTAAAATCAAAATAATTAAGACTAGTAACATTCACAACATTCCACATAGATAAATCTTGATTGAATAACCTTGCCAAAAGTATTTGTAGAAATCCCGTAAATTTTATATTTTTTTGTTAAAAACACTTTAGTGAGATAGTTGTGTTAATAATTGAGACTTAGTGACATATTCAAAGTCAATTATTATAGTCTACTAAAATCAAATACGGCATTTTTATTGGAATGAAAACGCTATTGATGTTAATTTAAAATCTGTTGAAAACGCTACTTTATTAAAAGCAGCAATTAAAATAAATATTACTCTTTCACACAACGGATACAAGCGCCAACTTGAGATTGATTATAATCAGCTTGTAAAACTTCGTCTTGCCAACGGTATGTTCTATAGTTTGAGTTTATAAGCCAATAATGGCCAACATTATTATAATCAAATAAACCGTCTACACTCAGCCACCCGGTATAATTTAAATTAAAAGCATCATCGACAATACTGTAAATTGGGAGCGTTTGTGAGTTGATGTCAGCGTAAGTTGGAAGTCTATATCCCGCGGGACATATTTGTTTGGCATTTGTGGTTACTAACTGATTATAGAAATATGAACCTTCAACAAAATAATATTTAGGGATCTCTTGTTCAAATTGATAATCCCATTGAGTAACTTGTGTCATGGGAGTGCCATCATTAAAACGGATAACTCTTAGATCTTCTGCCATCCATTCTTTGTTACCAATGATAACGGTCTGGTAAAAATTACCATCAATATCAGTGACTCCAGACCCTGCTTGAGATGGAGTAAAAAATTGAAAATTATCACTAACATATTGTCCAACACCGTAGTTGTTTCCCGCATAAGCTCCAAAGAAATAACGCACTGCTGGAAGTAGGTTATTGGCTGTACTATCAAAATTTCCTATTCCAGTACCATCATTAGTGATAATTCTGTTTGGGTCTATATCAGCGTTTTCATAATAGATAGCTTCTAAGTGTGGTGAAACAATAATCCCACGTTTTGTAACGGGGCTGCCGCTATTTGCTAATATGTTATTACCCGTTACGGTAACAGAATTACTAGTGATGTCCCCTGCTCTCCCTGAATAAACTACCGGCACACCTGCCGGAGTTGTAAAGCTGTCTACCTCTGTATAACCGGTACCGTTGGCATTGGTGGCATAACCCTTTACATAATAGGTGGTGTTGGGTAAAAGGTTATAGAAATAAGCATTAAACCAACTTGAAGGACATTGTCCATTTTCACAGTTAGTATCAGTTTTTATATAATCATCTAATGAGACGTTTTCATTATCACCAAGAATAACCCCGTTAGCAGTAATTTGTGAACCTCCATCATCTATATAATCCCAATTTGCTGTACCTATAGTTACGTATGCTGAAGTACTGCCAACTTCTGAAATACTGATGATATCAATATTAGGAACCGTAGTTGCTACTGTAAAGGTTTTAATATCACCAAAAGCATAACCTTTGCTGTTTTTGGCAAAGGCTCTCACATTGTAGGTGACACCTCCAGATAAATTATTCATTTCTAAATTGCCCTCACCATTGTTATTAATGCCATCATAGCCTCCATCAATAGAAAGATCGTATTGTGCATTTCGCCATATAATGCCAGACTCTGAAATAGGGGAGCCGTTATTATAAATACTGAGACCCGAGGTTGCCGAATTAGTGCCAATGTTGGTAACCTCAAAAGTGGTAACCACGGGTAATTGGTCTTGTGTGGTAAAGTTATAGGTATTCCCATAAGCAGTACCTCTGCTGTTGGTGGCATAGGCCCTATAGTAGTAGTTAGAAATGGGCGAAAGGTTGAAAATAGAGGAATTAAAATTTTGAGCCCCTGGCCCTTCATTGGTTTTGGTATTAAGTGACACTCCAGGGTCAGGATCCAAACTCCAAACCAGTCCTTTAGCTGTGATACTATAACCGTTGTCAGATTGGATGGTACCACCAGAATAAGCTTCTGTGGCTCCATATTGCAAACCTGGATTAGTAGAAACCGTTGGAGTTGATTCTCCGTTTTGATTGCTAGAAACCTCCCAGTTGTTGCCATTCCAAACCAAAATATCGCCAACATTTTGTCCGTTGGGCAAACTGCCTGTTGATGACCCCGCATTTTCTGCATATAAGGCATAAGGCACACTGAGTAGTTGAGTCGTACCCATGGCCACATAATTGTTAGCACCGTTTATGCTTAACTCAATTCCTAAGTAATAACTACCCAATGACCAATCCAGTTCTGAAAAGGTTCCTGCTAAGGGAGTTCCCTTCCCTATTACAAGATTCACCTGTCCTAAATCATCCGTAGGCACATAGTGTGTTTCTGTAAAAATAGGGACTGCGGTTTGAGAGCCCTGAATAACATTAAACTTGAAATATACATTAGACTTTACAATCAACTCCCCAGCACTATTTCGAACCGTAGCTTGGTAATTAAATCCCTGTGGAGCTTGAGCTTGAAATTCTGTTAGTGATACTATGGCTAGGCATAATATGGCGTAGAACTTTTTCATTGCTTAATAATTTTATATGAGTTTGTTTTTTTATCTTCTGTAATTACATTAATCAGATAAGTCCCTGTGGGATATTTTTCTATATTGATAGGCTGCTTTTTGCCCACTTGTTTTTGTAATAATACTTTACCTGTTAAATCAGAAATAAAGACTTTAAAAGAATTACTGGAGGGATGCGTTATAAAAATCACTTCTTTGGTTGGGTTTGGATATACCTTTACTAAAAGATTGGTTTTTGGAGAATTAATACTTAAAACCTCAAGATCAAGAGAAGGATAGTAGCCGTTGCCCAACTGAAAACTACCATCTTCAGCTGTCATACCACCTATAACAATCTCACCAGCAGTGAATCTTAGTTGGTTATTGCCATTTGAAACAGTACCACCTATTGGTGCTATTACTTGTTTAGATATAGATTGAGCAGATAGCCCAGCAGATAAAAACATTAAAATAAATAATTTTCTCATATTACGAATATAATAAATATAATAATTACCCCTAAACAACTCATCCTTAGAATTATAAGTATTATTAGGCGAAGTACTGGATTGTTATAATTTAAAAACCGTAAATTTTAAACAACACAAAAGCCTCACATTTCCGAAAGGGATTCTTAAATTAATTTAAATACAAACCATTCATTCATATTGTATAAGAGAAATCATTATTGGTAATTCCATAAAAAGAAGTTACTTGCATTTGTTTTCTATGAAATGTTTTTTTGATGCGGTTCTTATTCTATTATAATTTTCTTATTCAATTGCCCTGTTTCCATATTAACGTTTACAATATAAACACCTGGTGCTAATTTTGGTAAAGAAATATCGTTTACTCCATTTGTTGAAAAAGAAGTATTAACTACTTGTTTACCGAGAATATTAAATAATTTTACTGTTGTTTTTCCTTGAGATAAGCCAGCAATTCTTACTTTAGAATTATTTAACTTATAAACACTTATGCTTGTTAATAAAGCATCAGAAGAAACACTCAAAACACTTTGCGTTGTATGAATAAAGAATCTTCCTGCTCCATTTGTTTCTGCAAGTGTTACTTCATATTTTGTATTTTCTTGGTCTAAGCGCGTAAAGGTATTTTGTAATCGATCTTCTAAAAATACTTTTATATCTGGGGGTAAATTCATTACATCTGCTGTAAATGTAATCTCTTCTACAGCCGAGGTAATTAAACCTAAAGGAATTATCATCGATTCTAAATCTTTAAATGGTAACGCTTGTAGTTGGTAACTTTCACCTTGGTTGTTTTCTAATAAGTTTGTGTAAATATCAAAACTATTTACTCCCCCTGTAAAAGTTGCACCATCACAACCATTATCAAAACCAGTTGTAGCATTCTCTATATAGTATAATTTTGCAAAGCGATTTAAAGATCCATTTGTTATCATTAATTTAATTTCTGGTCTTGTAGAGCTACTTTTTTGGAAAGTATCCGTACCTGATGCTTGGTTAGATTCTATAAAGTTAACTGATGCACCGCTTGCTTTTAAAAAGAAACCTTGACCTGGCGCTAAAGCAAATGCATCTAATGTTACTTTAGTTTGATAATTCTCAGAAACTGGGTCCCATAACCAAATAGTTTCATTTACTAAATTTGCTGTATTTTCAGTTAAAAAATCACCACTATTTATGTAAGATGTATAAGGGTTTGAAACTAAATTAAACCCATTTCCTGAGGCTAAAACACTAGGTGTAACATCTGCTGTATTAATGGTTCCAGTAAATGAAACTGCACCAGTAGTGCTAGCTCTTTTTAAGGAATACCCTATACCTGAAGTAAATGCACCAGCATTACTGTCATTATCTTCTAAATAAGTCCAAGTATCTGATGATGTGTTATATGCAGCAAGTCCTCTTTTTGTGCCACTTGTAGCTAAACTGTTATCGTTTGCGTAAGCATTATCATAGGTTTCACTTGCAACAGGTGAACCCACTAAATGCCAACCTTTATCATTACCTGAAATAAAATTTAATGTTCTATTATAAGTTACATCTCCTGAAGAAGAGCCATTTACTATTAAAGAACCGCCTGAGTTTAAAGTAACAGTTCCATTATTGGTGAAATCATCTGAAACTGTTAAAGAAGAAGTTTCATCTATTGTTAGACTACCTCCACTATTAACAACAATAGTATTAGCTAAAGCTGTTGTAGAACTTGCAACTTGAATTGATTGACCATTTAATATTTTAACATCAGTGTATGACGACGGCACTTTGCCCGAATCCCAGTTAGCTGCTGTTGCCCACTGATTATCACTAGTAGTATTGTTGAAAATATTTGGAAATAATGTATCTTCATTTATCAATTTCACACTTGATACCGAAAAACTTTCAGTTGTAGTCGCATCACCATCTTGCAGGGTAACTGTTCTAAAAAAACCATACAAATTACCACTAACAGCTCCATTGTAAACACTTGTACTAAAAACCCCATTTTGGTCAAATGAAGCATCAGTAAATTCTCCGGTAGTTCTATTGATTAGCTTTGCTGTTATTGTAGAGGTTGATGCACTATTACCCAATAAAAAAGATACTTTAACAGTCAAATCCTCATTTTTCCATGTATCGATAGTCCAACCCTCAATATAAGCAGGTGTGGATGATAGGTTACCCCCTGCACGCCTTTCAATTTTAAGTTTACCGTTGGTTAGTGCTTTTAGATAAATAAATTGTCTGTCGCTACCCCCTGAAGAAGTGGTCCCTCCTGCATTAAAACCAATTTGAGCAATAAATGTATTACTAGTATAATTAAGATCGCCTCCAAATTGCATATCAACTTCAAAAGTAATTGTTTTACCAACTGATATTGATTGGGACTGCCCCCAAAAAGCATCAGCAGTATTGGATTGAGTAGAAATCTTTTCATTGGCAGTGTTAATATAGAAATACTGACCGCCCCAATTTGCATTATTGCTAAGTAGACCATTATCATAACCTTCTGCAGACTTAAAGTTTGTTGTAGTTTGAGCAGTTAAAAAACTTGTAGCCAAAGCAAAAAATATTAGAGTGTATCTATTTTTCATAATTAATTAATTTATATACATTCAAATATGATTAATAAAAGAGAAATGTAGTTTTAGTTATGTTCAATAATTTACCACAAAAGTTAAATATTATAAAATTAAATCTAGACCGAAGTATAGAGCATTATCTCTGTGTACTAAATATTCTTTGACATTTTCTTGTATAAATAAGAACATCTATGAAAGTTGATTTAAGATAATTTGAGTCAATTCGTATACAAAAGTAAATTATGAGAAAAATTATCTATTTAGTCTTATTGCATCTTATGTCAGTTCAACTATCAGCTCAAATCAATCAAGAAACTAAAAGTGAAAAATTAGAGCGCATGCAGTGGTGGACAGAAGCGCGCTTTGGAATGTTTATTCATTGGGGGCTCTATGCGCTTCCTGCACGTCATGAATGGGTTATGAGCAACGAAAACATGTCCAAAAAAACGTATGAAAAATATGCAAATTACTTCAATCCTGATTTATACGACCCAACAGAATGGGCACAATTAGCAAAAAAAGCAGGAATGAAATATGTGGTTTTTACTGCGAAACACCATGACGGATTTTCTATGTATGATTCAAAATACACAGATTACAAAGTAACCAACACGCCTTTTGGAAGAGATGCTATGAAAGAGCTAATAGACGCTTTTAGAGCAGAAGGTATTCGTATTGGACTGTATTACTCACTTATTGACTGGCACCATCCCGACTTTTTAGTTAAAGATCCAATTCATCCCGAGAGAAACAACAAAAAAGAATTAGCAAAAGATTCAAATCGAAACCTTCAGAACTTTCAAAAGTATTTAAAAAATCAGTTAACAGAAATCCTAACCAGTTATGGAAAAATAGATATTTTGTTTACCGACTTTTCTTATCCACATAGAGAAAATGGAAAAGGAAAAGCATATTGGAATTCAGAAGATTTGTATGGTCAAATAAGAAAACTTCAACCACAGATTATTATAAATGATCGCTTAGATTTGAGAGAAGAAGGTGGATGGGATTTTATGACACCTGAACAATTTATGCCCAAAGAATGGGTAACGTATGAAGGTAAAAAAGTGTCCTGGGAAACATGTCAAACTTTTTCTGGATACTCTTGGGGGTACCATAGAAACGATCGCTCGTGGAAGAGTTCAGAACAAACTATTGTTATGCTTATTGAAACCGTAAGTAAAGGAGGAAATCTTTTACTTAATGTTGGTCCAACTGCAAGAGGGATTATTCAAAATGAAGCGGTTGAAAGACTTGAAGCAACACACCAATGGATGAAGTTTCATAGCCGCGCAATCTATGGTTGTACGGCTGCTCCAGAACAGTTTGAAAAACCCGACAATTGCCTTCTCACATTCAACCCGACAACAAACCGATTGTATGTTCATGTATTGGAATGGCCGTTTAAAACAATATATCTTCCTGGTTTGGAAGGAAAAGTAGCCTATGCTCAACTGCTAAATGATGGTTCAGAACTCAAACTAAAAACTAAAAAAGGTGCTTGGCTTGATGACATTAAAGAAGATGATAACGGCCTAACAATTACAATTCCTGTAACAAAGCCAGGGGTAAAAATTCCGGTGATTGAAATTTTTTTAAAATAAATAAACTTGACTAAAATTTTATGATAAGTAGAATCAAAACCGCAAAATTGCCGCCAGAAATACTTGCTTTTCTCTCTTGAATAACCTGAAAACACATATGCATTAAACCTAAATATACTACAAATGAAAAGGTATCATATCTTCTTCCTCCTCTCAGTTAGTTTGCTTGTTGCCTCTTGTAAAACGAAGATAACAAATACTGACCCTGTGAGTTTCAATACAGGATGGAAATTTTATAAGGGAGTTGCAAGCAATGCAGAAAAGTTAACTTTTGATGATACCAATTGGCGTGCACAAAATTTACCACATGATTGGGCTATTGAAGGCCCCTTTGATGAAAAATATAACGCACGTTGCGGAGGGTTGCCTTTTCATGGAACAGGCTGGTACCGTAAACAGTTTGTAATATCAAGAAATTTAAAAGGAAAACACATTACACTGCACTTTGATGGAGCAATGTACAATACTAGAATATGGCTGAATGGCGTATTAATTGGCCATCGACCAAATGGATATATTGGATTTTCAGTAGATTTGAGTAAACACCTGAAGTATGGAAGCGAAAACCTCATCGCTGTTCAGCTTAATCCTGAAGACCTCTCTTCAAGATGGTATCCCGGAGCAGGTATTTATCGCAATACATGGTTAGAAATCAATAACCCTATTCATGTTGCAAAATGGGGGACATTCATTACCACTCCAAAAATCACAAAAGACAAAGCAACTATTAATATACTAACCGAAATTGAAAACATTGGAGAGAAAGACAGCCCAATAACAATTCAAACAACCATTTTTAATAAAAAAGGAGAGCCTTTAACGTCAGTATCAGAAAATGTGTTTTCAACAAAGAGTGACATATTAATAGTTAATCAAAACCTCGAAGTATTAAACCCAGAGTTGTGGAATCTAAAGACACCTTACCTCTACAATGCTGAAACTAAATTATTTAAAAATAAGGAGTTAATTGATACTTACAACACTAGGTTTGGTGTTCGCACCATTGAATATGGAAGTGATTTTGGATTTAAATTAAATGGAAAAAAAACTCGATTTCAAGGAGTATGCCTTCATCATGATTTAGGACCTCTTGGGACTGCTGTAAATAGAAGAGCCACAGAGCGACAATTAGAAATCATGCAATCTATGGGGGTAAATGCAATTCGAACAAGTCACAACCCTCCCTCGCCAGAACAAGTTCAGCTGTGCGACGAAATGGGCTTGCTATTGCAAATAGAAGCATTTGACATGTGGAAAAAGCCGAAAGTTGAAAATGGTTACAGCAAATATTTTGAAGAATGGCATGAACGAGATTTAAGAGATATGATTCGGGCTTTCAGAAATAATCCGTCTGTAGTAATGTGGAGTATTGGTAATGAGATTTTAGAACAGAGCGACAAAAAGGGAGGAGAGTTAGCAAATGAGCTCGCATTGATTTGTAAAAATGAAGATCCAACAAGACCTACAACAGCTGGTTTTAACTATTACCCTGCTCCTATTAAAAATGGTTTAGCGAGTGCCATTGACCTCATAGGGTGGAATTATAAACCCAGAAAATACAAAGAAGTAACAGATCAGCACCCAGATTGGATCATCTATGGTTCCGAGACTTCTAGTACAGTAAGCAGTCGAGGGGTGTATCACCTTCCAATTGAAAAATATGAATTACATGAGTCACTTCAAATAACGAGCTATGATATGATTGGCCCTCCATGGGCATACCCACCAGATATCGAGTTTGAATCATTAGAAAATAACCCAAATAATTTAGGGGAATTTATTTGGACAGGGTTTGATTATTTAGGTGAACCTACACCGTTTGGAGGAAAAGATAACGCAACCAATGGTTATTGGAACGGCGACTGGCCATCTAGAAGTTCTTATTTCGGAGCGGTAGACTTGTGCGGCTTGCCAAAAGACCGTTACTATCTCTATCAAAGTCAATGGACAAGTGAGCCTATGGTTCATGTCCTACCGCATTGGAACTGGAAAGGAATGGAGGGAACTATAATTCCTGTTTTTTCATATACAAACTGTGATGAAGTAGAATTATTTGTTAATGGAAAATCTCATGGTAAAAAGATTAAAGGTGTAGATAAAACGCCGATCCCTATTAATTTTATTGATTGGGAAGGTGGTAGATATACAGGGGACTTTATGTCACCTTATCGACTCCATTGGAATGTGCCTTATGAGGCTGGAGAAATAAAAGTTGTTGGCTATATTAATGGAACAAAAGTCACCGAAAAAAGTATAAGAACAGCAGGAAGACCTGCAAAAATTGAACTTATCCCGGATCATGATATAATAAAAGCTGACGGAGAAGATATGGTGTTTATTACAGTTCGAATTTTAGATAATGAAGGGAATTTGTGTCCAAATTCTGACAATCTTATTCATTTTGAAATTGAAGGAAATGGGGAACTTGTAGCCGTAGGAAATGGGAATGCAGCGACCACTGCCCCTTTTCAATCTAAACAGCGTAAAGCTTTTAGTGGGAAATGTATGGTTTATATAAAAGCTACAACAGAACCAGGTAAAATTAGTCTTGAGGCTAAATCGGAAGATCTTATTAGTAAGAGTATTCAAATCCAAACCAAGAAATAATGCAAATCTAAATGTTGCTTAATTTTTATTTTGTTGAATGTATGCTGTAGGAGTCATTTTATACAAAACCTTAAAAGATTGTGTGAAGTAAGAGGGCGTATTAAACCCTGTTTTGTGCATACATTCCTTGACACTGAAACCCTTTAATAAAAATTGTGCTGCTAATTTTAATCGATAATTACGTAAAAACTCTGTTGGTTTTAGTCCAGTAATACCCTTAATTTTATTAAAAAAACTAGTTCTACTCATTCCGCTGAGGTTCGAAAACTCTTGAACAGTAAATATTGGATTATCGATATTATCTTTAATAATCTTAATGATTTTTTCTATAAACAGCTCGTCTATAGTTGAGATGTCAATTTTAGAAGGTTCAAAGTTTGGCTTTCTAAATTCACTGTGTACTTTTTTACGATTTTCAAGCAAAGAGGTGATTTGCGTTTTTAAAACTTCTAAACTAAAAGGTTTAGTCAAGTAAACATCCGCACCAGATTTTAAACCTTCAATTTTAGACTCATCATTTACTCTTGCTGAAAGCAAAATAATTGGAATATGACTTGTTCTGATGTCATTTTTTAACTTTCTGCAAACCTCAATTCCATCTGTTTTTGGCATCATAATATCACTAATAATAATATCAGGAAGTGTCTCAAAAGCCATTTCAATTCCTTGTGATCCATCAATACTAGACAATGTCGAATAGTACGCACTTAGTTCTGATGTCAAATAATGATATATTTCGGGGTTGTCTTCAATAATTAGCAAACTTGGCTTGTCCTTAATACCAGCGTCCTTTGTTTGCAGGTCCTTGATTAAACCTGAGTTACTCGTAGGAGCTACTTTAGAAATAAAAATTTCATTATTTTCAACCATTTGTTCATTAGATAAATGGGAGTTCCCTAAAGGAATCAAAAGTGTAAAACAGCTCCCTTTTTCGAGCTCGCTGACAACTTCGATCACGCCTCCATGAAGCTTCGCAAGGTTTTGAGAAAATGAAAGCCCGATCCCTACCCCTTCATTTTCTTTATTTTGATTATCTGATTGATAAAACCGATTGAAAACATTTTTTAAATCAGAAGCACTGATACCTTTCCCATTATCTTTTACAAATATTTCAACATGTCCTTCTGGATAATTCGATTTTTTTGAAGCAACAGAGTTAATACCTATTGAAATACAGCCTCCTTTTGGGGTGAATTTAATAGCATTTGACATTAAATTATACAGGATTTTCTCGATAATATTCACATCAATCCAAACAAATAGTTTGTTTTTAGGAAGTGTATTCTTTAATGATAGTTTTTCTTGCTCTGCAAGCGTATAAAACTGATCTGTTATTTTATTTACTAGCGTAAGCAAATTGAGATGCGTACAGTTTAATTTCATTTTCCCTTGGTCTAGTTTTCTAAAGTCTAAAAGCTGCTTAATCAGTTTTAATAGGTAGTCAGAATTGCGCTGCATGGTTTGATACAGTCTCAGCCTTTCTTTTTTATGAAGCTTTTCACCTTGTTTTATTAGTTTTTCTGCAGGCCCTAATATGAGTGTCAAAGGGGATCTAAGCTCATGAGAGATATTTGTAAAAAACTCTAACTTCACCTTATTAATTTCTTTTTCTTTTTCTTTTTCAAGACGGTCAAATTCTAATTTTCTTTTTCTTTTTAGGTTGAGAACAGTAAGCATTCTAAGAAAATAAACTAAAAGTACAAATGAAAGGACGTATATTATTTTAGCCCACAACGTTAAATACCAAGGAGGCAATATTGTAACACTTACTTCTGCAGGATATTCAGACCACATCCCTTTATTATTGCTTCCATAAACTTTAAAGAGATAATTACCTGGCCTTATATTAGTATAATTCGCAATACGCAGGTCAGAAGTCGTTTCAATCCAATTTTGATCAAACCCTTCTAAAATATACTTGTATTTATTTAGCTTAGAATCATTGTAATGAAGAGATGAAAAACTAAATGAAAAATTATTAACATTGGCCTCTAAGTTAATATGGTCTGTATGAGCTATGCTTTTATTTAAAATAATTTCATTATTTATTTCCTCCATAGGCTCAACCGGCTCATACATGATGCTCAGTTGCGTAATTAAAGGACGTGGCGGCGGCACGTCTTTCTTTTCACTACGGTTTGGAGTAAAGACATTGATACCATTAACTCCTCCAAAAATTAATTCACCACTATTTCTTTTTAGTGCCGAGATTTCACTCATCCCTGGGTTTTGAAGTTCATTAGTTGAATAGGTTTCATAGGTCTCTTTTTGTGGGTCAAACCGAATCAGTCCTGTATTTGTACCTACCCATAAAAGACCTCTATTATCTTCATTTAAAGAGTTAATAACATCATCTGGAAACAACTTATTTTCACTGCTGTAGCGTTTAAACTCTACAACGCTCCCATCTTCATCTCTAATTAATTTATTTAGACCACCACCAATAGTACCAATCCATAGCATCTTTTTAGAGCTCTCAAAAAGTTGAAGTGTGTAATCACTTCCAATACTTTTTTCGTTGGTAGAATCATATCTATATGATATAAAATTACTTTTGGTTATATCGTTGCTGTTTTCAATTAACTTATTTAATCCATTATTGGTAGTAAACCAAAGGATACCAAAACTGTCTCTATATATATCTCTAATAATCTTCCCAGAAAATTCTTTGGTTTGATTTGTTGGATTGATATAAGAAAAAAATGGTTGATCCCCTGCCTTATCCCACTCTGCAAGGCCAAGACCCAAACCATAGTACCCAATCCATAATCTGTTTTTACCTTCACTATAAATCGAATGAATAGCCAATGATTTTATATTAGTACCATCACTTGTAGGCGTGTTAAACTTTACAAAATTGAAGTTTTTTGATTTATCATTTCTATTCAGTAATAACTTATTTAAACCTCCGTTTTCAGTTGAAAACCACAAAATAGAATTATCATTATCAATGACATTTTCAGTCACAGAAAAAATATTATTAGAAGTTACCCCGTTTGATTCTTTAGAAAATGTAAAGGACTCAAATGCGTTGTAATTTTTGGCCTTGTTAGACAAAAAGTTCACACCACCGCCTTCTGTACCAATCCATAAATTCCCAAATTGATCTTCATAAAGGCTTCTAATTTTATTACTACTCAAACTACCTTTTGTATTGTTTTTATTAAGATGATTAAATTGATAGTTGCTATTTGTCTTTTTGTAAATACCACCTCCGTTAGAACCCACCCATATATTTCCGGTCTTATCCAGAAAAACACAGTTTATCGAATTGTTTTTTAAACCAACAAATTCCAATTTTTCAAAATCAATAATCTTTACACTTAGTTCATCTCCTACTTTTGAAACGATTGAAAGCTTATCATTAATTATACACCATAGATTTTTATCCCAATCCAACACGCCAACACGGTTTGATAAATTATTTACACTTACTGTAAGATTAGATTTATCCTCACCTTTAAAAATAATTTTATCATTATACAACTCCCACTTTACACCATCAGATAGCATAATTTTTGAAGTATAGCCTTGAGCTTGGTTAGGAATAAATTCAACATCCTTTAATTTATCTTCTGATATTGTATAACTTAGTGAATACAGTAATTGTGAACTTGAAAAGAAAAGTTTTCTATTTTTTTGTAGGACTCTATTTCCTAATTTTTCTCTCGGACCATTTATATCGCCATTTAGAAGTGTATGAAATTCCATATCCTCAAAATTTTCTTTGAGAACAGCGTAACATGTTTTTTGCTTGAACTGAATCCATAAAACACCATCATCACTTAAAATGATATCATTTGCATAATTCCCAAATTGAGCTAGTTTTTCACTAAAATTAAAAAAAGCTTCTTGTTTTGTATCATAATAATTTAATCCACCGTCTAGAGAAGCAATCCAAAGGTTCCCGTAAGAATCAGATACCATTTTCTGAATGATTCTTCCAGAAATACTTGATTTTATATTTTTAGAAGGTTTGAAAACTTTGAAATTATAGCCGTCATACTTATTCAGTCCGTCATTAGTCCCAAACCATAAAAATCCATCATTGTCTTGTAAAATACAATTTATATCATGTTGAGATAACCCATCTGAAGAATTGAAGTTTTCAAAAATTGGATTCTCATGTAACACAAAACTAGACGCTAAAAAAGGGATCAAAAATAAGAGCAAACCTCTTTTTAATTGAGGTCTATGATATATTTTTTTTAGGAGAAAAAGTAACTTTATCATATGAACATAAACTTACAAATAATTTATTTAACAAATTCATGATCTTAACATATGAGTTATAATTTTAAACATCTAAGCAAAAGAGAATGGTTATATTAATTTAGTTTTATGTTAATATTCAAACTATTGAATAATTTTAACTAAAAAAAACCATTCTTGATGAAAGATATAGTCAATCTTCTATTAAAACCATTTAACAAACACACTAAGCAAATTTTATTATTTTTTGTTGTTGTAATCTTTGGCTTTAATGTGCACAGTCAGAACATAAAAGCCGAAGGAACTGTGTTAAGTGAAGAAAGTGGGCAACCAATTCCTGGAGTAAGTGTAGTAATCAAAGGAAGTTCTATTGGTACTTCCACAAATTTTGATGGCCTGTATAACATAAAGGTATCTAAAGGTGATATTTTAGTCTTTAGCTATCTGGGGATGGAAGAAATAGAGATCATTGTTAATAAAGCATCTAACAATGTTGTGATGAAAGAAAGCTTTACCGGCTTGGACGAAATTGTAGTTATAGGATATGGGAGCGTAAAGAAAAGAGAATTGACGGGAGCCATAGCTTCAGTTAAGGCAAAAGAAATAAATAAAGTTATTACTTCAGATTTTGCATCCGCCATTCAAGGAAGAATTGCTGGAGTAAGTGTCAGACAAGGGAATGCTGCACCGGGTGAAAATGCAAATATTACCATTCGCGGCATCACCTCATTTCAAGATGGAGGCTCAGGCCCTCTTTATGTCGTAGATGGCGTAACCTATATTGAAAACCCAAACATCACTCCTCAAGAAATTGAATCCATCGAAGTTTTGAAAGACGGTGCTTCTGCAGCTATATATGGGTCTAGAGCTTCAGGTGGTGTGATATTGATTACCACAAAAAAAGGAAAAGAAGGTCAAATGAAAGTGAATTTAGACTCTTACTATGGGGTTCAAAATATTACTTCTGGGCTTCCATTAGCAAACACTTTAGAGGCACTTTATATAAATGACATCTTAATCAGGTATGATCCAAATTTACTCCCCAGTTCGCAGCCTCTTAACCAAAATACTGACGGTTTAGAAAATGATACCAATTGGTTGAATTTGTTGCAAGTTGATGCGGCTCCGATTCAAAACCATTCATTAAGTGTGAGCGGTGGTAAAAACGGACTTACCTACAATGTAACTGGAACATTCTTCGACCAAACAGGCTCACTAATCAATTCCGACTATAAAAAACATTCTTTAAGAAGTAATACAGGTTTCAAAAAAGGAAAATTTACAGCGCAAACAAATTTAAGTATCAATTTAAGTGACCAAAAAAGAGAGCCTTATGGTCTAATTTATAATGCAATAAGACTCCAACCTTTTATGGCGCCTTTAGATTTTAACAGTGATTTCTTTGATATTGATCTTGAGAATATCGACAATAATACGGAAAGAACTACTAATTTTGCTGGGACATTAAAACAAGAAAGTTCAAATAAAATAAACTCCTTTAACGGAAATATCCAGCTTGGATACGAAATTATTGAAGGGTTGTCATTTAGAGCGAATATCGGAAGGTCCTATTACAATAAAAAAGACCGATGGTTCAGACCAAGTTTTATCGTAAACAACAATTTAGGTGAAATTAATACCACTGTGAGTAACCTAAATGCACAACTAAGGCTTGGAGACGCAACCAGTACTAGAAGTATCGATGAATTTACAATAAACTATAGTAAGAATTTCAATAAACATAATTTCAAGTTTTTAATTGGTAATACATACGAGTCTTCAAAATATGAATTTTATAGAACGGGGGCGGACAATATCACAAGCAACTTGACACCTGTATTAGGCAATGGTGAACCTATTGTAGGCACACAAACAATAAATAAAACAAAAAGTGTTTCCTACTTAGGGAGAATTAATTATAATTACAACTGGAAATATCTTTTAAGTGTCGTTGTTAGAAGAGATGGCTCAAGTAACTTTGGAAATAATAAGTATGGAACTTTTCCATCCATTTCTGCTGGTTGGGCACTATCAAACGAAAAATTCTTTAAGCGTTTGAAAAGTACCATTTCTATGGCTAAAATACGATTTGGATATGGTACGACGGGAAGTGATCGAATTCCCCCTTATGCCTTTAGTCCTGTGGTTATTTCAAACGTAGATTATCCATTTGGAGAAGACCCAAATTTGTCAATTGGATTGACGCAACCAGGCTATGCGGATCCCAATTTAAAATGGGAATCAAACATCAGCAAAAACCTAGGATTAGACTTGACCTTTAAAGGTGGTAAAGCGGGACTCGAAATTGACCTCTATGAACAAGATAAAAAAGACATGCTGCTTGCAATTGTCACTCCAATTTCTGCAGGATCAACTCCAGTGAATGGAGAAACTTACGACCGATTTTTGACCAATATTGGCAATTTAAGAAATA
>Ga0257120_1000928_pt1 | contig 20466 bp, 17 predicted proteins | sample SI106_10metaG_FD_190153 | JGI IMG/M metagenome (GOLD analysis project Ga0257120, IMG submission 190153) | Marine microbial communities from Saanich Inlet, British Columbia, Canada - SI106_10 | ecosystem: Environmental > Aquatic > Marine > Inlet | place: Canada: British Columbia | collected... | reverse complement strand
TTTGAAACCTTGTTAAAAGATGAGGGAAAGCAGGAAAGTTTAAGTCAAAATATTAAGGAGTTAGCATTACCAAATGCGACAAATAAAATAATAAGTCAAGTAGAAAAATTAATAGATTTTTGAGTTTAAGAGGCATACATACTATTTATTTTATTGGTATCGGGGGTATCGGTATGAGCGCATTGGCAAAGTATTTTTACGCTGTAGGAAAACAAGTTTCAGGGTATGATAAAGTAGCATCTGCCATCACAGAAGGTTTGCGAAATATAGGAATAGTTACACATTTTGAAGATTCGTTAGATTTAATTCCTGAAAATTTTAAAAATAAACACCATACTTTGGTGGTGTACACCCCAGCAGTCTCCTCAGATCATTTAGAATTAAATTTTTTTATTGATAACGGATTTAAAGTTATGAAGCGTGCAGAGGTTTTAGGTCTTATTACAAAAAATTCTTTTTGTTTTGCAGTTGCTGGAACACACGGTAAAACAACTACCACTGCAATTTTAGGTCATATTATGCAACCTTACAATGCCACTAGTTTTTTGGGAGGTATTTCAGAAAATTATCACTCTAATTTAATTTTGGGAAAGGATGAAATTTCAGTAGTAGAAGCAGATGAATTTGATCGTTCATTTTTAAAACTTTCACCAAACATAGCTTGTGTTACATCTACAGATGCAGACCACTTAGATATTTACGGTGAGAAAACTTCTTTAGAGAATTCTTTTCAAGAATTTGCAGACAAGGTTTCAAATCAATTAATTGTTGCTAAAGGATGTAAATTAGAGGGGTTAACGTATGCTGTAGAAGAGGATGCAGATTATAGCATATCTAATATAAAAAGAAAAAATGGCCAATATATTTTCGATGTAAAAACACCTCATAAAATCATCAATGAGGTGTCATTTTTATTGCCAGGAAAACACAATATGATGAATGCTTTGGCAGCTTTTGCTATGGCAGATTGCTATGGTATCCCTGCTGAAAATATTAAAAAATCATTAGAAACATTTAGAGGAGTAGAAAGACGCTTTTCATATAAAATTAGATCAGAAAAACTAACTCTTATTGATGATTATGCGCACCATCCAACTGAAATTAGAGCTGTTTATAGTTCTATAAAAGAGTTGTATCCTTTTAAAAAAAATATAGTAGTTTTTCAGCCTCACTTATTCTCAAGAACTAGAGATTTTATTGAAGATTTTGCAGTTGAGTTAGCAAAGTTTGATGAAGTACTCTTGCTAGATATCTATCCGGCAAGAGAAATGCCTATAAAAGGAGTTTCTTCTTTATGGCTTTTAGAAAAAATTCTTAACAAGAATAAAAAAATCACAGATAAAATAAATTTAGTAAAAGATATTAAAAATTCCGAAGCTAATATAGTTATAATGTTAGGTGCAGGAGATATCGGAAAGATGGTTGAAGGCGTAAAAAACGAATTAATTTCTATATGTTAATTATGAAGTTAAAAAGAATTGTAAAATATCTATTTGTGCCCATTTTTATTGGGGTATTGGTATTCTTATTCATTTTTTCTAATCAAAGAAATACACAAAAAACAATTAATAAAATAGATATTCAATTTGAATCTGAAGAGTCATATTTCTTAACTCACGAAATAGTTAATAAATTGTTAATACAAAACAACGAAAGAGTACAAAAACAAGCAAAATCTGTAATAGATTTATACAAGTTAGAAGAACTGGTTCTAGAAAACCCATATGTTGAAAAAGCATCACTTTTTTTTACCATAGATGGTACGCTTGGGTCTTTCATAAAACAAAGGCAACCTATCGCTAGAATACTTACTAGTAATTTATCTTACTATATTGATTCAGAGGGAGTAAAAGTTCCAGTTTCTGAAAACTATTCAGCTAGAGTTCCCTTGGTGTCTGGTTTAAATGATGATAGTAATTTGTTGGAATTATTGGTATTGTTAAATAAAATTGATGAAGATAATTTTTTGAAAAAAGAGGTTACTTCAATCCATAGAAAAGACAATAAAGAGTATTTGATAACAGTTAGAAGTGGAGATTATAGGATAGATTTTGGGAATCTGATAGAAATAGATAAAAAAATAAAAAAGTTAAAAGCGTTTTATGGCAAAGCTTTTTTAGATAGTACAATACAAAAGTACAAAACCATAAATATTAAATATCACAATCAAGTTGTTGGTGTAAAATAAAAGAAATGGAAAATAATAAAATAGCCGTTGGTTTAGATATAGGTACAACTAAGATTGTAGCTATGATTGGTCGTAAAAATGAATATGGAAAGTTAGAGATTTTAGGAATCGGTAAAGCAAAAAGTCTTGGTGTTAAAAGAGGTGTAGTTAGTAATATTACTCAAACAATACAATCTATACAGCAAGCAGTTGAAGAATCGGAGAGTATTTCTGGTCAGAAAATAGAAAATGTAGTTGTTGGTATAGCTGGTCAACATATTCGAAGTCTTCATCATAGTGACTATATTACAAGATCTAATGCAGACGAAGTTATAGACGAAAACGATATTGAAAATCTAGTAAACCAAGTTCACAAACTGGTTATGCTTCCTGGTGAAGAAATTATTCATGTATTACCTCAAGAATTTAAAGTAGACAGTCAGGCAGATATTAAAGAACCAATTGGAATGTATGGAGGAAGACTAGAAGCCAATTTTCATGTAGTTGTTGGGCAAGTTTCATCAATTAGAAACATTGGTCGTTGTGTAAAAAGTGCAGGATTGGATTTATCTGATATTACTTTGGAACCACTTGCTTCGGCATCAGCGGTTTTAAGTCAGGAAGAAAAGGAGGCTGGAGTTGCTTTGATTGATATTGGAGGTGGTACAACTGATTTAGCAATTTTTAAAGATGGAATTATTAGACACACCGCAGTTATTCCATTTGGAGGAAATGTGATTACAGAAGATATTAAAGAGGGGTGCTCTATCATTGAAAAACAAGCAGAGTTATTAAAAATTAAATTTGGATCAGCCTGGCCAGGAGAAAATAAGGAAACAGAAATAGTATCTATTCCAGGGTTAAGAGGGAGAGAACCAAAAGAAATTACACTCAAAAACCTTTCAAAAATAATTCATGCTAGAGTTCAAGAAATTATTGAACATGTATATTTAGAGATAAAGAACTATGGACATGAGACACAAAAAGGAAAACTAATAGCAGGAATTGTTTTAACAGGTGGAGGTTCGCAGTTAAAACATTTAAGACAACTAGTAGAGTATATTACAGGTATGGATGCAAGGATTGGTTATCCTAATGAGCATCTAGCAGGAGATTCTGATGAAGGCCTATCTAGCCCGTCTTATGCAACTGCTGTTGGACTATTAATGGAAGGTTTAGAAAATCATTCAAGAGAGGAAAAAGAGGAGCAAGAGAGACAAAAACAAGAGGAAAATGTTGAGGAGAATGTTCCAGAATTAGATGCCAAAACAAAGATAAATAAAAAATCTTTTTTCGATAAGTTTACAGACGGATTGAAAGAGTTTTTAGACAATGCAGAATAATTATTAAGAACTTATAAATAAATAAAAATAGAAAAGTTATTATGAGCGGAGAATTCGATAACATTTTATTTGAGATGCCTAAATCACAATCTAATACTATTAAAGTAATTGGTGTAGGTGGTGGAGGTAGCAATGCTGTTAATCACATGTTTCAGCAGGACATCAAAGGGGTAGATTTTGTCATCTGTAACACAGATGCTCAAGCATTAGAAAACAGCTCTATACCTAATAAAATTCAGTTAGGAGTTAACTTAACTTCAGGACTAGGTGCTGGAGCAAATCCAGAAGTTGGAGAACAGGCTGCCAAGGAAAGCATTAAAGAGATTCAGGAGATGTTAAACACCCAAACGAAAATGGTGTTTATTACTGCTGGTATGGGTGGTGGAACAGGAACAGGGGCAGCTCCAATTATTGCTAAAATTGCTAAGGATATGGATATTCTAACTGTAGGAATTGTGACTATGCCTTTTCAATTTGAAGGAAGAATGAGATCTAAACAAGCACAAGCTGGTATTGATGAGTTACGAAACAATGTTGATTCTCTTATTGTTATAAACAACAACAAACTAAGAGAAGTATATGGAAATTTAGGATTTAAAGCTGGATTTTCAAAAGCTGATGAAGTTTTGTCTACAGCAGCGAGAGGAATTGCAGAAGTAATAACACATCACTACAAACAAAATATAGATTTACACGATGCAAAAACAGTACTTTCTAATAGCGGAACAGCCATTATGGGTTCTGCTAAAGAGGAAGGAACTTCTAGAGCTAAAAGTGCTATAGTTAAAGCATTAGATTCTCCCTTATTAAATGACAACAAGATTACTGGTGCAAAAAATGTATTATTATTAATTGTTTCAGGAACTAATGAGGTAACATTAGACGAAATTGGAGAAATTAATGATTTCATCCAAACAGAAGCAGGTTTTGAAGCCAATATTATTATGGGTATTGGAGAGGATAAAGATTTAGGAGATGCTATAGCTGTCACAGTTGTGGCTACTGGTTTTGCCCTGGATCAACAGAGTAATATTACAAATACAGAAGTTAAGAAAACTGTTTATACTCTAGAAGACGAACAAAAAGCTACGTATGATTTTTCAGATACTATTTTATCTAAAACTCCTTTAGTTAAAGATCCAATTGATACAACTGAAAAGAAAATAATTCATGTTCTTGAAGTAGATGATGAAACAGAGCATCAAGAAGAGAGAGAAGAGTTTCAAATGGATTTAATTCCAACTTCTGAGGTTATCAGAAACAGTGCTGTAGTTTATGATGAAATTCTTTCTGAAGATATTTCTGAAGATGATTTTATTATTACCAATATATCACCAGTTGTTGAAGAAGAAGTTAAAGATGAATCTTCATCAATTCAACCAGATTTATTATTTGATCTTCCAATCAATGATTTTGAAGAGATTAAAATAAATAAAGATGAAATTCGCCATGAGCTCACTCCAGATATTTTGAATTTTGAGGTTACAGATGCTCAGGAAATTATTGCTGACAAAAAAGATGAGTCAGTTACAAAACATATTTTAGAAGATTTCGATATTCAGCCTACTATAGGTAAAAGTTCATCAATAAATAAGGATTCAAAAGAACTAGAGCAAGAATTACAATTTGAATTAAAAACTTCAATTCCACAGTCAGAAATTAATGAAATTGAAGCCTCTAGTGAAGAAGTGTCCCCTATGAGTCTTACCATTACAGAACTTCAAAAAAGAGCTGAAGAACGAAGACAAAAAATGAAAGGTTTCAACTATAAATTTACTGATCAAATGAATAAAAATATAGATGAAATTGAACGTCAGCCAGCCTACAAAAGATTGGGTGTAAATTTAGATGAAAGCAGTTCGATAATTAGCAAATCTAAAACAACCTTGTCTACAGATGATAATGATGATATACAATTGAAGTCAAATAACTCTTTTTTACATGACAATGTAGATTAAGAACGCATGACCCCGGCTATCTCCTTAACCGTATTCATTTACTTGAGTGCGGTTTTTTTATTCCTAAGATTCTAATGCTTTAGCAATTCGTTTAATAGCCTCTCTTAAGATAGCTTCAGAAGCTGCATATGATAATCTTATGCAATTTGGAGCCCCAAAAGCAGCTCCAGTAACTGAGGCTACGTTAGCTTCCTCAAGTAGAAATAAAGAAAAGTCATTTGCATCTTTAATGTATTTTCCTTTGATAGTTTTTCCAAAGAAGTAGGAAATATTAGGGAAAACGTAAAAAGCACCGTCAGGGATATTTAATTTAAACCCTTCAATTTCGCCGAGTAATTCTAATACAATATTTCTGCGAGATTTAAACTCGTCTACCATATATTGTACTTTAGAAACCGGAGCTAGTACAGCAGTTATAGCTGCTCGTTGTGCTATGCAATTTGTCCCAGATGTAATTTGGCCTTGCATTTTTGTACATGCTTTAGCAATCCATTCTGGCGCTCCAATGTAACCAATTCTCCACCCAGTCATAGCAAAAGCTTTTGCTAGACCATTCACAGTAATCGTTCTGTCAAACATATTTTCTATTGCAGCAAAACTAAAGGTTGGATTGCTGTAATTTATATGCTCATAAATCTCATCAGAAAGAACATATATTTGGGGATGTTTTTCCAAAACTTTTGCTAAAGCTCTGTATTCTTCTTCCGTATAAATTGTTCCACTAGGATTGTTAGGAGAGTTGAAAAACACCATTTTTGTTTTGGGTGTAATAGATGCCTCTAACTGTTCTGGCGTGATTTTAAAATCAGTTTCTATAGAAGATGGGATTTCTACGAATGTTGCTTCACATAAAATTGCAATCGCAGAGTAACTTACCCAATACGGAGCCGGCAATAGTACCTCATCTCCAGGATTAAGAAGTACTTGAGCAACATTAGCAATAGATTGTTTAGCTCCAGTAGATACTACAATTTGACTCGGCTTATAGCTCAAGTTATTGTCTCGTTTAAACTTCGTACAGATTGCTTCTTTCAATTCTCCATACCCGTCTACAGGGGTGTAAGAATTATAATCTTGATTGATCGCTTCTACAGCTGCATCTTTGATAAAGTCTGGTGTATTAAAGTCTGGTTCCCCTAGACTTAAACTTATGATGTCCTTACCTTCAGCTTTTAACTCTCTTGCCTTGGCTGCCATAGCCAATGTTTGAGATACAGGTAGGCTATTTATTCTGTTCGATAATGGATGTGCCATTTATATTGTGAAGTTATGAGTGTTTTTATGCTATTTCTGGTTTTTTACCTAAAACACCTAAATGTCTAAAATGCTCTATAATGGCTTTTCTAGTAGTTTTATACTCATTGTAGGGCAAATTAAATTCTTTAGCTGTTTCTTTTACAATTTTAGCCAACTTACCATAATGTACATGAGAGATATGCGGGAAAATATGATGTTCAACTTGATGATTTAAGCCTCCGGTATAGAAATTTACGAGTCTATTACTAGGAGCAAAGTTGGAGGTGGTATATAATTGGTGGACTGCCCAAGTATGCTCTAAATTTCCATCTTTATCTGGTATTGGCATTTCTGTATTAGGAACAATATGAGCTAACTGAAAAACAAGGCTTAAAATCATACCAGCTGTATAATGCATTACAAAAAAACCAATCAAAACTTTCCACCATACTATGTCTAAAACAACTAAGGGTAAAACGATCCATAAAGAGTAGTAAACTAATTTAGAGATAACTAATTTTGTCCATTCTACTGCAGGACTAGGAAATTTACCATACGATAATTTTCTTTTCAAATAATTATGCATCTGTTTAATATCGGTAGTAATTGCCCAATTAATTGTTAATAATCCGTAGAGGAAAATAGAATAGTATTTTTGCAGTTTATGAATCTTTAACCATTTAGAATGTTTAGAAAAACGAATAATTCTACCGGCATCAATATCTTCATCATGATCTTTAACATTGGTAAATGTATGGTGTAAGACATTGTGTTGTACTTTCCAGTTATATACATTTCCTGCTAGTATATAAATACTACTTCCCATTAATTTATTGACCCATTTTTTACTAGAAAAAGAATCATGATTGCTATCATGCATTACATTCATTCCAACACCAGCCATTCCAACACCAGTCACAGCCATTAAAATAAACATCAACCATTGTGGCATATCAACAGTAAGAATTAAAATAAATGGAACTAAGAAAACAGCAAACATAATCAGTGCTTTGGTGTATAATTTCCAATTGCCAGTTCTCTTAATATTATTTTCTTTAAAATAAGTATTTACTCTTTTATTCAGAGTTCTAAAAAACTTGGCTTTATCTATTCTTGAAAAATTTATTGACTTCATAAATTATTGAATTGTATATATCAAAAATAAACATTTTTGAGTACGATATGATTATAAACGATTATTATTATTTAACTGAATTGTTCTAATGATTAATTACTTTTGTGATATAATAAAAATCATGGATTTAATTTTAAAATATTTTCCAAAATTAACTCAAGACCAACTTATACAGTTCTCAAAATTACAGGAGCTTTATAAAGATTGGAATTTAAAAATTAATGTTGTTTCAAGAAAAGATATTGATGAGTTATACCTAAGGCATGTGTTACATTCTTTAGGAATAGCTAAAGTAGTTCAGTTTAAACCGAATACCAAAGTAATGGATGTGGGTACTGGTGGAGGTTTTCCGGGGATTCCTTTGGCTATACTATTTCCAGAGACACATTTTCATCTGGTAGATAGTATTGGTAAAAAAATTAAGGTTGTAAATGAAGTAGCCGAAGGTTTAGGTTTGCAAAACATTTCAACTACTCATGGAAGAGTTGAAGAGGATCAAGATACCTACGATTTTATTGTAAGTAGAGCAGTGGCTCAAATGGAAACATTTGTTCGCTGGACTAAAGGAAAAATTAACAAAAAACAAGAGCACAAAATTAAAAATGGAATTTTATATTTAAAAGGGGGTGATTTAACCGAAGAATTAAAAAAATATACCACAGTTTCAATTTTTAATTTATCAGATTTTTTTGATGAAGATTTTTTTGACACAAAAAAAGTGGTGCATTTGCCCATGAAGTATAAAGGTTAAAAATTAAGAATATGGCATTAACACCGTCCAATAATTTTCAGAAAGGTATTGCTGCTCCCAAGTTCACATTAGTAGACACTATCTCAGAAAAAGTGGTTTCTTTAGATGAATTAAAAGGGAAGAAAGGAACAGTTATTTTCTTTATTTGCAACCACTGTCCTTTTGTAATTCATATTAACAAAGCCCTAGTTCAAATAGCAAATGAGTATAGTTCTAAAGGATTTAGTTTTATTGCCATTAGTAGTAATGATTCAGAAAAATACCCGATGGACGGCCCTGCCAATATGAAAATTCATGCTAAAAAAGAAAACTATCCGTTTCCATATTTGTATGACGAAACTCAAGAGGTTGCTAAAGCTTATGACGCCGCATGTACTCCAGATTTATATGTATTTGACAACAATTTAATATCAGTTTATCATGGTCAATTAGATGATTCTAGACCTGGCAATGATCTTCCAGTTACTGGGATAGATATTCGAGAAGTTTTAGATCTTCTTGAATGTGAAAAACCTTACAGAGGTATTCCTAAACCTAGTATAGGCTGTAATATTAAATGGAAGTGAGTTTAGCTAATGAAGCCATTACTTAAACAACTTCTACAAATAGTCCTTCTTCAGTTTTAGTAACCTTTGCCACCTCTTTTTTGGTTAAGCCTTTAATGGTTTTATCCCATTTTTTATTGCTCAATCCAGATTGAGTTTTTAAGGCGAGTAAGTCAATTTTTGTAGCTTTCGTTATAATTTCTAAAACTGCTTTTTCTTCCTCATTTAATTCAATAGAAGGCGCTTTTTGTTCTGGTCTCATCTGAGGAAAGAATAATACTTCTTGAATAGACTGATTGTTGGTTAAGAACATAATTAATCTGTCCATTCCAATTCCCATTCCAGAAGTAGGAGGCATTCCATATTCTAATGCTCTTAAGAAATCATGATCAATAAATTCTGTAGCTTCATCATCTCCTTTTTGAGCAAGTTTTAGTTGATGTTCAAAACGCTCTCGTTGATCTATAGGGTCATTTAATTCAGAATAGGCATTGGCTATTTCTTTACCACAGACCATCAATTCAAAACGTTCTGTGAGTTCTGGGTTGTCTCTGTGTTCTTTACAAAGCGGAGACATTTCTTTAGGATAGTCTGTAATATAGGTGGGTTGAATATAATTGCCTTCACATTTCTCTCCAAAAATTTCGTCGATTAACTTTCCTTTTCCCATGGTCTCATCAACAGCAATATTCATTGCTATCGCAGCTGCTCTAATTTCATCTTCTGTTTTTCCAGTAATGTCAAAACCAGTAAAATGCTTAATAGAGTCTGTCATGGTTACTCTTGCATAAGGTGCCTTAAAATCTATGGTATGCTCTCCAAAAGTAGCAACTGAAGTTCCGTTTACTGCAATAGCACAATGTTCTAATAATTGTTCTGCAAACTCCATCATCCAGTTGTAATCTTTGTATGAAACATAAATTTCCATCGCTGTAAATTCTGGATTGTGAGTTCTATCCATACCCTCATTTCTAAAGTTTTTAGAAAACTCGTACACCCCATCAAAACCACCAACAATTAATCTTTTTAAATACAATTCATTTGCAATTCTCATGTACAAAGGAATGTCTAAAGAATTGTGATGTGTAATAAAAGGTCTCGCTGCAGCACCACCAGGGATAGGTTGTAAAACAGGAGTCTCAACTTCAAAGTAACCAGCGTCATTAAAAAACGATCGCATAGCATTAAAAAGTTTAGTTCTTTTTACAAAAACTTCTTTCACGTGTGGGTTTACTACTAGATCTGCATATCGTTGTCTATATCTTAGTTCAGGGTCTGTAAATGCATCATAAGTAACGCCATCTTTTACTTTAGGTATTGGTAAGGGTTTTAACGATTTAGAAAGTAGGGTAAACTCTTTTACCATCACAGTTTTCTCGCCAACTTTGGTAGTAAAAAGTGTTCCTGTTATCCCAATAAAATCTCCTAAATCAAGTAATTTTTTAAAAACAGTATTGTACAAAGATTTATCTTCTCCAAGACAAATTTCATCTCTGTTAAAATAAAGTTGAATTCTACCTTCTCCATCTTGTAATTGACCAAAAGAGGCTTTTCCTTGAATATTTATAACCATTAATCTTCCCGCAATAGTTACCTGTTTACCTTCCTTAAAACTGTTTTTTATCTCCTTAGAATTAGCATCTACAGGAAATAAATCTGCAGGATAAGGATTGATGCCTAATTCACGTAATCTCGATAATTTTTCTCTACGTACAACTTCTTGTTCTGATAATTGCATTCTATTTTCTTTTCTCAAATGATTATAAGCTGCAAAGATAGTGATTTGCAAAAAAGAACTTTACAGTTAAAAAAGAAATAATGGTGTTTTAAAATTAAAAAAAGAGCTATATTTGTTTGTTGCTTATTTTAAGCAACGTGTTGTGTTGTTTTGGCACTTTCGTAAAAAGTGTCTTGGTTTTGTTAACCAATGGAAAGCTTCCCTGAGATGGGTCGCTTTTTTTTTGCGCTTAAAAGAAGTTAGATTTCATTTCCCAAATTTTTGAAAAAAATAATCCTGCATAAATACTGCTAACTATAAATTTTAATCCAGTTGAAAACAGAAACCCAATAAAAGAGCCAAAAGCAGCTTTTAATGCTCTATTAGAGTTTTCATTATCATGGATAAGCTCTCCTGTAAATGCACCAATGAATGGGCCTATGATAATACCAAAAGGACCCAGAAAAATAAGCCCTATTAATAAACCTACTGTAGTACCTATAATGCCATATTTACTCCCACCAAATTTTTTTGTTCCTAGAGCAGGAATGATATAATCTAATATATACACGAGTATGGCAACCGCGAGGGTAGTTAGTATAAAAGTCCAATTATAGGGAATGGCATTGGTAAGATGAATTAACAATAAACCCACCCAACTTGTAATGGGGCCAGGTAATACCGGAATGAACGAACCTATAATTCCAAGAATTATAAAAAAAACACCTAATAGAAGTAGAAGAAGATCCATAGATTTATTTGTTGTTACTATATGACGTTTCTAATGTTTATTTGTTACAGTTATAATTTCAACTAAAAAATTAGTTTAAACTAAATATTTAGTTATATTTGTATTTTAAAACTAAAAACTTAGTTGAATTATGAGCAAGCAATTAACAAAAGCAGAAGAACATATTATGCAAGTTTTGTGGGAGCTAAAAGAAGCTTCTGTTAAAGAAGTGATAGATAAATTACCAATCCCAAAACCAGCCTACAATACTGTATCTACCATTATTAGAATTTTAGAAACTAAAGAATTTGTAGGGCATACCTCAGTGGGAAGAGGTTTTATTTATCATCCAATTATTGCCAAGGAGAGTTATAGTAATGAGAGTTTGCAAAAGCTTATGAATGGGTATTTTGAAGGTTCTTTTAATAGTATGGTGTCTTTTTTTGTGAAAAAGAACAAACTAGATATTTCTGAATTAGAGACTATTTTAAAAGAAATAAATAAAAAAGAAAAGAAATGATTAATTATATAATTCAAGTCATGCTATTTCAAGTATTATTCTTAATAGTATATGATTTTGTGCTGAGCAAAGAAACCTTTTTCGCTAAAAACAGATGGTATTTACTAATGTCTGCAATTATGTCATTTTGTATTCCATTCATACAAATACCCTCTTTTCAAAAAGTAGTTTCTAATGATGCTCGCATTTTGTTGCCAGAGATTGTATTATCTCCACAAAGCATGATAGAAAAAACAGAAATATATCAGAACTTTAATGGTGGGTTAATTGTTTTTTGGCTTGGTTTTTTATTTTTTTTAGGATTGTTTTCTTTCAAAGTATTCAAGCTTATCATTTTAATCATAAAAAATTCTATTGAAAAAAAAGATAGCTACACTCTAATAATGCTTCCAAATTCTAAAAAAGCATTTTCTTTTTTTAATTATATTTTTTTAGGGACTGATATCAACGAATTAGAAAAAGAAAAAATTATTTCACATGAATTAATCCATTGTAAACAAAAACATTCTTTAGATCTGCTATTTTTTGAAAGTCTAAAGATTCTTATGTGGTTTAACCCGCTACTATACATCTATCAAAAGAGAATTACAACCGTACATGAATATATTTCTGATGCTATAATTTTAAAATCTGCAGACAAGAAATTGTATATGAATACCCTAGTAAATCAATTGTTTGACGTAGAGAACATCTCTTTCGTCAATCAATTTTATAAACATTCACAACTTAAAAAAAGAATTATGATGATTACAAAAGAAAAATCCAACAAAATGAAGCAAACAAAGTATTTATTATTGGTTCCTATTTTAGCGAGTATGCTTTTTTACACAGCATGTAGCAATACTAAAAATGAAATAATCAAAAAAGAGGTTGAAGAAACAGTTATAGAGTCAACAGAAACAGATGAAACTGAAGCTGTTGAAGTTGAAGATATTGTAGAGGAAGTGATTGAAGATGTACCTTTTACTATTATTGAGGATGTGCCGGTTTTTCCTGGGTGTAAAGGAAATAAAAAAGAATTAAAAGCTTGTTTTAACAAAAAAATGCAGAAACATTTTGCAAGAAAGTTTAATTCAGATTTGCCAAATGATTTAGGAATGACTCCAGGAAAGAAAAGAATAATTATGCTTTTTAAAATTAACAAAGTTGGAGATATAGTTGACATTAGAGCAAAAGCGCCTCACCCAAAATTACAAAAGGAAGCTATTCGAATTGTAAAGTTACTTCCTAAAATGAAGCCAGGAAGACAAAGAGGTAAAGCGGTAGGTGTTAAATATGCATTACCTATGACTATAGAAGTAGAAGCATAGTTTTGTAAAGGAACTTTAAAAAAAATGCTATGGAAAGATTTTTTATGTTCTATTATACATGACCTCTTTTATAAAAAAATCCCATTCAATTTTTGAATGGGATTTTTATATTCATATGATAGGCTTTCTAGCATCTTAAATAAGAATTTAAAGTCATTATATTTACGTAATTTCACTTTAAATTAATTTTAATTAGAGTGCGCTATTTTTTATTTATATGTCTCTTGATTTCCTTTACTTCTTGTGAGTATTTTTCATTTGAAAAAAACAAGAATATAAAGAAAATTAATATGGATGTAGATTATACCTCTGTTGATGTTTCTCCTTCTTTTAAAGTCTGTGACTCCTTAATTGATAAAGACAAAAAAAGTACATGCTTTAGAACAACCATTCGACAAGAAATTTCTAGCAGTTTAGCCAAGCAGTCTATACAAGTTGCTCAATCTGTAGATGAAACTATTGAAGTAGCCATCACCATACAATCTAATAAAGAGGTAAAATTAACCTCTATAAAATCATCTGATAGTTTGTTGGTTATACTTCCGTCTTTAAAAGATATTCTAAAAAAAAGTGTGGAAGAACTTCCTGCTATCTATCCTGCAATTAAGAGAGGTATTCCAGTGACAACCGTTTATAAATTACCAATAAGAATAGCGGTAAAAAACTAGTTTAGCATTTTCCAAAGCTTATCTTTTAGCTCTTGAAGTCCTATTTGTGCTAACGAAGAAATAAATACAAAAGGAATTCCTGTTGGTAATTCATTTTTAATTTCCTCCTGCAGCTCTTCATCTAACATGTCTGTTTTTGAGATCGCCAGTAAACGTTGTTTGTCAAGTAATTCTGGATTGTGCTTCTTAAGTTCGTTTAATAGCACTTCATATTCTTTATGAATATCATCACTATCTGCTGGTATTAAAAAGAGTAGGGTAGAGTTTCGTTCTATATGACGTAAAAAACGATGTCCAAGTCCTTTGCCTTCAGCAGCTCCCTCAATAATCCCTGGAATATCTGCCATTACAAAACTTTTAAATTCTCTGTATTCTACAATTCCTAGATTAGGCTTTAGAGTAGTAAATGCATAATCTGCAATTTTTGGTTTGGCAGCAGTAATTACAGATAGCAAGGTAGATTTTCCAGCATTTGGAAAGCCAACCAAACCTACATCTGCTAAGATTTTTAATTCTATTTGAAACCAACCTTCTAAGCCGTCAACACCTGGTTGTGCATATCTAGGTGTTTGATTTGTAGAGGATTTAAAATGCCAATTTCCGCGGCCTCCCATACCACCTTCTAATAAAATTTTTTCTTCTCCGTTTTCGGTGATTTCAAAAATAATTTCAGCAGTTTCACTATCTCTAACAATGGTTCCAAGGGGCACATCTACATAAATATCGGTTCCGTCTTTTCCTGTGCTTCTACTTTTACTTCCGTCTCCACCTTGTTCTGCTCTAAAATGTTTTTTAAATTTTAGGTGAAATAAAGTCCACATATCTTTATTTCCTCGTAGAATGATATGTCCACCTCGTCCGCCGTCTCCGCCATCTGGGCCACCCTTTGTGATAAACTTTTCTCTGTGTAAATGCGCAGAACCTCTACCGCCCTTACCTGAGGAAGCATATACTTTTATATAATCAACAAAGTTTCCTTCTGTCATAATTTATAGTGTATCAAAAACTTTTGCTAAACGTTCAGTAATTTCTTGAATAGAACCCACTCCATTTACACCAAAATAGTTTCCTTTTGCAGCGTAATAATCTTTTAAAACTGCAGTTTTTGTGTTGTATTCGTTAAAACGATTTCTAATTTTTCCTTCATCAGTATCATCTGCTCTTCCACTGGTTTTACCTCTTTCTAACAATCGTTCAACTAATAAGTCTTCAGGTACTTCTATGGCAACCATCCCATTTATTTTCTCTCCTTTGGTATTTAAAAAACCGTCTAATGCTTCTGCTTGAGATTGGGTTCTTGGAAATCCATCAAAAATAAATCCGTTAGCATCAACATTTTTATCAACCTCTGCTTCTAGCATATTAATGGTTACTTCATCGGGTACTAAATCACCTTTATCCATATAGGTTTTGGCAAGAACTCCCAGTTCAGTTTGGTTTTTAATATTAAATCTAAAAACATCACCAGTTGAAATATGCACCAAATTATATTTCCCTTTTAAGAGTTCTGCTTGGGTTCCTTTTCCGGCACCTGGAGGTCCAAATAATACAATATTTTTCATTTAGTTTGTTTCTGTTGTTAATTGGTATACTGCTGGTAGATTTCTTCCTAAGCCATTGTAGTCTAATCCATAGCCTACAATAAATTTATCTTCAATGTTTTTACCGATATAGTCTATTGGTAATTCTTTTCTGTAGACATCTGGTTTAAAAAATAGAGTAGCAATTTTTAATTGTTTAATATCGTTATTTTTAAAACTATCATAAATTTTATGAAGCGTAGTTCCTGTGTCTATAATGTCTTCTAAAATGACAATGGTTCTGCCCGATAAATCTTCATTAATCCCTATTAATTCATGAACAATATCACTAGATGAGGTTCCTTGATAAGAGCTTAATTTCACAAATGATACTTCACAGTTATGGGTGTATTTTCTGATAAAATCTGCAGCAAAAAGAAAGGATCCATTTAAAATTCCAATAAATATTGGAATTTCATCAGCATCTAAATCCGCGCTTACCTCCATTACTAAAGAGCTTACAATCTCAGAGAGTTCTTTTTCTGAAATAAAGGGAGTAAAATTTAAATCGTGTAATTTTATTGTGCTCATCTTACAAAGATATGATGCTGATATTAAAAAGAAAAAACCGTTTTGATGTACTGAGAAAAGTCAGTAGGAACAAAACGGTTTCTTCATCTTTTTTTTGAAATTATTTCTTACTTGCTTCTTTTCTTTTAGAAGTATCATACATTACAGGAGTAGCTACAAATAATGAAGAGTAGGTTCCTACTACAACACCAATAATTAAGGCAAACATAAATCCTCTAATAGAATCTCCACCAAATGTAAAGATGGCTAACATTACCAATAATGTTGTTAATGAGGTATTGATTGTTCTTCCTAGTGTGCTGCTCAATGCTTTGTCTACAACTTCGCTGTAGGCCCATTTTGTATGAATTCCCGCAAACTCTCTAATTCTGTCAAAAATAACAACGGTATCATTTAATGAATAACCAACCACTGTTAAGATGGCGGCTATAAACGATTGGCCTATTTCCATGTCAAATGGCATAAATTTATAAAGTATAGAAAAGATTCCTAATACAATTAGTACATCGTGAAATACTGCAATAACAGCACCTAAACTAAAAGATATTTTTCTAAATCGTAATAAAATGTATAAGAAAACAATTAGTAACGAACCAAATACCGCATATACTGCTGATGTTTTAATATCATCTGCAATCGTAGGCTCTACTTTAATGTAACTCATAATAGAATTAGTACTTTCTCCTTCTTTTTGAAAACCGGGTTTAAAACTTTCATAAGTAGTTCCCTCAGATAAGTAGTTTTTTAACCCTTTATATAAAGCAGTTTGTACTTCTTCATCAACTTCATTTCCTTCTTCTTCAATCTTATAAACAGTTGTTATTTTTAACTGAGAGTCAGATCCGTACGTTTTTACTTCTGGAGCAGTTTCAAAAACTTCTTTCAAAGATTCAGAAACTTCAGTAGCATTAACTGTTTGATCAAATCGAACAACATATGAACGCCCTCCCTTAAAATCAACTCCTTGCTTTAAACCAATACTCGCAATAGAAGCAATACCACCTAGGATAATAGCTCCTGAAATTACATAGGCAATTTTACGCTTACGTAAAAATTGAATATTGATATTTTGAAACCATCCTTTAGACAAAGACGTGTTAAAAGTTAAGTTCTTTCCTTTTTCTGTAGCACCATCAATAAGTAGTCTTGTAATAAATACTGCAGTAAATAATGAAGTTAAGATACCAATGATTAAGGTTAATGCAAATCCTTTAATAGGACCTGTTCCAAAAACATACAATATAATACCGGTTAATAAACTGGTGATGTTAGCATCTATAATTGCAGATAGGGCTCCTTTTACACTAAACCCTTCTTGAACAGATTGTTTTAATCCTTTCTTTTTGAACAACCCTTCTTTAATTCTCTCAAATATAATTACGTTGGCATCTACAGACATACCTATGGTAAGAATAATACCAGCAATACCAGGCAGAGTTAACACCGCATTAAATGATGCTAAAATTCCAAAAATAAATAAGATGTTTACTATCAAAGCAACGTTTGCATAAACACCAGCTCTACCATAATATATAATCATCCAGGCCAATACTAATAGAATAGCCAACATAAATGATCTAGTAGATTGGTCTATAGATTCTTGTCCTAAAGATGGTCCTACAACTTCTGCTTGAATAATTCTTGCAGCAGCAGGTAATTTACCAGCTTTTAATACAGTTGCAATATCTTGTGCCTCTTCAATTGTCATACTTCCACCAGAAATCTCAGTTCTTCCTCCAACAATAGCTTGATTTACAGTAGGTGCTGTGTATACGTAGTCATCTAAAACAACTGCTACAAAACCTCCAACGTTATCACCAGTTAATTTTTCCCATAGCTTAGAACCTCTTCCGTTCATAGCCATACTTACTTGTGGATTATTTAATTGATCAAAAACTTGTGAAGCATCAGTGATTACATCACCTTGAATAGGAGCAATATCATTTCTATTAGATTTTATTGCATATAGGCCAATTACTTCAGAACCATCTGTACTGGTATTGGATTTATAGTCCCATAAGAACTTCACATTTTTGATATCGTTAGATCTTATGCTTATAACTTTTCGGTCAGATAATAATTTATTTACCATGGCAGTATCACTAACCTTTGCCTGAGCAACTAGAGAACTCTGCTGTTGTTCTGATTGAGCAACGTTTACAGTTAAATAAGTAAATAATGTTTTTTGCTGAACTTCAGTTGAGTCTTTTACCTCATTTAAAATACTTTGGATGTCATTAACATCATCAGTTTCCTCAGTTTCTTCTGTAATGTCTTCTTTCAGCATTTCAGCTACAACAGCGTTGGCTGAAAAGAAATAGTTTTGAACTTCGACATTAGAAAATACTTCCCAGAATTGCAATTCAGCTTTGCTTGTAACAAGTTTAGTTACTCTATCGATGTCTTTTGCGCCAGGTAACTCTATTTGAATTCTTCCAGAATTACCTATACGTTGAATATTTGGTTGTGTAACACCAAATTTGTCAATTCTACTTCTTAAAACTTCAAAAGCAGTATTGATTGAGCTATTAATCTCTATTTGTAACTCTTCCTTAACTTCGTCATTAGTCTTGTTGAAGTTTATTTTTTCACGAAGAGCTTTTGTGCCAAATATTTCAGGATCACTTAGTTTTATACCACTAGTTCCTGCAGCAATTTCAAATTCTGTAAAAAATAAATCTAAATAGTTGTCAGTATTATTTTTTTGAGCTTCATCTGCAGCTTTTAATGCTTGTCTAAAGACCAAACTTTTTGAGTCATTTGATAATGAAATCAACACCTCTTTTACAGATACTTGTAAAATTGCATTAATACCACCTTTCAAATCAAGACCTAAGTTCATTTCTTTGTCTTTGATATCATTATAAGTAAATTGAGAAATCCCTATGTTGATAACCTCAAGGTTATTTACACTATCTAAATATTTTTTCTCTAAACTTGCTAATTCTCTACCATTATTCTGATTTCCTCTAGATTTCGCATATTCTTTGGCTTCATTTTCTACTTTTGAAGTAAAAAATGAAAAAGACAATTGGTATAAACTTACCAATCCGAAAAGGATTGCAAATAATCTTATAAGTCCTTTGTTTTGCATCTTCGTTTGATTTTAGTCGACTACTTTTTTAAAACGTGCAAATATAGTATTTACAATAAGATTAGCCTAATGAAATTATGTATATTTACCCGCTTTTAGTAAGCGATAAGCAACCAACAAAAAAAACATATCATAAACGATGAGTCATCTATCTGACATTGAAATTGCACAAGCTAAGAAGCTTAAGCATGTTATTAGTATTGCACACAAAATAGGAGTTGATGAAGACGACATTGAGATGTATGGTAAGTATAAAGCTAAACTTCCATTGCATCTTTTAGATGAAGAAAAAGCAGCTAATAATAATTTAATATTGGTTACTGCTTTAACACCAACTCCAGCAGGAGAGGGTAAAACAACAGTTTCTATTGGCCTTACAGAGGGTTTAAATAAAATAGGTAAGCAAGCTACAGTAGTTTTGAGAGAGCCTTCTTTAGGGCCTGTTTTTGGGATAAAGGGCGGTGCAGCTGGTGGAGGTTATTCTCAGGTAGTGCCTATGGAGGATATAAATTTACATTTTACCGGAGATTTCAACGCAGTTGAAAAAGCAAATAATTTGTTGTCAGCATTAATAGATAACAACATTCAAAATAAAGTATCTAATTTAAATATAGACCCAAGAACTATACTCTGGAAACGAGTAATTGACATGAATGATAGAGCTCTAAGAGATATCACCATTGGTTTGGGAGGAACTGCTAACGGAGTGCCAAGACAAGACGGTTTTAATATTACGCCAGCTTCGGAGGTAATGGCTATTCTTTGTATGGCAACAGATTTTGACAATTTAAAAAAGCGTCTAGGTGACATTTTTATTGGATTTACTTACAAAAAAGAGCCTGTTTTTGCAAGAGATCTAAAGGCAGAAAATGCCATGGCAATTTTATTAAAAGATGCTATTAAACCAAATTTAGTTCAGACTTTAGAAGAAAATCCAGCAATCATTCATGGAGGACCCTTTGCCAATATAGCTCAAGGAACCAATACTATTATTGCAACTAAAATGGGACTTTCGTTGTCTAATTATGTAGTAACAGAGGCTGGCTTTGGTGCAGATTTAGGTGCTGAAAAGTTTTTAAACATAAAATCTGCCTTTGCAAATTTAAATCCAAAATGTGTTGTTTTAGTGGCCACTATTAGAGCATTGCGCCATCATGGAGGTGTTAAAAAAGAAGGGTACA
>Ga0257120_1000918_pt1 | contig 20626 bp, 22 predicted proteins | sample SI106_10metaG_FD_190153 | JGI IMG/M metagenome (GOLD analysis project Ga0257120, IMG submission 190153) | Marine microbial communities from Saanich Inlet, British Columbia, Canada - SI106_10 | ecosystem: Environmental > Aquatic > Marine > Inlet | place: Canada: British Columbia | collected... | reverse complement strand
ACACTGGCCCGCTACGTCGCACGGCTTGCTGAAGCTGGATAGCCATCCTTAAACGCCGCCGCGTCCATACTGGCCTTGGCCTATCCATTGGGCTATCAACAATCTGAACTCGATAAAGGCAGCGCTGATGAGCTTTGAAACCCCAGGACCCGTTGAAACCGATCTATCCGCGGTAATCTCACCGATCGAAGACATCATTGCGGATGCCAAGGCAGGACGCATGTTCATTCTGGTTGATCACGAAGACCGCGAGAATGAGGGCGATCTGGTGATCCCTTCCAACTTTGCCGATGCGGATGCGATCAACTTTATGGCCACGCATGGTCGTGGGTTAATCTGTGTCACGCTGCCTGCGGAACGGATCGAACAGTTGGGGCTGCCTATGATGGCGATGCATAACTCCTCGCGCCACGAAACGGCATTTACTGTTTCTATCGAGGCACGCGAGGGTGTCACCACAGGCATTTCAGCAGGAGATCGCGCCCTCACAGTTGCAACCGTCATCGACCCTGACAAAACCGAGGCAGACATCGCCACACCGGGCCACGTCTTTCCACTGCGCGCCCGTCAAGGCGGCGTGTTGGTGCGCGCAGGGCATACCGAAGCAGGATGTGATGTTGCACGCCTTGCAGGGCACTACCCATCCTCTGTCATCTGCGAAATCATGAAGCCGGACGGGGATATGGCGCGCCTGCCGGATCTTGTGGACTACGCCAAAGACCACAACCTAAAAATCGGGACCATAAGTGATCTGATCGCCTACAGACGCCGCCACGATAATCTGGTGGTGGAAACGGATGCACGCACCATAACGTCTGAACACGGCGGCGAATGGGACATGCGCATCTTCACTGACCAAACTTACGGGATTGAACATGTGGTTATGTCCAAGGGCGACATCACAACAGATGCGCCCGTTCTGGTGCGCACCCACGCGATGAACGAAGTCAGCGATATTTTGGGACTTGGTTCCAAATCAGTCGGGGAGTTGCCCCGCGCAATGGAACTCATCTCCGAAGAAGGGCGCGGCGTCATCTGCCTGTTCCGCCAACCACGCAAAGAACTGTTCGCCAGCGAAGAAGACGGACCCAAAGTTGTGAAAAACACAGGGCTTGGTGCACAAATGCTGGCCAAACTTGGGCTTACGCAACTGATCCTCCTTACAGACAGCCCATTGACCACCTATGTGGGACTGGACGCCTACGGGCTAGAAATCACCGGAACCCGTCCAATCATGGGAGACAGCTAATGGCATCCGCAGAACAACATCACATCCTTGCACGTCCAACGTTTGATAAACCGGTCAAGGTGCTGATCGTCGTGTCACCCTATTACAAAGACATTGCGGACAATATGGTCGCAGGTGCCAAGGCCGAAATCGAAGCGGCAGGAGCCACATGGGACCTTGTTAAAATGCCTGGTGCATTGGAAATCCCAACAGCTATCGGTATCTCAGATCGGCGCAGCAGTTTTGACGGCTATGTGGCATTAGGTTGTGTCATTCGCGGTGAAACCACACATTATGAAACCGTCTGCAACGACAGCTCGCGGGCGATCCAAATGCTGGGGCTTCAGGGCATCTGCATCGGCAATGGCATCCTAACGGTGGAAAACCGCAAGCAGGCAGAGGTTCGTGCGGACCCTGCAGAACAAAACAAAGGGGGCGGTGCAGCTGCTGCCGCCTTGCATCTGATTGCGCTCAGCCGTAAGTGGGGCAACCAAAGCAAAGGTATCGGATTCAAACCCGCCTCGGATAATATCCTGATGGCAGGCAATACGGACGGAAAAACAACAGCATGAGCGGCATCCACTCGAATCTATCTGGTAACCAGCGACGCAAAATGCGTTCAGCTTCACGGCTTTATGCGGTACAAGCGCTGTTCCAAATGGAACATTCTAGCCAAAGCATCGATTTGGTGCGGGCCGAGTTTCTGAATTACCGCTTTGGGGAAACCTATGAAGGTGCCCAAATGCTGGACGGTGATGTCGATCACTTCACTCAAGTGCTGGAAGGCGCTGTGAAGGATCAGGCTGAGATCGATCAACAAACTGATCGTGCTTTGGTTGCCAAATGGCCGCTGGGCCGCATCGACCCAACACTGCGGGCATTGTTCCGCGCTGCGGGTTGTGAACTGCGTGAAAAATCTGTCCCACCAAAAGTCGCGATCAAGGAATACGTCGACGTAGCGTCAGCATTTTTCCCAGACGGGAAAGAAGCTAGCTTTGTGAATGCGGTCTTAGACCACATGGCGCGCGAAGATCGGGCCGACGAGTTTTAAGTTAGAGACAGGAGATTTCATCATGCGGGCTATGCAAATTGTAGAATTGGGCAAGCCGCTGCAGATGAACGAGGTGGAAAAACCCACCCCCGCTGTGGGCGAAGTGCTGCTGCGTATCCACACCTGTGGTCTGAACTTTGGTGATCTGTTGATCATGAAAGGCACCTATCAAGAAAAACCGCCCTTGCCGGCGACCATCGGCATGGAGCTGTGCGGCACGGTCGAAGCGCTGGGCGCTGGCGTGATGCACCTAAAGGTGGGTCAAAAAGTCGGCGCCTACTCGGGCTTTGGTGGTCTGGCCGAATACACTGCGATCCCTGCAAATGTTTGTGTGCCGCTTCCGGATGAGATGGACACTGTCGATGCGGCTGCTTTCCTTATCGCCTATGGCACCAGCCACGTTGGCCTTGATTACAAGGCAAACCTAAAAGCGGGCGAACGCTTGTTGGTCCTTGGGGCTTCTGGCGGCGTTGGGCTGACAGCGGTTGAGTTGGGCAAACTGATGGGGGCCGAAGTTATTGCTGTGGCCCGCAACGATGAAAAGCTGGCCATTTGCAAAGAGGCGGGTGCGGATCATCTCATTAACTCAGAAACCGATGACATCCGCGAGATCGTCAAATCCTTGGGCGGCGCAGACGTGGTGTATGATCCCGTCGGTGGTGACCAATTCAAGGCCGCAATGCGCGCCTGTAACCCTGAGGCGCGTATTTTACCGCTTGGCTTTGCATCGGGTGATGTGCCCCAGATTCCTGCCAATATCTTGTTGGTTAAAAACCTTACCGTGATTGGGTACTATTGGGGTGGTTACACCCGCGTGAACCCCAAGGTTTTAACCGACAGTTTTGAGACCCTGATTGACTGGTACACCGCTGGCAAAATCAAACCCCACATCAGCGCGACCTATCCACTAGACCAAGCGAACGAGGCGTTGGAATTGTTGCGCACACGGAAGGCGACGGGCAAAGTGGTTGTGACCATTTCCTAACCGATAGTTAACGCAGCCCTGCAAACGTTAACGCGGCGGCTTTGTTAATTCTTTGTGAGCGGTGCCATGGTGCATGAAATGTACAGATTGGCGGTCAATCTGTACGTTTTGGCAAAATGGGCCGAAATTCAGCGGTTTTGGCGGGATCAAACTGCACAGTTCATGCGGTGATCTGTACAGTTTAGTGGAAAGTGACCACCGAACGGCGCGTTAACGCCCCTTCATTCGGCCCCGAACAAGGGTGCGTTTTTTCTGTGCCTCACGGATGTAGACGAACACCCCGGAGGCCAAGATCATCGCGATCCCCATCCAGACTTCCCAGACGGGCAATTCTGAGAAAATGAACCATCCCCAGAACACAGCTAAGGGCAATCCGATGTATTCAAACGGGGCCACAGTCGCGGCATCCGCCATGCGGTACGCTTGGCTCAAAGCATAGCCAATGACGGCTGAGGCAAGGCCCAAAAATCCGAACAACCAAAAGTCACTTTGTGCGGGCCATATCCATGCACGCAGCAGGAATTGGACCGATGAGTTTTCAGACCCTTCGGCAAAACGCCCATCGCCAGCTATGATGTAAAATCCAATAGAAACAAAGACAAACGTTCCTTGGATGTACACAGCCAATGCCGAAGCTTTGCTTTTCACACCCAGCTTTCGGGTTAGCAATTGGTTCAACGCATAGGTCAGTGCAGCGACAACCGGCAGCAATAAAATCAAGCGCGAAGTGCCCAAAGTATCAACGCCCTCCCACGGGCGCTGCATAATGACGACACCCAAGAAACCAAAGATTACTGCGCCCAAACGCAAGGGGCCAACCTTCTCTCCCAGAATGGGAATCGACAGTAGGGTGATGAACAAGGGGGCCGCAAAAAACAGGGCTGTTGCATCGGCCAAAGGGATCGCAGCCAAAGCCACAAAGAACGTCATATTGGACGTCACAATCAAAAGCCCCCGTAAAACATGCAGTCCAGGCTGATTGGTACGCAAAATCCGCCATCCACCTTCCATCTGAACAAAGATCAGGCTGAACATAATTCCAATGATCGAACGGGTGAAAACCATCTGATGCAGGGGGTAACCGCCAGACAACTGTTTGATCAGCATGTCATTGATTGAAATAAAGAAAACGCCTGCTAGGACGAATAGTATTCCAATGGTGGCATTGTTTTGGGGGGCTGTTCTCATGCAATTAGGCCTATCACGGAATTCGTTTTCAGCAATAGTAATGTGGATTTTTTGTGGTTAGGGTAAACTGACCAGAACGAGGGATTTGACCAGATGAAAATGACCGACACCCGCCAGATCAAAGCGACTCCAGCAGAAGTGTACGTAGCGCTATTGGACCCCGAAGTTCTGAAGGCATGTGTGCCCGGCGCGACCGAAGTGACTGGTAACCCGACGGATGGCTTTGAGGCGTCCGTGACGCAAAAAGTTGGGCCCGTAAAGGCGACATTCAAGGGGCAGGTTACCCTTTCTGATATGGTTGAAAATCAATCGCTTAGCATCGATGGTCAGGGCAAAGGTGGCGCTGCGGGATTTGCCAAAGGTGGGGCCAAAGTCACACTTGTTGAAACGGCGGATGGGTGTGAACTAAGCTATGATGTCGAAGCCAAAGTTGGCGGTAAATTAGCGCAATTGGGCAGCCGTATTATTGACGGGTTTTCCAAGAAAATGGCGGATCAGTTCTTTGGCAATCTGCAAGAACATCTTGAGGGTCCGGCAGAACCTGAAGCGACTGAAGAAGAGCCTGAAGAGGGCGCGAAAAAAGGTTGGTTGGGTCGTCTGACGGGCAAAGAATAGCGCGCACGACTTGTGCGTAATTACTCAGTGGTATCAGGCTGGTGAACTCCGTATTGAGTGCACAAGCATTCTGTGGAGGCCGACATGGCAAACATTCTAGAAATCAAAGACCTGCGCAAATCCTATGACGGTGGGTTTGAGGCGCTAAAAGGCGTGAACCTTGAAATCGAAGAGGGTGAGATTATTGCCCTGCTTGGTCCCAATGGTGCAGGTAAAACCACATTAATTTCAACGATTTGTGGTATCACCTCCTCGACGTCTGGTGACGTTAAGGTTGCAGGAAACTGCATTAGGGATGATTTTCGCGCAGCCCGCAGTTTGATCGGTTTAGTGCCGCAAGAGGTTGCGCTTGAGCCGTTTGAGAAAGTAATCAACACAGTGCGTTTTTCTCGTGGTTTGTTTGGTAAATCACGTGATGAAGCAGCGATTGAACATATCCTGCGTCGTCTGTCTCTTTGGGACAAACGCAACAATGCGGTCAAAGAATTGTCGGGCGGCATGAAACGCCGCGTCTTGATCGCTAAGGCATTGGCCCACGAACCACGGGTACTGTTTTTGGACGAGCCAACCGCAGGTGTTGACGTTGAGCTGCGCAAAGACATGTGGGACATCGTTGCTGATCTGAAAGCCGATGGCGTGACGATTATCCTAACAACACATTACATCGAAGAGGCAGAAGCCATTGCAGATCGCGTTGGCATTATTGCTAAAGGTGAGCTGTTGTTGGTTGAGGAAAAAGCCAAATTAATGGCACGCATGGGTAAGAAAGAGTTGGAGGTTTGGTTGACTGAGCCGCTCGTTACCATCCCCAATTCGCTTGCCAAATACGAGCTAACACAAACCCAAGATAAAACATCGGTGATCTATACCTATGACACCCGTGGCGAGCGTACAGGAATCACGCAGTTGTTGAATGACATCGCAGCTGCGGGCCTTTCATTGCGCGATGTATCAACACGTCAAAGCAGCCTCGAAGACATTTTCGTGACCTTGGTACAGGAGGACGCCGCGTGAATTGGACTGCAATAAAAGCAATCTACATATTTGAAATGGCGCGCTTTTTTCGCACCTTTTTACAAAGCCTGATTTCACCTGTGATCTCGACATCGTTGTATTTCGTGGTCTTTGGTGCTGCGATTGGCAGCCGTATCGATCAGGTCGATGGCGTCAGTTACGGCGCGTTTATTGTACCGGGTTTGGTGATGCTAACGGTGATGACACAGTCGATTTCCAACGCATCTTTTGGCATCTACTTCCCAAAATTCATCGGCACGATTTATGAACTCTTGTCTGCACCCATCAGCTTTTTAGAGATCGTTCTGGGTTATGTTGGCGCAGCAGCGACCAAGGCGATGTTCATCGGCGTTATCATCTTGATGACCTCTTTTTTCTTTGTCGATATTCAAATCGCGCACCCCATCGCGATGGTTCTTTTCCTTGTCCTGACATGTATCAGCTTCTCACTGTTTGGCTTTATCATCGGCATTTGGGCAAAGAATTTTGAACAGCTTCAATTGGTGCCTTTGTTGATCGTGACGCCCTTGGTCTTCTTGGGCGGGTCGTTCTATTCGATCTCTATGCTGCCACCGGTTTGGCAAACGATTTCAATGTTCAATCCCGTTGTCTACTTGATCTCTGGCTTCCGCTGGGCGTTCTTTGGGTTAGAAGATGTGCCTGTCGCAACCAGCCTTTTGGCGATTGGTTTCTTTACCGCGCTTTGCCTTGGGGCCGTATACTGGATCTTTAAAACGGGCTGGCGTATTCGCACTTAAATCCACATGCCCTTGTGTGGCGCGAGGGACCAACTAGATTGATTGATATGAAACGCTGGATACCTTTTCTGAAATCTGAACCAACTGTTGCTATCATCCGTCTTCAGGGCATGATTGCAAGTGGTGGACGCGGTGCATTGAATGATCAAGTACTGGCTGGTGTTATTGAAAAAGCCTTTGAGCGCGGCAAACCCGCTGCTGTTGCTCTAGAGGTGAATTCACCCGGTGGCAGCCCCGTTCAATCCTCATTGATTGGTGCGCGTATCCGCAGGTTGGCTGAAGAAAAGAACATCCCTGTTATTGCTTTTGTCGAAGATGTTGCTGCGTCTGGTGGATATTGGTTGGCTGCGGCCGCCGACGAAATATATGCTGATCCGTCATCCGTTGTTGGATCGATTGGAGTTATTTCTGCTGGCTTTGGTGCGCATGAGTTGTTGGCCCGTCAGGGCGTGGAACGGCGCGTTTACACGGCTGGTGAATCTAAATCGATGTTGGACCCTTTCCGCGAGGAACAGCCAGAAGATGTGGCACGCCTCAAGGGGTTATTAAACGATATTCACTCCAATTTCATCGACCATATAACTGAACGCCGTGGTGCTAAGTTGGACCAAGAGACAAAGCTATTTACAGGCGAGGTTTGGTTGGCCAAGCGTGCCGTCGAACTGGGCCTGATTGATGGCATTGGCCATCTGAAACCGATGCTCAAAGAGCGCTTTGGGAAAAAGGTCAAGTTCCGTCGTTATGGTTTGAAACGTTCGTTCATGTCACGTTTCGGGGCGCATATGGCGCAGGACGCAATGGCATCTGTTGAGGAACGTGCCGCCTACGCACAGTTTGGATTGTAAGATATGATTTTCAAACTGGTCACTCTGTTCCTTGTCTTCATCGCATGTCTTGCGATGCTTGGAAAAATGCACTGGATCGGTGGAAAACGCCTAGCAAACGCTAAATGCAAATCATGCGGACGGTTTCGTATTGGCAAAGGCCCCTGTGGCTGTGGGCAAAACAAAACCTAGTTTCCGACGTGTTTGGGAGGAGAGGTTCAATGACTAATAGTCTTGTAACTGGAGCAGGCCATCGACTTGGGCGTGCTATGGCGCTGTATTTGGCCGCGCGTGGTCATGACGTTGCTGTACATTATGCCACTTCTGAAGATGCCGCATTAAAGGTCGTCGCCGAAATCAAGGCGATGGGGCGCAATGCAATTGCAGTACAGGCAGATCTTTTAATTGAAGATGATGCACATTCTTTAGTTGCGCGCGCAGCGGAGCAATTGGGCGGGCCAATCTTGTGTCTTGTGAACAACGCTTCGACCTTTGAGCATGATACTATCGGTTCGGCATCCCGTGATACTTGGGATCACCATATGGGTAGCAATCTGCGCGCCCCATTTATTTTGACTCAAGCAATGGCGGCGCAGGACTTGCCTGAAAGACTTGACGGAGAGGGTGAACCGATTGCGGTTGGATTGATCGTCAATATGGTCGATCAACGTGTGCGCAAACTGACCCCTGATTTCATGACCTATACGTTGGCAAAGATGGGCCTGTGGGCTTTGACCCAAACCTCTGCTCGTGCACTGGCACCAAACATCCGTGTGAACGCGATTGGACCGGGGCCAACGTTGCAAAACATACGGCAAAGCGACGAAGACTTTGCTAAGCAACGCAGCGCCACGGTTCTAAAGCGTGGCGCGAACCCATCCGATATCACTGCGGCTTTGGGTTATTTTCTAGATGCCCCTGCGGTAACGGGACAATTACTCTGTACCGATGGGGGACAACACTTGGGCTGGGAAACGCCTGATATTGTGGGGTGCGAATAGAAGTGACCGTCATAAGTTTTGCACCGCGTTCAGAAAGGTTACGATTTGATTTGTAAAAGGCCTTTGTTTTCAGTGCGTTGTGTGTTGGTAGGTTTTTTATTGCTATATTTCAATGGGTTATTTAAATGCCTATTTTTTAGGCAATTCAGTGAAGCGTCCAAAAAATAACGAAAATTATACAGTATGCCAAACTTATGGACAGAGTTATCCACAAGAACAGTGGACTAGTTAAAGCTTGATCCCGCTTGAGCTACAGTGCAGCTAAACAAAGAATCGAGTGCGACTCACATGGCGACTGATCACGAAGAGCTACAACTACAGGGTGATATTCCTGTCCCGCAGGGTCACGAGGTTATTCAGACCTACCTCAAGACCATTGATGGATCCCCCGGTGTCTACCGAATGTTGGATAACGAAAGCCGCGTTCTGTATGTGGGTAAGGCGCGTAACCTGCGCGCGCGCGTCAGTAGCTATGCAAGGCCAACGGGGCACTCTAGTCGCATTGCTCGCATGATTTCCATGACAACGTCGATGATGTTCCTAACGACGCGCACCGAAACCGAGGCGCTATTGCTTGAGCAGAACCTGATCAAACAGCTCAAGCCTAAATTCAATGTGTTGCTGCGCGATGATAAGAGTTTCCCAAATATTTTGGTGACGGCGAAACACGATTTCCCGCAGTTGAAAAAACACCGTGGTGCCAAGAAAGAAAAGGGTAACTATTACGGCCCTTTCGCTAGTGCTGGCGCTGTAAACAGAACGCTGAACCAATTGCAGCGCGTGTTTTTGTTGCGGGACTGTACGAACTCCACTTTTGACAGCCGAACGCGCCCGTGTTTGCAGTTTCAGATCAAACGCTGCTCTGCGCCATGTGTAGGGAAAATCAGTCCTGACAACTATCGCCAAACGGTCAAGGATGCCGAGGACTTCTTGAACGGAAAGACGACAGCGATCCAGTCGCGCCTTGCCTCTGAGATGTCTGCCGCGTCCGAAGAGTTGGAATTTGAACGTGCCGCCGCGTTGCGCGACCGGATCAAAGCGTTGACCCAAGTGCAAACGGCACAAGGTATTAATCCAAAGGGTGTGTCTGAGGCGGATATTATTGCACTGCACTTTGATGGCGGTCAGGCTTGTGTTCAGGTGTTTTTCATCCGCGCAAACCAGAACTGGGGGAACCATGATTATTACCCGAGAGTGGGTGCAGACATGGATGCTGCAGAGGTGCTTGAGGCCTTTGTAGGCCAGTTCTACGACACGCGCGAACCGCCCAAGCAGGTCATATTGTCCAATGAGATCGAGAACGTAGATTTGATGGCCGATGCTTTGTCGTTCAAATTGGGCCGCAAGGTCGAAGTACTTGTCCCCAAACGTGGTGAAAAGGCGGATCTTGTTGATGGTGCTTTGCGCAACGCGCGCGAAAGCTTGGCACGCAAGTTGGCAGAAACCGCAAGCCAAGCACGTCTTCTCAAGGGCTTGGCTGAGGCATTCGACCTGCCAGCACCGCCTGAGCGAATTGAGGTCTACGACAACAGCCACATCTCTGGAACTAATGCTGTCGGTGGGATGATAGTTGCGGGCCCTGAAGGCTTCATGAAAAATCAGTACCGCAAGTTTAATATCAAAGGAGAAGACATCACACCCGGCGATGACTTTGGTATGATGAAAGAGGTTTTGGCACGTCGTTTCAAACGTCTGCTCAAAGAAGACCCCAATCGCGAACGCGGCATGTGGCCCGATCTATTGTTAATCGATGGTGGTGCGGGGCAGGTAAGTGCTGTGCGTGAAATCATGCAGAAATACGGTGTGGGTGACATTGCGATGGTCGGTGTCGCCAAAGGCGAAGACCGCGATGCGGGCAAAGAAGAATTTTACCGTACAGGCAAACGCCCCTTCGCTCTGCGTCACAATGATCCGGTTCTATATTTCGTCCAGCGCATGCGCGATGAAGTCCACCGCTTCGCGATTGGCACTCACCGAGCGAAGCGCAGCAAGGCAATTGGTGCGTCCCCATTGGACGGTATCCCGGGTGTAGGGGCTGCACGAAAACGTGCTCTATTGGCACATTTCGGATCGGCCAAAGCAGTTGCACGAGCCAATCTAGCGGATTTAGAAGTCGTTCCAGGCGTTTCAAAAGGCATGGCGCAGAAGCTATATGACTACTTCCAACCCAGCTGATTATCGCAATTCACAAGAAAACAGCATCATTGTGCCGATGCTCCCCTTTTACCCAGCCCATAAGGTCGCTAACTGTAAGGCTATGAATTGGACAATCCCGAATATACTCACCGCAATCCGTCTTGTTGCCGCCCCCATGGTCGCCTTGATGTTCCTGTATTTCACACGACCCTACGCGGATTGGTTCGCGTTGGTCTTGTTTGTAAGTGCAGCCTTCACCGATTGGCTTGATGGCTACCTTGCGCGCAGCTGGCGTCAAGAGACTAAGCTGGGCGCGATGTTAGATCCGATTGCGGACAAGGCGATGGTAGTGATCGCGTTAATGGTGATCATTGGCTTCTCAAGCTGGTCTGGCTGGCTGGTGCTGCCTGCTACAGTGATTTTGTTCCGAGAGGTTTTCGTATCTGGTTTGCGTGAATTCCTTGGTGAGACAGCAGGCACCTTGAAGGTGACCAAACTGGCCAAATGGAAAACCACTCTTCAGATGGTCGCGATTGCGGTCCTATTTTCCCAAGGTGTATTCGAACATTACTTTGGCATGTCTATCATGGGCATGGACGAAGCGATGGTGAACGATGTGCTTTTGGGTGGTGAAGAAGATTACCTTGGCCTTGGCTGGAAGCTGAAGGGCGCACAATGGGCAGGTCAAATTGGCCTGATCTTGTTGTGGATTGCCGCTGCACTCACCGCGATCACTGGCGTCGATTATTTCCGCAAAGCGATCCCATACCTCAAGGACGACAAATGATGGACGTGCTGTACTTCGCTTGGGTGCGTGAACGTATTGGGATCCCGCGTGAAAAAGTCGAAACATCTGCTGCAACTGTTGCTGCTTTGGTGGCTGAGCTAAGTTCGCGCGAAGAACGCTATGAACTGGCGTTCTCTGATCTGAGCGCTCTTCGAGTGGCTGTTGACCAAAAGTTGACTGACTTTGATGCGCCGCTGGATGGCGTGCGCGAGGTTGCCTTCTTCCCACCCATGACGGGCGGTTAAGCGATGCGCGTTGTTGTTCAAGAACAGCCTTTCGAAATTGGCGCTGAAACGACGAACTTTGCAGCAGGGCACAAAGAAATGGGTGCGATCGTGACTTTCACGGGCATTGTGCGCGACCTCCCTGGTAATCCATTGCAAGCGATGGAAATCGAACATTACCCGGGCATGACTGAAGCTGCCTTAACAGAGATTGCGCAATCAGCGATCGATCGATGGAAGCTTGGTGATGCGCTGGTTATACACCGCTATGGGCGTCTGGTTCCGGGTGAGATGATCATGATGGTGGCCACTGCATCCAAGCATCGTAAAAATGCGTTTGAAGCGGCAGAATACCTTATGGACTACCTCAAATCCCGCGCCCCGTTTTGGAAGCGCGAGATCACTGACGCTGGCGAAAGCTGGGTTGCATCCAAGGCCGAAGATGAAGACGCGCTGACCCGTTGGTGAGCTTGACTTTGCAGAACCAGTGCGCATCTCTGCCAGTCAGATCGTTGCGACCGATATACTACCAACGATCCTTAGTGAGATTCATGCACAAGAGCCCGATATCCAGATCGAAGTGGTTGCCACGGATGAGACAGATAACTATTGCGCCGTGAGGCTGACATTGCGCTGCGGATGTATCAGACGACCCCGCTTGATGTAATTGCCAAAAAGGTAACGGAAATTGAGTTAGGGATATATGGGGCTCATTCGTATCTTGAGTGCATCAACATGCCCCCAGCAACCTCAAATCTGATAGATCATGATCTCATTGGGTGTGATCGTAGTGAATTGATTATCGATGGTATGCGTAAAATGGGTTACGAAATTACGCGCGATGTTTTCAAATTCCGCAGCGATGATCAGGTGGTTTGCTGGCAGATGGTTCTTGCCGGATTTGGGATAAGGTTTAACCTGGTGGTGATCGGGGATGCTGGCTCCCGGGTGCAGCGTATAGCGCCAGCAATGCCAATGGGAACAATGCCAATATGGCTGGCTGTACATACAGGCTTAAAAATCAATTCACGTGTTCTATACGTATTCGAGGTCCTTTACGCGCGTATCCACAAACTGCATTAAGCTTGGTTGACGCCTTCTATGTGGCGGCGCATTTCTTCGGTCTCGTGACGGGCATCACGAAGACCATCCATCGCCGCGCGCAATTCAGCCTCTGTCTGGTTCAGCTGGTTCGTCAACTCTGCTTCACGCTGCTGAAGATATGTGATCGCTTGATCACGTGTTTCTTCGGCTTCATGCAATTCTTGGCTCATGCGATCCAACTCTGCCACATCGCCAGCTGCTACCCGGGTAAAACGGTGCAGCAGCCAGTTGGCAAACCAACCAAGGCAAAACGCAACGAACAGAATAACCGCTGTGGTGACTACGAATTCAGTTCTGCTCATCGGTTCCCCCTTCACTAGGCTCTGTATTTTCAGACTGAGGTGTATTGCTTGTTTCTGCAATAGTTTCCAGCATTGTTTCGCCCTCTCGGACAGAAGGTTCAGGGCGGATCAATCTAAATTCGATACGGCGGTTCGCTTCGCGGCCTTCTTCGGTGTCGTTGCCTTTCAATGGAAGGCTTTCACCGTAGCCTTTTGCTGAGAACGAAGAGGTCAGAACGCGACGTGCTCTTAGTTCGTTTAAAACAGACTGTGCGCGGCTTTGGCTAAGTGCGAGGTTCATTTCTTCGCGACCCTGGCTGTCCGTGTGCCCCTGAATTTCCAAACGAATGTCACCGCAGATTTTGAGCAACTCGGCGATCTTGTCCATCGTATCCAAAGTGGATGTGTCAATTGTGGCGCTGCCAGGCTCAAAGCTGATTTGGCCCGTGGACACGATCTGGCGAATATCCGTTTCGCATTCTGCAGGTTCTGGAATGCTCGCAACAGGATCGAGTTTCTCTCGATAGGTTATGTCGACTTCGAATTCTTGCGCTTCACCAAGTTTAGTTGCCAAAAGTGTTGCAATAGCGCGGCTTGCATCAGGATCGCCTGTACTGCCGCGCACGCTCATGGTTGTGGGGGTTACTGTGACGGCACCGTTATTCAATCCTGAGAGAGCTTCTAGTCCAGTCAAAACACGTGCTGGCCAATCGTTTGGCAGGCCGTCTACCACGCGTGTGGCGATATAAACTCTGTCTGAACCAAAGTGCGCTTTGGCATAGCTGTCAACGACAGAGCGCAGGTTGTCGCTGACCAATCGGCCGCGCAACTGCACCTGACCCTCAGGGCTTAGGGTCGCGGTGAATTCTGGAGGACCTTGTTCGGGGACAACGCTTTCTGGTAACTTTGCGTACAGGGCAAAGGCGTCTGGCAATGAGGTTTCCAATTCACCCACAACACGATCAAATTGACCCTCTGCAGTGCCGTCAGCCCCAATCAACGTGATGTCAGCGTTTGATATTGTGACGGATCCACCACCCAATTTATCCAAGGCTTTGATGCTGGCATTAACGGCACTGGACCAATTCGCGCTTGGGACGCCCATACCAACCGTACATTTCCCATCGCCGTCTAAACCTGCAGCCTTGGCGGCGGCAAGAATAACCGCTTTAGCCTCTTCCGTATCAGCCGAACAAGCGTCAAACCGTGCACCAGTTTCGTCGATCAAGAAACGCAAAGTGAATGGTGTAATCACTGGACGTGGTGCAGATATATCAAGGCGCATTCGCAAACCCGGAGGGACCGCGCGGTTCAGCCGCTTTTCGAGTGCTGCTTTATCCTTGGCGCTGTCTGTAATGGCTGTAATTGAAATGCGTCCAGCGGATACCGAAACCTTAGAACGGGGTAATTGTTCCATTGCGGTCAAGGCAAATGCGAGCGCATCATCCCAACCTTCGGGGGTCGGATAGTCGGCGCTTTCAATCAACTCAGTTATTTTGCCATTTCCGCTCATTCCAGAAAAACGGTCTAAAATATCATCGCGGTCTGTTTGTGCCGGGATAAGCCCGATGACTGAGATTCCAGAGTCATTGCGCAAAATTTCTGCGGAAAAGCGTGGTGGTGCAATGGCAGCAGATGCCGCAACCTGCATATTATCGATAACGCGGGCGGCATCAACAATTGTGCCAGCTGCACTGAGAGCTGCAAAGCGTGTGGCCTCAGTTGGTGCAGTGCCCACAAGGATCACCTGTAGACCATCGGCTTCAACTTCTGCCCAAGGCATTTCTGCAGTGTCGAGCGCTTGGCGCACGCCAATCTCTGACGTTTCCTCGATCAACTTTACGGAAAAGCTGGCCGCTACAAGTGAAACAGCGGCCGCTGAAACAAAGATAATGGCAACAATGGCGATCGCGGATAGACGCATGGGCGTTTTCATCTCAGTTGTGGGGCCAAACGTGGCGTAACGCACTGATACGCTGTGAGGCTTCGTGATTCAATCAAACGAACAAAGCAATTGCAAAAAAGAACAGCGGAATCATCCCGGTGTCTCGGTTTACGCGAAACAATTGCATGCATTTTGCCGGATCATTGATGTCCAAACCACGCAATTGCCATACCATATGCCATCCCATCGCCCACGGCCCTGCCAAAGCAAAGACCATAGCTAAGGCAGATGCGTCAGGCAATGCACTGAAAATCACGGCAATTCCCATCACTCCAACAGTCAGTGCCAGAAAACGGCGCAGCCAAACAGGTGTTTTTTCTGCAAACAAGCGCGCGGTGGATTTCACACCAATTAGTGCATCGTCTTCGATGTCTTGATGGGCATAAATTGTATCGTAAAACAGGGTCCAAGCGATACCTGCTAAGTATAAGACAACGGCGGGTGCCTCCAAGCGGCCGGTGTGCGCAGTCCACGCCATCAAGGCCCCCCAGTTGAACGCAAGTCCAAGGAAAACTTGGGGCCACCACGTAAAGCGTTTGGCAAAGGGATACACTGCAACAGGGATTAGTGCCAATACGCCCAACCTGATTGCTTCGGTGTTAAATGTCAGCAAAATACAGAAGGAAATAAGGGCCTGAAGCCCCATCCATACCAACGCAGCCTTGCCGCTTACCTGTCCAGATGGGATTGGTCTGGATCGCGTTCGCTCTACTTGGGCATCGATTTCGCGGTCTGTAAAATCGTTCCAAGTGCACCCTGCGCCGCGCATCAGCCAAGCACCTGCAGCGCAGCCGACAGCGATCCATAGATCGTACCAACCCATTTGCTGATCGCTTAACATTGCCAGCATCAAACCCCACCAGCATGGGATCAAAAGCAGCCACGTCCCGATAGGACGATCGGCACGCGAAAGGCGCAAATACGGGCGCGTCAACGGCGGTGCCCATGTATCGACCCAATTGTTTTTTACAGCATCTGCGACATGACCATCTGGTGCTGGCGTATTCTCTTGCATATGTATCAACTTATGACAGCTAAGATCCGCCTTTACATAGACGCAGCCCTCAGTGCAGGGCAATCGGTTCCTTTAACAAAGGGGCAGGCACATTACCTATTTGGTGTGATGCGGCTTTCACTGGGCGCGCAAGTTCTGTTGTTTGACGGGGTGAACGGTGAATTTATTGCTGATGTGGTCGAAGCAGGAAAACGCAACGGCACATTGCTGATCACATCTCAGACGCGTCCATTGCAGATGCCGCCTGATTTATGGCTGCTGTTTGCACCGATCAAAAAGACCCGTACAGATTTCATTGTTGAGAAAGCCGCCGAAATGGGCGCGTCACGTATTGTGCCTGTTCAGACGGAATACACCAACTCGGGCCGTATCTCCCAGGAACGTTTGCAAGTCCACGCTGTTGAAGCGGCAGAGCAATGTGGCGGCACCTACGTTCCGAAAGTTGATGAGATGAAGCGTTTGGATCGCGTCTTGAACGATTGGGATACGTCACGCAAAATTATGTTCTGTGACGAAGCAACCGCCACTGATCCCGCAACACCTTTTGAAGGTGGTGCAGGGCCATGGGCCATTCTGATCGGGCCAGAAGGTGGATTTTCGCCTAATGAACGCAAACGATTACGAGGGTTGGAGTACGCGCACGTTGCCCAATTGGGACCACGTATTCTGCGTGCAGACACTGCAGCCGTCGCCGCGCTGACCCTATGGCAAGCAGCGTTGGGGGATTGGAGATGAGCTTTATCCGTCCAGAAGCTGCCGCCGGAATGCACCGCTGGCGAGAGGCGCTTTATGGTGGTGCGATTCTTGGCTTGGGCCTGTTCTGGATTTTTGGCTCACGCGGTTTGCTATATTTGCTGGGATTTCCAGTCTCGATAGCCGCGCTGATTCTGATCTGGGTTGGCATCCAACGGGGCCGTTTTCGCACTGACGCGGGTGGTGCGGGGGCTGTTCAGATTGATGAGGGGCAGATCGCTTATTTTGGTCCGATGACGGGTGGTGCGGTAGCCTTGGCTGATCTAGAGCGCCTCACACTTGTGCGCAGCCTCAAACCAGCGCATTGGCGTCTGGATACACCCCATGCTGATAGCTTACTGATCCCAGTCAATGCTGCTGGATCAGAGGCTCTGTTTGATGCCTTTGCGACATTACCTGACCTTAAAACCGAACGTATGTTAAGTGAGTTGAACAGATCAGATGATCAACCAGTTGTGATCTGGGAAAAGCGCACAATGCGCCCCGCTCACCTTAGATTACATTGACTTCGCTTTCAATTCGCATCATCCCTCAATTCCTGCAATCAGCCAATCTTGGAGCTATGTCATGTCCATTCCACAAACCGGCGGCGGACCCATCGAACATCATGACCAATTGGCTGAATATTTGGCTGAGGGATGCAAACCAAAAGCGGACTGGCGGATCGGGACCGAGCACGAGAAGTTTGGCTATTGCAAAGACACGCTAAAGCCACTGCCATTTGAGGGTGAACGATCCATCGTTTCCGTTCTGGAAGGGTTGCGCGATTGTCATGGGTGGGCCGAAGTACGCGAAGGCGGTCACCTGATCGGCCTAGAAAAAGACGGCGCGAATGTTTCTTTGGAGCCAGGTGGGGCACTTGAGTTATCCGGTGCACCTGTCGAGACGATCCATGAAACATGTGACGAGGTGAACGTTCACCTGCGAGAAGTCAAAGAAATCTCAGACGAAATTGGTGTTGGTTTCATCGGTTTGGGAGCGGCTCCAATTTGGCAGCACGCGGAAATGCCCTTGATGCCCAAGGGCCGCTACAAGCTGATGGATGCCTATATGAACAAGGTAGGCACCGCTGGCACGACCATGATGCGCCGCACCTGTACGGTTCAAGTGAACCTAGATTTCGGGTCCGAGGTCGACATGGTGCAAAAACTGCGCGTGGCTTTGGCCTTGCAGCCTGTTGCGACGGCATTGTTTGCGAACTCTCCCTTCTTTGAGGGGAAACTGAACGGGCATAAATCGTGGCGTGGCCGCGTGTGGCGTCACCTTGATGACGATCGCACTGGCATGTTGCCATGGGTGTTTGAAGACGGCATGGGCTTTGAACGCTGGGTTCAATATGCCCTCGATGTACCGATGTATTTTGTCTATCGCGATGGGAAATATATCAACGCATTGGGCATGTCGTTCCGCGATTTCCTAAAGGGAAATTTGCCTGCATTGCCGGGCGAAACACCAACGCTATCTGATTGGGCAGATCACCTAACGACAGCTTTCCCAGAGGCGCGTATCAAGAAATTCATGGAAATGCGCGGTGCCGATGGTGGGCCGTGGCGCCGTTTGTGTGCGCTTCCTGCATTTTGGGTTGGTCTGATGTATGACCAAACCGCTTTGGACGGCGCATGGGATCTGGTGAAAAACTGGACCGCAGAACAGCGCGAAGAACTGCGCATTGCAGCTTCTGTTGACGGATTACAGGCTAAGGTTGATGGTATCAACATGCATGACATTGCGCGCGAAGCGGTGGCGCTAAGCCACAGTGGCTTGGTCGCACGCGGGCGCAGCGGCGCAGGTGGTATGGTTCCTGATGAAACACATTTTTTGAACGCTCTGCATGAAAGCATCGAAAGCGGAAAAACACCTGCTGACGAATTGCTTGATCGCTATCACGGCGATTGGAATGGCGATATTTCCAAAGTGTTCGGCGAATATTCTTACTAAAGGTAGGGGTAGCGCCCCTACGACTTTAAACTTTTGCGCCAATCTTTGGCTCTGTTCCAAGACGAATGCGCGTGATGTTTTCGCGGTGGCGGAAAAACACCATTAGTGTCAGGAAAATTCCCATGAACAGGGCGGAACCGCCACCCATCAAGACCAATAGGAACGTTGACGCAGAGGCTGAAACCAACGCGCCCATTGACGAGATGCGCCAGCCAAAAGCGCCAATCAACCATGCCACGCAACATGCTGCACCCACTGGAAACGAATAAGCCAGCATGATGCCAAGGAATGTTGCAACACCTTTTCCACCTTTAAACTTTAGCCAGATTGGGAAGCAGTGGCCCAGCATCGCCATGACCGCAGCGAGTTGCGCCGCATCTTCGCCTGCAAAATTACGAGCCAATAAAAGGGCAACGGCACCTTTGGCAGCATCAAAGATTAACGTAAGTGTAGCGGCCTTCTTGTTGCCCGTGCGCAGAACATTCGTCGCGCCAATGTTGCCAGAACCAATGTCGCGCAGGTTTCCAAGGTTCATCATGCGGGCTACGACTATCCCAAATGGAATCGAACCTAGCAGGTAACCAATGGTGGCCCAAAGGGTTAAAACAACGGCAGAGTTTTCGATAATGGGCATAGCTTATGTTCCGTATACTTTGCTGCCGCTGACGTAGGTTGCGATCACTTTACCCTGCATCCGCTGCCCGTCAAATGGTGTATTGCGTGACTTAGATTTCAAAGTGGTGCGGTCCATTACGAATGGCGCGTTTGGATCAAACAGGACCAAATCTGCGGGTGCTCCAACGCTTAGGCGACCAGATGGCAGGTCAAGGCGTGAAGCAGGGTTGAACGACATTGCGCGCCATAGGGTCGGCAGATCAATTATATCGGCATGAACCAGGCGCATAGCGGCAGGGAGGAAGGTTTCCAAAGCAACAGCACCGCTTGCGGCCTCTTCAAAGGGCAGGCGTTTGCTTTCTTCATCTTGGGGGGTGTGCATCGAACTAATTATATCGATCAGGCCAGAAGCAACAGCTTGTGCAATCGCAAGGCGGTCTTCTTCTTCGCGCAACGGTGGCTTGATCTTAAAGAATGTACGGTAATCTGCCACGTCCAGCGCGTTCAGCGTTAAGTGGTGGATCGACGTACCTGCAGTGAGATCTAGACCGTTTGCTTTGGCACGCTCCAATGCTGGCAGCGCCCGCGCGGTGGTGATCTGATCGGCGTGATAACGTGCGCCTGTCATCTCTACCAATGCGATGTCGCGATCTAACCCCATGCGCTCGGCCATGGCCGTTACGGCAGGTAGGCCACGCAAAGATGCGAATTTACCTGAAGTGACAGCAGCCCCTTTGCTCAGAATTGGCTCTTGAGGGTGTGCGATAACCAATGCGCCCAGCGAACGGGCATAGGTCAATGCGCGGCTGAACACTTTGGTGTCCACAATCACACTGTCACAATCGGTAAAGGCGACAGCACCTGCGTCTTGAAGAAAACCGATCTCGGTCATCTCGCGACCTTCGCGCGCTTTGGTCAAAGCAGCCATCGGGTGGACGTGCACAGGTGCAGCCTCGCGGGCACGGCGAATTACGAATTCAAGTGTTTCAGGGTTGTCGATTGTTGGATCTGTATCAGGACGCGTCACCATTGTGGTAACGCCGCCAGCAGCGGCGGCTTGGCCTGCAGTGCGAAAGCTCTCTTTGTGACGTTCGCCCGGTTCACACACTTTAACGCCGATATCGACAATGCCCGGAGCCAGATATTTGCCTGCGCAATCGATAA
>Ga0257120_1000915_pt1 | contig 20664 bp, 13 predicted proteins | sample SI106_10metaG_FD_190153 | JGI IMG/M metagenome (GOLD analysis project Ga0257120, IMG submission 190153) | Marine microbial communities from Saanich Inlet, British Columbia, Canada - SI106_10 | ecosystem: Environmental > Aquatic > Marine > Inlet | place: Canada: British Columbia | collected... | reverse complement strand
AATCTTGGCACAGCTCCTATTGAAGATGCTATAAATGAGCACAGTGAAATAGCAGAGTCAGCTATAGTCGGATTTCCTCACGAAATCAAAGGTAATGCGCTTTATGGCTTTGTGACGCTGAAAGGAAATGTAGAATCCCCAGAAAAACTTAAAGAGGCGATAAACAAGCTCATCTCGGCAAAGATAGGTCCCATTGCTAAATTGGATAAGATTCAATTTACTAATGGACTACCCAAAACACGATCCGGAAAAATTATGCGTAGAATTTTACGCAAAATTGCTGAAGGAAATAGTGATAATCTTGGAGATATCAGCACCTTATTAAACCCTGAAGTTGTAGAACATATAAAAAATGGCAGAAAACAATCAAATTAATACTAATGAATGGCTAAGTCTCAACAGAAAGTCTTGGGATGAACGCACAAATTCGCACGTCAATTCGGATTTTTACAACCTTTCTGACTTCAAAAAGAAAATTGACTCGCTAAACTGCATAGAGTTAGATTTACTCGGTAACATTGAAAATGAATCACTCTTGCATTTACAATGCCATTTTGGAATGGACTCCCTTAGCTTAGAAAAAAAAGGCGCTAAAGTTACCGCTCTTGACTTCAGTCCAAATGCAATTAAATGCGCGAATGCGCTTAAAAAGGAATTAGGTATGGATACCCATTTTGTTTGTGCTGACGTTTATGACACTAATAAAGTTGTCCATTCAAAATTTCAGACAGTTTTTAGTAGCTATGGTATCGTTGGCTGGCTCCCTAATCTAGAAAAATGGGCAAATGTGATCTCAAAACAATTACTCAAAGGGGGGCGTTTTATTTTGGTTGATTTTCACCCAACGCTTTGGATGTTTGACGATGAATTCAAAAGCATTTCATACTCATATTTTAATGATGAGCCCTACATAGAAATTGAAAATGGCAGTTATGCAGACCGCAAATATAAAAAGGAAACAACCTCAATTTGGTGGAGTCATTCTCTTTCTGAAATTATGAATGCCTTTCTGAAACAAAACTTGAAACTCGTGAAATTTCAAGAATTCAATTATGCGCCTTACGACTGTTTCAAAAACACCATAGAATTTGAACCCAACAAGTTCAGAATTGCGCATCTTGACAAAAAAATCCCAATGGTCTATGCAATGGTCTTTGAATCTTAAGAACAAATCGAGTTCTCGTAAAATACTATGGTTTGTAATCCTTGTCACTCACGTCGCTTGTACAAGTGAAACTCAGAAAAAAATAGAAAATCACGGAATTGAATTGGTTGTATTAGGTACAATCCAAGATGCGGGATCACCTCAAATCGGATGTACAAAAACTTGTTGTAAAGAATTGCTTAAAAAAGGAAATTCAAACCGAAAAGTTGTTTCACTTGGAGTTATTGACCACGATTTAAAGCAGCAATATTTATTTGAAGCCACACCCAATATAACGATGCAAATTGCTCATCTACAGATTATGTCAAATCAATTTAAATTACCTGACGGCATATTCTTGACGCATGCACACATCGGACACTACACGGGGCTTATGTATCTTGGAAAAGAAGCCATGAACAGCCAAAGCACAGATGTTTTTGTGATGCCAGATATGTTCGGGTTTCTCACAAAAAATGGTCCTTGGAATCTTTTGGTAGAAAATGAAAACATCAAACTCAACCTCCTTCGAAATGGACAAGCCAAGTCTTTAAATAAAAACCTAAGCGTAACTCCGATAGAGGTTCCACATAGAGATGAATATTCTGAAACTGTCGGCTTTCGTATTTCAGGCCCAAATAAATCAGCTTTATTTATACCAGATATTGATAAGTGGGTTAAATGGGATAGAGATATTATTCAAGAAATTAACAAGGTAGATTACGCTTTTATAGATGGTACCTTCTTCAGCGGTTCGGAAATTGGACACAGAAACATTTCGGAAATACCGCATCCTTTTATTGAAGAATCAATGAATCGCTTTGAATCCCTTGCACCTGAAGTAAGAAGTAAAATTTACTTTATTCACTTTAACCATACCAATCCCGTGTTAAATGAATCGAGCTCGGAAAGTAAAGAAATCGAAAAAAAGGGTTTCAACCTAGCCAGGATGAGTGACCGATTTTCACTTTAGTTTTTGACAAACTATGATTTCACAAATTTACCTACAGAAATACCATTGGAAGTGTGAACCTTAATTAAATAACTTCCTTTCTTAAAGTGACTAACATCTGTAATATATTCCGCGAAGTTAATCGTTGCATTCATAGCGTCATTCACAATCACTCTTCCTGAAAGGTCAAGTATTTCGATTCGAGCATCACCGTTAATCTCACCTTCAATCTCAATAGTCAATTCATTTATTGCCGGGTTAGGGAAAACAGAAATCTCATTTTCAATCGCAAGCTCATCACTACCAAGTGTGAAGCCAACTGAAAAATCATAACGATGATAACTACCAAAGTCAGGTGGAAATATTTCGATATAACTCCCCCCTACTTTTCTCAATCTAAAAGCACCTGCCGTCTCACCTTCTACTTGTGAAGAATACCAAAATGACAAACCATCATCATCCGTATCAGTAAGCACGATTGAATAACAGCCTGGAGCTAAATCAAAAGTATCCTTATACTGTGTATTGTTTTGAAGTTGGTTTCGCTCAAAAATCAATTCTCCTGCGCCATCAAATAATTTATAATAGTTCTCATTTGCTTTGTTATTTGTTGTAAACCAAACAAAGAAAGGACCGTCAATCATTTCTGGAGCATCAAATTTTGAGGTCATGACACTATTTTGTAGATAATCATCATTACCAAATGAACCATTGAGGTTTCTAACATAGGCTGTAAATGTCATATTTTGGTCCAAATCGGTCCACCATGCATTCGAGGTTACAGGGATTTCAACAATTTCTTCTTCCATAAAACCTAAATTACCCGTCCACTCAAAATCTATATTATCTCCATAAGTGATCCAGCATTGAATGGTACATGATGTCAAAGGTTCAGCACCTGTATTTCTAAGTACCACACGAGGATTTGAACAGGTAGGATTCCACTTTCGGTAATATTCATAATTACTAGGGTTTAAGACCTCAGTTATGGCCGCGTCATTTTGAAAATTTGGTTCCGAATAAGATATAAGATCATAAGCGGCCCTGTAATTACCAGCACCCTGATTGGGGTCGAAAGTAGGAACTTGATTAATAACATAATCAAGAGCCACCGAATCTCCAGGTGAAACAAATGGTGTAAGTTCGAACTCATATTCTTTGACCTTATCGCCTGGACACCAACCCTCTCTTGCATATGGCCAAGTTCCACCCTGACCAATGAGTGGATTGTTACCACAATCTTCTTCTTCAAAAATATCCCATTCAAAACGGGTGACGCCATCGACTTTTATACTGTGATCATTTGATACCCATTCACAACATGCTGCACTACCTACTTGTGCATGACCGGTCATTCTTGTTTTAATTTTAAATCCTGCTGAAGTATCAGAAAGAAACATCTTTTTCTCTTCAAGCACCTCATCCGCAGCCATTGCAGAGAAACCGTAAGACCGAAAATCTGACCAAATTGGTTCACGCTTATGAACATCTCTTGGGGGTATTCCTTCCACAAAAGCAAAGCTAAGGTCCAGGAGCTCTTGCGTATTGTGGGCTGCTAAATCGACTATTCCCTTGAGGTAATCTTGATAGTCCGTAACATCATAAATCCATGCAAAACCATTTGGTCCCAAATCAAACTGAATGCCATAAGGTGTAATATATCTTGCAATCTCAACATCATGGATGATTTCATAAGGTTTTTCGTAATAGGTTATTTGCTCGTTTTGCGCTGTTTCACTCGTAGTATAATCGAGTTCGGAAACAATATTCCCAGCAATATCGACCTTGATTTCTGTTCCTCTTGGTGCGCATGGAAATGCATCTGAAATCTCAAAATGTCTCTCAACAGGTGTAAACTCAAACAACACCTCTGGCTCGACCTTTTCATCTTTCCAACGCAACACCTCACTGCTTTCGTTTACTGCATTTCCTGCCATAAAACTGATCTTCATACGCCTAGCCTCGTGATTTACGCCTGTTATTGGATACTCAGAAAAATCAAACATTCCTTGTGACGAGGGCATAAGCAAATAATTATTAGCACTTAAATCTAATGCAAGAGGGACATTATCGAAAGTATATGCCACTTTTAAATCATTCCAATTGGGATGTGAATTATTTAGACTTTTATTAAACCAATTATTTATGGTATTTGCGTCCAAGGCCGCTGAAAAGATCTGGAAATCATCAATCCTACCCTTCCATGAGTTTCCTAAATTTTTATTCGCTCCCAAAACAATACGATGCACATAACCGACGGACCTCGTTAAACCTGAACCGCTATGCCATTGCTGACCATCCCTGTAAATAAACATTTCACCTGTTGATTGCGATTTAACGAATGCCCAATGATGCCACTCATTATCTATTCCTGCGGAAGACATGTCAGCGTCAATTCTGTCATACGCAGAACCTTCGCCACAATCCCAATAAATACGACTATTACTCCAAGGCATATGGATATTAATGACGCGCTGATTTAAGGTATCGTATGCTTCAAGAATAGATGTGTTTGAGCCCGTATTACCATCCCCTTTAACCCACATAGAAATTGTCAAATCATCACCCATATCTAGGTCAGACATTTCCAAAAGTGCATGATTTGAACCATCAAAATGTAATACACCGTTCCTCGCACTGTAGTTTAAAGCGCGTTGATCTTGCGTATCTTCTGTTTCAAATTCTAATTCATTATCCGGAGCAACACCCTGATCGAAAGAGAATTCAATGATTAAATTATCTGTTCCATTCCATTCAAAGGGCTGAAAAAAGTAAAACTCATTGGCTCCGATTTGAAGCTCATTACTAGCAATTGCGTCACGATTCAAATCATAAACGGTAGTGAAAGCGTCTTGATGCATCGTTGTTAACTCAGTATCCGTAGTGCTTTTGATTCGAATCGTTGGATGAAGTAGCTCTCCTCCATTGGCTATGTTCGATATATACAATGACAGAGACTGAAGATTACCTGAAGTATACCCTGCCGTTACTAATTCCTGCTCTGTCACAAGCATTTGATATTTCCCGCCCCATTGATTTAGATCAAAAGGATATAATGCTGTCGTAGTTGAGGTTTGTGGTAAGTTAAGCATAGCTAAATCTTCCGAGACACGACTATGCTGAACTACCTGTTGAGAATTTTTGTAGTCATAACCCCATGGTTCAAAATCAAAAGGGCTAAATGATGAATAATTATGTAAGTATTTTACACTGTCAACACGGACGGAATCAAAAAACCCAGTATGATCAAAAACTCTGGTATAGGTGAGATAATCCCACTCTCCGCAATTGTATTGATCCCATGTAGTTAGTGGACTACACTTTAGTTTATAATACATTAAAACTTTTTCGAACCTTTGTTCATCTAAGGTTGCTGGAAATTCAAAATCAGCTCTTCTTGTGGAGATAGAATCAAATGTGAAAGTCTGAACCCAAGTAGTATCTTGAGCTGAAATATTAGTACTTAAGGCAATAAAAAGCGCGGAAATAAAAGTTAAACAGAGTCTCGGGTGCATAATTAAAATTTCTCCCAAAAATAAGGAAAAAGAAACGCAATAAAAAAGACTTGAAACAAAACTTCACCTTCACGTAAAGGACGGTAAAATTTTACTTTGAGAATAATTCTAAAGCCAAAGATAAACGCTCACGCACCTTTGTTCGATCGATAATAAAATCTAAAAAACCATGGTCTAATAAAAACTCAGAAGTTTGAAAGCCTGCTGGTAAGTCACGTCCTATTGTTTCTTTTACGACTCTTGGTCCAGCAAACGCTATTAAAGCGCCTGGCTCTGCAATATTAATATCACCAAGCATCGCAAACGATGCCGTTACTCCCCCTGTAGTTGGATCAGTTAGATATGAAACATAGGGTAATCCAGCATCTGCCAGTTGACCCAATTTTCCTGAAATTTTAGCCATTTGCATCAAAGAAAAACCGGCTTCCATCATTCTTGCACCTCCTGATTTAGAGATAATAATCACGGGACATTTTAGCTTTATTGCCTCATCGATTGCTCTTGACACTTTTTCACCCATTACAGAACCCATAGATCCTCCTATGAACCGAAAGTCCATAGCTGCAATGATTAAATCTTTTTTATTAAGCTTTCCTTTTGCTGTTCTAATTGCATCTGTGAGACCGGTATTCACCTGCGTTGATTTGACACGGTCAACGTATTTTTTTGTGTCTTCAAATTCCAAAGGATCTCCAGAAGCGACTTTAGCATTTAGTTCTGAATACTTACCGTTATCAAATATGATAGAGAAATATTCTTCCGAACCAATACGCTCGTGGTGGGAACACCTATTGCAGACGTAGTTTAATTTCTCTAAATCTCCCTTTGTAAATATTGTTTTACAGTTTGAACATTTAGACCACAAACCTTCAGGAACTTCCTTCTTCTCACTTGTTGTTGTGGTAATTCCTTCCTTATTTCTTTTGAACCAGCTCATTTGATTTCTTTGGTTAAAATTAGTAAAGATTTATAAAGTTTGAATATTATTTAAATCGGAAAAGCATTGTTCCAACCTTTTATGGAATGTTAATTCCCCATCCCTTAGCCATTTCCTAGGATCATAATATTTCTTGTTTGGCAAATCTTCTCCTTCTGGATTTCCAATTTGGGACTTTAAATAGTCTTGGTTTTTTAAAATATAATCTCTTGAACCTTCAGTAAATGCAAATTGCAAATCCGTATCCATATTCATTTTTATAACCCCATAGGAAATACCTTCTCGAATCTCCTCAAGACTAGAGCCCGAACCGCCGTGAAAAACAAAGTCGACAGGATTTGGATTTGTATTAAATTTTTCTTGAACAAAAGACTGTGAGTTTTTCAATATTTTCGGTGTCAACTTGACATTGCCTGGCTTATACACACCATGAACATTTCCGAATGCTGCAGCAATTGTAAATCTCGGTGAGATCTTCATAAGTTCTTCATAAGCATAAGCAACTTCTTCTGGTTGGGTGTAGAGTTTAGAAATATCAACATCTGTATTGTCAACACCATCTTCTTCTCCCCCTGTAATACCGAGTTCAATTTCTAAAGTCATATCAATTGCACTCATGCGCTTTAAGTACTGCTTACATAGTTCAATGTTCTCATTCAAAGGCTCTTCAGAAAGGTCTATCATGTGAGAACTATACAACGGAATCCCAAATTCTTTGAAATGCTTTTCACCTTCTGTCAAAAGACCGTCAATCCATGGTAACTTTCCTTTGTGACAATGGTCCGTATGTAAGATTACGGCTGCACCATATGCCGACGCCATGCGATGCACGTGTCTAGCTCCAGATATGGCTCCTAAAATAGTAGCTTGTTCATTTTCGTTACTTAAACCCTTACCAGCATAAAACTGGGATCCTCCAAGAGAAAACTGAATAATTACAGGTGCATTCAAATTTGCTGCGGTCTCCATTACAGCATTTACCGTGCTTGTACTTGAAACATTTACAGCCGGTAAAGCGAAACCTTTTTCTTTAGCATACCTGAAAATTTCCTGAACCGCATCTCCTGTTGCGACTCCTTTTTTAATTGTATGACTCATAGTCTGTTCATTTGGTTTTGCAAAAGTACAGAATTTAAAAAAAACATTGAATAAAATAATTTTGACATTTCATCGTTATTAAAAAAAACGTTGCCTATGATGCATAAATACCCTGCAGAAAGTAAGCCGTATAAAACACAATCTTTGCCACAACCTTCGTCTGTTCAATTCATATTGAATTACAGCAAGGCCTTTGAAGTAAAAAAACTAAAGAGGAGAAAAATACTGGTTTGCAAGAATTAAATAAAACGCCCTCGGGCGTTTTTTTTATGAACCATTGTAATGCTTATTTTTGTAACCCATGGATTTTAGCCTTCAATCAGATTTTAAACCAACCGGGGATCAACCCAAAGCCATTAAGGATCTTACTGAAGGTATCAAGAACAATATCCCATTTCAAACTTTACTTGGAGTGACAGGGAGTGGAAAAACCTTTACCGTTGCTAATGTAATACAGCAGGTAAATAAACCAACCCTCATTTTATCCCATAACAAAACCCTGGCTGCCCAATTGTATGGGGAATTCAAACAGTTTTTTCCCAATAATAAAGTTGAATACTTTGTGTCTTATTATGATTACTATCAACCTGAAGCATACCTTCCTGTTACAAATACATACATTGAGAAGGATTTACAAATCAATGACGAAATTGAAAAATTAAGACTTTCCGCGACCTCTGCGCTCCTTTCAGGAAGACGAGATGTTATTGTAGTTGCATCTGTCTCCTGTATTTATGGAATTGGAAATCCCTCAGAATTTAAGAACAGTATAATAGAGGTCAAGACGAATCAGAGCATTCCAAGAAACAAATTACTCATGAAGTTTGTGGCTAATTTATATTCAAGATCTGACGAATACTTTGAACGCGGGACTTTTCGCGTAAGAGGAGACACTGTTGACTTATACCTTGCCTATGCAGACTATGCGATTCGCTTCGAGTTTTGGGGAGATGATATCGAAAAAATAAGTTCAATTAATCCAGAAACAGGCGACGAAATAGAGGAAATGGAAGAAATTCTTATCTACCCCGCAAACCTATTTGTCTCTAGTCCCGAAAATACACAAACCGCTATCCACGAAATTCAAGATGATATGCTTGAACAGGTTGATGCATTTCAAGCACAAGGTAAAACAGAAGAGTCTCAAAGACTCAAAGATCGTGTAGAATATGATCTTGAAATGATTCGGGAACTAGGTTACTGTTCGGGTATTGAAAATTATTCCCGTTACTTTGATAGAAGAACCCCAGGTCAAAGACCCTTCTGTCTTTTGGATTATTTCCCTGAAGACTACCTTATGGTCGTTGATGAAAGCCATGTTACACTTCCACAAGTTAAAGGCATGTATGGAGGCGATAGAGCAAGAAAAACAAATCTTATTGACTATGGATTTAGATTGCAGGCTGCTATTGACAATAGACCTTTAAAATTTGAGGAGTTTGAAACCATGTATGCCCAATGTATTTACGTTTCAGCTACACCTGCAGATTACGAAGTTGCATTGTCAGAAGGTGTTATCGCAGAACAATTAATTCGCCCAACAGGATTATTAGACCCAGTGATTGAAGTTAGAACCAGTAAAAATCAGATAGACACACTCATTACCGAAATTCAAAATAGAATCTCAAAAAATGAACGTTCTTTGGTTACTACGCTAACCAAAAGAATGGCTGAAGAACTTCAAAAATACCTCACGAAAATGGGGATTCTATGCAGGTATATTCACAGTGAAATTGATACCATAGAGCGTGTTGAAATCTTGAGACAGTTGAGACTTGGGTCATTTGATGTTTTAATAGGTGTGAATTTATTAAGAGAAGGTTTAGATTTACCTGAAGTTTCATTTGTAGCAATATTAGATGCCGACAAGGAAGGTTTCTTGAGAAACGAAAGGTCACTAGTTCAAACCGTGGGAAGGGCAGCAAGAAATGTTAATGGTTTTGTTCTGATGTTTGCCGACAAAATCACGAAATCTATGCAGCGAACGATGGATGAAACTGACAGAAGAAGAGTGCTTCAAATTGCTTACAATGAAAAACACGGTATTACGCCTACTGCTCTAAATAAATCTAAAGAAATAATTTTAGAATCTACCAAAGTTGCAGATGGAGAGTCAACAGAAAGTTCTATAAATTCTGCTAAGGCTAACGCCAATATCAAAAAAGAGAAAAGTGCATTTAAAAATGAGGAAGAACTTAATATTGAGATAAAACGCATTAAAAAGGCAATGGAAAAAGCAGCAAAAGATTTGGAATTCATCGAGGCTGCTGGTTTTAGAGACGAAATGAAAGCATTACAAGAAATTAAAAAAAGCTACTAATGAATACTGTTCAAAATTTTAGAATCATTGCAATTATAGAAGGGCTCACCTATTTAGGTTTCGCCATAACTATGCCGCTCAAATACCTGTACCATATTACAGAACCAAATTACATTGTTGGAATGCTTCATGGTATTGTATTTATCATCTATTGTTTTTGGCTTCTCGCACTTACCATCCAAAAAAAATGGTCTTGGCTAATTGGGATTAAACTTTTTATCGCTTCACTTATTCCTTTTGGAACCTTCTACATGGATCGTAAATATTTGAAAGAATTTAATTTGTGATCACGTATTATCATGAAGGGGCTATCCACAAAAGAATGTTGATCTAATTGTGTTATTTAAATCTCGTACTATTAAGATTTACTAAATTTGTATAAAAATTAAGAGGTATGTCCAATGAATTGTTAAAAGGTAAGAGAGGTATTATTTTTGGTGCACTCAATAGCCAATCCATCGCTTGGAAAGTAGCTGAACGCGCGCACGAAGAAGGCGCGACATTTGTCCTAACAAATGCACCTATCGCAATGCGAATGGGTGAAATCAATAATCTTGCAGAAGCCACGGGAAGTGAAATTATTCCGGCTGATGCGACAAGTGTTGAAGATCTTGAGAATCTTGTAACGAAATCAATGGAAATCCTGGGTGGTAAAATTGACTTCGTCTTACATTCTATTGGAATGTCACCTAATGTTCGTAAAAAGAAGCATTACACTGAAAATGACTATCGCTTTTACAGTCAGACCATGGATGTTTCTGCTATGTCGTTGCATAAAACATTAGCAACGTTATACAAGCACGATGCGATGAGTGAGTGGGGCTCTGTATTAGCACTATCCTACATTGCTGCACAAAGAATATTTCCTGACTACAACGATATGGCAGATGCCAAGTCATTGTTAGAATCGATTGCACGTTCGTTTGGATACCATTACGGAATCAAAAATAAGGTACGTGTAAATACAATCTCTCAATCTCCAACAGTTACTACTGCTGGACAAGGGATAAAAGGTTTTAATGAATTCATCAACTTCTCAGAGCAAATGTCTCCATTAGGAAATGCAAGTGCTTTAGCTTGTGCTGACTACTGCTTGAGTATGTTCTCTGATTTAACGCGATATGTCACCATGCAAAATCTTTTCCATGATGGAGGATTTTCAAATACAGGTGTAACGCAGCCAGTCATTGAACGCTTCGGAGACGAGGAATAAAAATTATATAATTTATGGTTTAAGGGGCTTCTTTATTGATGTCCCTTTTTTTTATATTTGAAAAAACATATTCCCATGTACAAGTTTTTAGTGTCGCTAATTGTATGCTCAACAATCATTCTCTGCAATCATTCTTATAGTCAACAAAAACTAATTAAGCTTTTCGAGAAAAAAGAATTCGACAAAGCAGAGAAAAAAGTTAATAAAGAATTAGAATCAATCCGTAAAGGGAAAGTGGACATAGAAGACCCTAGAGTAAAATATGTCAAAGCCTTGCTATATAACGAAAAGAAATTCTCAATGTTCGTTCCAGATAGTGCCTATACCTATCTAATTTATTCCATAGGAGTTCATAGAAAAGTAAAAGACGTTAAGTTGACAGAAGACCTCAAAGAAAATCTTTTCAATCAGGATCTCATCAACAAAACCATGTTAGCGATTTGCGAAAATGCATATGAAATTGTTCACAAACAAAATACAGAGGATGCATATAATGGCTATTTATCTTATTACAAAGATGGAAACGAACAAGTTAGGGGAAAAGTTATTCAGGATAGAAATGAGGTATCCTATCAGACTGCCCTAAACAACAATACTGTTGAAAGCTTCCAGGATTTTATTAATAAATACCCAAAAGCAGAGGAAGTACCATCAGCAAGGGAGAATAGAGATGCTTTGGCTTACGAAATATCATCAAATGAACATACGATTCAATCTTATAAATCATTCATAAAAAAATATCCTAATGCGATACAAGTTTCAGTTGCATGGGGTCATATTTATGATATCGATTTTGAAAATGCAAAATCAGCAAACAAGGCATCGGCTTATTATGACCATATGAATGCTTATGCTAAAAGTTCCCATTACGATGAAGCATTGACGCTAAGTCATGATTGTGAGTTCAATGAAACAATCATTGAAAATCAAATCGAAAGCTATCTAGAATTCGTAAATCGTTTTGGTGCAAAAAACCCGAACAAACCCATTGCCTTAGACACCTTATTTAATCATTATGAGCAGGAATTAAATTTCGATGGAATGGAATTCTGCGTCAATAAGGCGAATAATAAGCAAAGAAAAAAGTTAGTATTGCGCTATCACGATATCTATACCATAGATGGGGAATGGAGTACATTGAATAAGTTTTATAATAAATATGATGACCTAAGTCTATCTGGAGTAAAAAAAGAGGACTACCGAATTGCAGAAATGGGAAGAAGAATTATTCTAAAAAATGGATACTCAGAATCGCAATTCAATCAGTATGATACATACATTAAAGAAGCCGCACCTACAGACAGAGCATATGTGGCATTAATCAGAATGATTAAAAAAGATATTGATGGTAAACTTTATTCAAACGCTTTAGGAAAAGCACAAAAATATAGTGAGGAATTTAAGGTTAATAAAAATTATCAATCCCTAATTAATTTGTTAAAAACTCCGATTGACAAAAGCATTAGAATAAAAGAGATAACTACAATAAACAATGAAGAAAATGGCAGGCAATACTGTCCAGAAATATCTGCAGATGAAAAAACCATGTATTTTTGTGGAAACGGCAGAGAGGATAACCTTGGAGGTGAGGATATTTTTTATTCGACCAAGACAGGTAAAAATCTTTGGTCTAAACCAAAACTACTCGGTTCCCTAAATACAATGTTTGGAAATGAAGCCTTAGAGCACATTAGCGCTGACAACACATCAGTGTATCTATTTAGCGGTGGTGATATTAAACAGAGCGAAATTACACAATCAGGATACACTACACCAAATAAATTGAACTCAAATATTAATCAAGGTTCATGGCAAGCAGATATCTCGGTTTCAAGTGACGGAAATGCTTTACTATTTAGTTCTATTTATTCTGAAAACTTTAATTACAATAATAAGTCCTCCAATGGTATGATTGGCGATCTAAATGATTACCATGGCAGTGCGGGGCATCAATCTGATATATATATTTCCCTTAAAGATAAAAATGGAAAATGGGGTAAAGCAATGAATTTAGGGCCTGCAATCAATACGATTCATTGTGACCGTAGTGCATTTTTACACCCGGACATGAAGACACTATACTTTTCATCTGACGGTCATGGAGGATTTGGAAGTTTAGATGTCTTTGTCTCAAAAAGATTAGCAGATTCTTGCTGGAATTGCTGGTCAGAACCCATGAATCTCGGAAAAGAAATTAATTCTACCTCATCTGACTGGGGGTATAATATTAATACGAATGGCGATAAGGCCTATTTTTCACGAAAATCAAAAATCGCATACATCAACCTGCCCAAACATCTCAGGCCTAATTTTGTCGCTACTGTGAATGGAACTGTTACCAACGACAAAGATGAAATTGTTCCTTGCTCCATAAAATGGGAAGACCTTGAGACAGGTAAAGAAATTGGAACCTCGAAGTCAAACCCAAAAGATGGCAACTATTATATGGTACTTCCTTTAGGCAAAAACTACGGGTATTACATCGAGAAAGAAGGCTACTTCCCCTTATCAAACAATGTGAATGTCAAAAAAGCGAACAAACCGATATCAATCACAGAGGACATTCAATTGATTTCCTTCAAACAAATGATCGAGGAAGGCGTACCTGTTCGACTAAATAATTTATTTTTTAATAGTGGAAAAAGTAATCTTCTACCCTCTTCCATTCCTGAACTTAAACGTGTGGCTAAAATCATACAAAAAGAAAATTTGAAAGTTGAAATCTCCGGGCATACAGACAATGTTGGAGATACAAAAATGAATCAGAAACTATCTGAAGACAGAGCAAACTCTGTGAGAGAGTTTTTGATCTCTGAAGGAGTGAGTGAAAATCTATTGACCACTATTGGTTTTGGAGAATCAAAACCCGTAGAATCAAATAATACAACTCGTGGAAAAGCGAAAAACAGACGCGTAGAATTACGATTCCTAAATATTTAGTTTTTAATTCTAAAATACGTAGATGAAAATTAATTACTATATTATCTATCTAAATACATAATATTAACCACTCAATTATAAGTCTTTATGAAAAATAAGTTGTCATTCTATCCTCTCTTTTTATTCTTTTTATTTGTGTTCGGTAGTACGCAAAATACATTTTCCCAAGATGTAGCCAGTTCAGTTTCGAATACGGTTTTCGCTTTGTGCGATGACAATGGTACACCTATGAAAGTCTCGGGTTTTAATATGTTCATCGTTTTACACTCAAACAAAGGTGTTAATTTTTTAATGGGTGAAGATTTATCTGATGCAATTAATTCTGGCTCACAAAAAAGTGGATCTTGGTATTCATCGGGAAGAAAAATAACATGGACCTGGACTGATTCTGGTAAATCAGCAAGTGCCTATTACAATTACTCAAATGGGAATATGGAAACAGATGATGGCTCCATTTTCTTAAATCTAGGTAAGTTTTAAATCAGAATCAATAACCAAAAAATATAAACATATGAACCTATTTAAATTATCACTTATGGCCTGCTCAATCGGAATATTGAGCTACTCATTTACTTCCAATGATAAAACATTTAATGAGAAAAGTGAAGAACAAAAAAAATCTATAACCACAAATAACACAAGTGAACGCGTCAGTCTCAAATTGAAAGGCACAGGGTCAAAGCGCATTACTGTAAAAGTGGGAGTTGGTACCTCCGTAGGTAATTGCGCTCGTGGATGTTATAAAACAATTGGACCTAATACTACTGTTTCAATTCAAGCCAATGTGGGAGATGTTATTTGGGATGCTGATAGGAAAACGACAATTCTGAAAGTATCTTCTGGTATGGATGGTGATATAATTGATCTCAAAAACTACTATTAACAGACAAATTTATTATTCAACAAATCAAAAGGACCCGTTTCGGGTCCTTTTTTGTGAACATAAAATACATTTCAGGTGTTCAAATAAAAAGAAGCAATGGGATTTTTCAGTAGGAAAAGTAAAAAAGAAAAGTTAAACGAGCAGTACAAGAAAAAACTTGAACAGGCCTACAAAATGTCAACCAGCAATCGCACGGAAAGCGATCGCTTGACCAAAGAGGCAGATGAAATACTTGATGAAATTAAGAAAATAGAAATAGCAGAATCTTAATCTCTTTTCCAATCAGCCCCCTTATTTCGCGTGTATGGTATTATACCATCCAACTTATCCTCGACTAAAGATAAACGCTTAATAACTTTATTCAACTCCTCCTTCAGTTTAAGGTATTGCTTTTCCGCTATGCGCTTGTTCTCACGATGCGTATTCGTAACACCTGTAGTATTCTGGTAAAGTTGATATCCGACCATCCCTAAACGCTCTGAAATACTAGGAACCGTCTCAAAATCCCTTGAAGTCCTTACTTTATCACCCCACATTGACACTTCTAAATCCTTATAGGACATTTTCATATCACGTATTGATTTCAACATACTCAAATCTGTATTTGGATAGTTAAGCAATGCCTTCTCAATCAGCGCGATGCTTTCCTTGGTCTCACCCATGACCTTCTCCGTGCCACTTACTTTTCTATTTAGCTCTGCCATTTCGGCACGAAATGCCTTGAGTTCTTCAGGGTTTTCAGCGAGTAAGGTCTGATTGTTCAAGCCCTTTACGATGAAAGGTTCTTTAACAATAAGCGCCTCTACTGAACCATCTTTTACATAAGAAACGCTTACAGCAAATTTTCCTGGGGTAACCAAGAAACCACTGCCGCGAGAACCGATAGGATCAGTAGAATTTGTCCTCAAATCCCATACCTGTCGCTGTATTCCTTTTTTTGGAGAAGATTTCATTCGTCTAATCTCATTTCCTGAGGCATCGTAAATTTGCCAGATTAGAGCGGCTTTTCCCTCTGCATCTTCTGCTCTTATTTCATCAAAACTAGGATAAAGAACGTCTCCACCTTCTTTCTCTAGTTCCTTTTCATTTTTTTGACGTTTTGACTTTAAGGATGTCTCAACCGCATTTAGATGTAAACTGAATGTTGCACCATAAACGGGGTTATTAGCAGACCACATGTTATGTCCCTGAGAACCCGTGCCTCCTCCACCTAAAGGTGTTGCTGGGATGTACAATAGTGCATCCTTGACTGGAAATAGATACGCTCTTTTAGTCACAATCTCTTTTCCAATAGTTCGAAATGGTTCATAATTATCTAAAACATAAAAACCACGACCAAAAGTAGCGGCAACTAGATCACTTTCTCTTTGTTGAATATCTAAATCATAAACTGCAATCGTAGGCAAGCCTGAGAGTTTAGTCCAGCTTTGCCCCTTATCAGTTGAGAAAAACGCACCAAATTCCGTGCCTGCAAAAAGTAAATTCGGATTAATATGATCTTGTTTAATACAATATACATTCCCGCGCTCTGGAAGATTTGAAGTAATTGATTCCCATGTCTTTCCTCGATCGCCTGAGCGCAATAGGTAAGGCGTAAAGTCTCCGTCACGTTGACTATTGAAGGCTACAAAAACCTCGTTTTCATCATGTAGTGAAGCTGTAAGCATATTGACCTTTGTTCGGGTTGGAACACCCTTAATGGCATCAACCTTAAGCCAGGTTTTTCCGTCATCGTTCGTGATTTGAATCAAACCATCATCTGTTCCAGCATAAAGCAGCCCTTTCTTTATTGGGGATTCATCCAAGGCAACGATATTTCCATAAATGGTAGTGGACTTATTCTTCATCACCGCATCCATGGACCAAACCTGACCCATCACCGGTAATTTGTTTCGGTCTAGTTGCCGGGACAAATCTGGAGAAATTGTTGACCAATCATCTCCTCTATTCTCAGATTTAAATAATTTATTGGCTGCAAAATATATTGTAGATGCATTATGGCGAGAAACAAGAAGTGGAGCATCCCAATTCCAACGATAAGCTGGCTCATTTTCACCGGGCATTGGTTGAATGGGCACTTTTTCTCCTGAAGCTTTATCATATCTTACAATCCATCCATATTGCGCCTGAGCATAAGTAATATTTGGGTTTTCCCAATCCGTAGCCGATTCAAATCCATCTCCACCATTCGTTATGAACCAATCTGAATTAAGTATTCCTGCCGCACTGGTGGTAGCAGAAGGACCTCCCATTGAGTTGTTGTCTTGTGTTCCACCGTAAATATTGTAGAAAGGCGCATCGTTGTCTGTGGTTACTTTATAAAATTGAATTATTGGGATATTTGCAAAATAACGCCACTCTTTTGCGTGCGTGTAGGTTTCATAAACGCCTCCATCACAACCCACTACCCAATGATCTGTATTATTGGGGTCTATCCAGATTACATGATTATCGACATGCTTCTTTTTCTCTCCGGTTCTTTTAAAGGTTTTACCTCCATCTTCTGTATGATGCAAATAAGTATTCATTGAAAATACTTTATTCACATCCTTAGGGTCACAAAAAATCTCTTGATAATAATTTCCACTGGTTGCATAATCACTCTGCTTACTCCAGTTTTCCCCTTTATTTGTTGAACGGTAAAAACCTTTCTTGCCGTAACGTGCTTCGGCAATAGCGTATATAACATTTGGATCCGCTGGGGAAATAGCCATTCCGACGCGCCCCATATAGCCTTGCGGCAAACCTCCATTTATTTCTTTCCAAGTTTCGCCACCATCAATTGACTTATACAGCCCAGACTCAGGACCACCGCTAATAAATGTCCATTCTCTTCGGCGACGTTGATGTGCAGAGGCATAAAGAATACTAGGATTCGATGGGTCCATATGCACCTCAGCAATACCCGTATTCTCAGAAATAAAAAGGGTCCTATTCCAGGTTTGCCCTCCATCAATACTTTTATAAACGCCACGGTCCCCTCCACTACTCCATAAGGGACCATAAGCTGCAACCCAAATGGTGTTTTCGTCATCTGGATGGATAACAATACTACCTATATGTTCACTATTCTTGAGCCCCATGTTTTTAAATGACCCACCTCCATTCAAGGATTTATACACTCCATCACCATATGATACTGATCTTTGATTGTTGTTTTCGCCAGAGCCCACCCAAATTGTATTTTTATTGGATGGCGCAATCTCGACACAACCTATAGAGTATGAATCATAGTTGTCAAAAATGGGATTAAAAGTAATACCATGATTTTGCGTCTTCCACAACCCTCCAGATGCCGTTGAAACATACCATGTGTCGGTATTTGTAGGGTGAATTGCAATATCTGATACACGACCTGATGTTAACGCAGGACCTACCATCCTAAAAGAAACTGCCGATACTGTCCCTGCGTCAATTGTATTTTTTTCCTGCGCACATGCTGAAAAAGCAAGAGCAATAAATAATAGATTTAGATTTTTCATAAATGAAGCGATTTGAATTTATTTTGACTGATGTATGACAAAATTATTTTATTGTGATTTTTTCGATGTAAGTTTTGACACCATCATTTACGTGTAAAATATACACTCCTGATTTAACATCGAGATTAATTAGCGTCTTTTCGGTTTGTAAAATTTGATGGAATACAACCCGGCCATCAGCACTGAAGATTGCTAAGTCAGGGTTTGATAAAGTGTGCGAAATGGTAAATTGACCCTTTGAAGGATTCGGAAAAACAACAAATGGTGAAGCCAATTGATCAACGCCGCTTAATTGCCCCATTACGTTGATGTTGTCCATGAAAAAATTATTTCCCCAACCATTTATTGCAACAAATCTTATTGCTACGCTTTGACCCAAATAAGAGGTTAAGTCGATTGAATTGTTTGCCGACCAATCAGAACAATCGGAAGGATACCATTCATCGTTTGTACTAGGGACAGTAATTAAATCATCTCCAAATGCGTAGAATAAAGTATCATATGAAGCCCAACAGTCGGAACTAATATCAATTCTAAAGCCGTCCTCATATGAACCACCCCATTTGGTGTAGGCATAATCAAATTCAAGCATTGCACTAATGGCATTTGTCAAATCAATTTTAGGTGTAATTAACTCGGCTTCATCTTCCACTTGATTAATAGAAAAGTGGTTGACCATTACACAATTCGTAACTTCACAATCAGGTCCGTTTTCGGTATTAAATGGCGACCAACCATAAGAATTGTTTGCATTATACTGTGTCCAAAACTCCGTAATACCTGATTCGAAATCCTCTATAACGTCCAATTGAGCAAGCGACTCCTCAAACTCAATAAACATTGAATAGGATTGTGAACTACTACCAAAATCATCTGTTACTGTGAGTGTAACATCATAGAATCCTGGATCATCATACTGCACTAGGGGATTTTGTTCACTTGATGAAGCAGGTGATCCACCCGAAAAAGTCCAAGACCAAGTCGGATTATTCGATGAAAGAACCGAATGGTCAATAAACTGAACTTGGTTATCCAAACAAGAAACTTTAAACTTATCTGCTGCAATTTGAGCCATTGGTTGGGAATCTTCATATAAATCAACTTCATAAACACTTCTGTTTGTCGCATTCCGAAGTAAACCATCTTTATACTTGATCACAAGCTTTGTGGATGTTGAACTTAAGGGTAAATTATTGTTAAACAAGGCCCAGTCAGTCATTGTGTTATTTCGGTAATAAACTGCACGCCGGGTCCCAATATAAACTCCCCCATTTGTTCCTTTTTGGTGCTCAATATTCGTAATAACTTCTCCATCAAGCGAGCTACTTGAATAGTTACCCCAAGTTTGACCACCATTTGTAGATTTAAAGACCATCCTTCCATTTAAATTCGTATTCCCATATTGAGAGGTCCTTGCCGCCCAAAGTACATTTTCGTTGCTGGCACTTACCGCAATATCAAAAGGAACCCAAAGTTCCCCGTTTAAGAGCGCCAGAGGTGGTGTTATATCGGTCCATGTCACCCCGCCATCTTGACTGCTCCATATTTTTTTATCACCCCACCAACTTTCGTAGGTAGTCACATAAATAAAATTCAAATCAGCACGTGAAAGTTCAATACTCATTACCCTATGGTCAAATGAATGCAAAATAGTATAGGATAATCCATTGTCCAAGGTCTTTAATAAATTCTGACCTCTACCTAAGTATATATGCTGATTGTTTCTCGGATCCCATTCCATAGTAGAGGACTCACCAAAAATATATGAGCCATTTGGCAAAGAATCGAATTGAAATCCAACTATGTTTTGTGTGCGGTCTCCAGAGAGGACTCTTCCCTCGTAATCATCATAAGCAATACGGTCATCTCCAAAATTCACAAATCCACGCACCCCATCCCCACCTCCGGTACAAATCCAATCATTAATGTAGGTGTCGTTATCTTTTAATAAAGTTCCGTTGTGGTATGCCCCTCCTAACATAACGTCAGATTGAGGACTTGCGCCAAAACCCCAAAAATCAGTACCCTCAATCCCGACCTGAGACTTATTGATCGTGGTTCCTCCGTCCGTTGACATAAAAATACCTCCATCACAAGCAATCCATAATTCGTCCCCAAAAAACCGTATGTCATGAATATCAGCATGCACATAGCCAAGCTCGGCAGGTTCTGACCACTTT
>Ga0257120_1000909_pt1 | contig 20735 bp, 16 predicted proteins | sample SI106_10metaG_FD_190153 | JGI IMG/M metagenome (GOLD analysis project Ga0257120, IMG submission 190153) | Marine microbial communities from Saanich Inlet, British Columbia, Canada - SI106_10 | ecosystem: Environmental > Aquatic > Marine > Inlet | place: Canada: British Columbia | collected... | reverse complement strand
TTCTTGTTCAGTTTCAATAGTTGTGTCAACATATAATTGATCTATGTTAACCAAATTACTCATTAAATTAAAAGTGCCTGATATGGTGTCGTCTTTTAACGCATAGGATATATAGTTTTTCAATTCACCATTCATTTTAAAATCACTTTTACCAATCATTAAATTGCATTTATTTAATAAAAGTTTTTCGGGACTAAATTCAAAATTTAATTTATTTAATAAAATAGGGTAGTCTAGTTTTGAAGATTGATAATTTAAATCAGTAATGTCCAATAGACCGGAAGCATTAAATTCTTCAAAATTCTCATTTTCAATACTTGATAATGTACCATCTAATGTTATTTCAGAAGATATTAATCCCGAAATATCTTGACCTTCTAAGGGAATAACCTTTGCAATATCAGATAAATTAAATTTTGCTTCTAGAAAGCTTTTTATTTCAAGATCACTACTGAAATTAGTAGCAAACGCATTAGAAGAAATAGAGGAATTTAAAAAATTTAAATTTAATTTTTCAAGTCTGAAATCCAACAAGTCAAAATTGTCTCCACCTGGAAATTCCATTTGTAACCCAACATTTATATTTTCAACTGGACTGTTTAATTCTGGATACTTAAAATAAGCATCATCTACTTCAAGTTTCATATCAATTGCAGGAATTACTGTGTCATTGTAAATCCCTTTCAAAGTGGTTTTGAATTTGAATACTCCATCAGTATTAATTTTATCAAATTCTTTAGTGTAAGCGCCTGGTACAATACTAAATAAACTCTTAAAATTTTGATTTGTTGTAGCTATGGAAAGGTCCATGAGATAATCATCTCTTAGCATTTGTAACTTCCCAACGGTCTTTACTTGAAATTGGTTTAAATCTGCTAAACTTTTAGTTATGGTTACTTTAATATCCTCATCTATAAACGCAACCTCTCCGTTAAAAATTAATTTTAACCTACTATCATTTATATAATTTATTCTTTCATAACTTAAATCTAAATTGGCAACTTCTGATATGGTTTCAAAAAAGAATTTATCATCAATAATTGTAATACTTCCAAGATGATTTAAAGAAATTAACTTTAGATCTGTTGCATACAATGCGTCGTTATAAATAACGGTACCATTTTTAACTTCATAGTTTTTAATCTTAAGCTTAAAAGCAGTTGAAGACTCAACAGCATAATCTGTATTTTCAGTAGAACTATCGCTACTATTATAAATGTCATAATTTGCTTTACCATCTTTTAAAACTTTTATGTGTAAACTAGGTTTATTTAAAAAAATAGAATTTATTTCATAATTTCCATCTGTTATGATTTTCCATAAATCCAAGTTTACTACCAATTGATCTAACTCTATAAGTTTTATATCTCTAAACGTATCTTTTCCAGTTAATGTTAGTTGGTTTAGCTCTAATTTTAAAGATGGAAAAGTTGAAATTAAACTTAGATCAATATTTTTAAAATCTAATTCGGCTTTTAAATTTTTATTGCTTTCTTCTTTTATTAATTTAATAATCTCGTCCTCATACCATGTCGGGATTATTAGAAGTGTAGATGTGGCTATGGTAGTTAAGACTACAACTATGCTCAATAAATATTTAAGTTTTTTAGACATGAAAATTGTTTTTCTTATGTAATTATACAAATCTTACCACTACTATTGCAGTGTAAAACTGCCTAATTATACATAATTTAATCTAGATATTATTTATTAGATTAAATTGTAAAAATATTTAATAAATAATAAGTAAATTAAAATTAATTATGATAATTAAATACCTCTATTTAGTTTTAATAAGTTTTGTTTTTTCCACTGTTGTTTACAGTCAGAATAATAAAGAAATTTTCACCATCTATTTAGTTAGGCATTCTGAAAAAGAAATATCTTCCAACATTAATCCTGAACTTACGAAATGCGGATACTTAAGATCAGAAAATTTGAGTTTTTTTTTAAAAGATGTTCCTTTAGATGCAGTTTACAGTACAGACTACCAACGGACAAAAAACACGGCTTTTCCAACAGCAAAATCTAAAGAATTAAAAATTGAATATTATAACCCTAACAACCTGGAGCAATTTTCAAAATTATTAAAAAACCTTAAAAAAGATGTACTTGTAGTAGGACATAGCAACACAACAGGTGTTCTTGCGGGTCTTTTAATTGGGGAAGAAATTGGAGAGTTTGATTTAAATATTTACAACCGTATTTATCAAGTTGTTGTCTCCAATGAAAATAGTCGTCTTCATTTACTGCATACCGCTTTTAAATGTGAAGATTGAATTGATTATTCTCTTTTATGTCTTAATAAATGATTATTTACTTTAAAAGCTAAACATTGTTATATTTATAGTATATATCATAAATCACAATACCATGTTAAGGAGATTTTTTTCATTTATTTTTTGTTTGATTTTTCTTTTAGGTTTTAGTTTTTCTCAAAATGTAGCTATTAATAATTATTCTGTTAATAGTGTTGGTCAAGTGCAATTATCTATTCAAGCACAAGCAGATAAATACTATGTTTTAAATGCTCAACATAGCCCTACCTTTAATTGGGTAACTTCCATAACTATGGGAGTAAACGGTACCATGGTAATTTCAGAACCTGCTGGAGCTTATCCTGAAACTAGTTACGCCATTATAGCACATGACATTTCAAACCCTGGAGATATTGATGGAGATGGTGTTGATGATGTAACTGAATTTAATAATATGCCCACAGATGCTCCAATAAATTTTGCAGATCCAATTTCTTTTATAGATGGAGCTACATCCATACCTGATGCCCAAACTTTTATGGATTTAGCTACGGTAAATAATGTTTCTTGGGCTCCTTTTTTAGACGGACAATTGTACGTGAAATTTGGAATACTTGACAGAGACGGACCACAACCAAAAATTTATTTCATTAACAGTAATACTTATGCCATACATGCTAATTTCTTTTCAGGAATAGGTGCAACTGTAATAGGAGACGATGGCTCTGGAGAAATTGTTTTTAACCCTAACGATATTTTACCTAACGGAGTAATTGGGAGTTATTCCTTCAATTTTTCTTTTGGAGACGCTAAGAGTTTTGAAGACACTCAAAGAACATTTGAATTATTAGCTGCAAACATGCCTTTTTTACAAAATAATATGAATCATTTTATTGGACAAGCAGACGAAATTTTACACAACAACCAATATGCTAGTGATTTTGTAGGGTCCAGAATTGATGTTGTCCTTGAGTCCGATGTTTTTGCTGAAATAAATTACATCCCCTTTCACGAAGCAGAAGGATACGGCTTTTTTAAACACATGAATCTAAACGAAACACCAGGTTCGAGAGATATAGTTTTGTATGATGCTTTACCAAACTCACTACCAAGAGTTGGTGGGATTATAACTTCCGTAATACAAACACCTTTGTCACATGTTAATTTGAGAGCCATCCAAGATAATGTCCCTAATGCTTACATCAAAGATCCTCTATCCATAGATTCAATTAATAATTTAATAGGAAGTTACGTTTATTACAAGGTTGAAAATGATCATTTTCAAATAAGACAAGCCACATTAAGTGAGGTGAACAATTGGTATGAGGAGTTAAGGCCAACAGAGCCTCAGATTCCAATTCGAGATTTAAGTATGACACAAATTTTGCCATTGGACACCATAGAATTTGAAATGTCTAGTTCTTTTGGAGCAAAATGTGCTAACGTGGCAACAATGCGTTCATTTGGTTTTCCTAATGGAACCATTCCTAATGGTTTTGGTATCCCATTTTATTTTTACGATGAATTCATGAAGTTTAATAATTTCTATCTAGAAGCTCAAGTAATGATAAATAACCCTGTATTTAACTCCGATATTAATTTCCGTACACAGAGGTTAAAAGATTTTAGAAAAGCCATTAAAGCTGCTCCTATGCCTCAATGGATGATGAATCAATTGCAAACTATGCATGATGCATTTCCATCAGGTACTGCAGTAAGGTGTAGATCCAGCACTAATAATGAAGATTTACCAGGTTTTTCTGGAGCAGGACTTTATACTTCTAAAACCCAACATTTAGACGAAGGACATATATCTAAATCTGTAAAACAAATTTATGCTAGTATGTGGAATTTCAGAGCTTATGAGGAAAGAGATTTTTACCGAGTAGATCATTTTATCGCTGCAATGGGTATTTTATGCCATCCTAACTTTCAAGCAGAACAATCCAACGGAGTAGGAGTTAGTATAGATCCCATTTATAAAACAGACAGCACCTATTATTTAAACACTCAAGTAGGTGAGTCTTTAATCACCAATCCTGACCCCAATTCTGTACCTGAGGAAATTTTACTTTATCAAGATAGTACACAATCAGGAGGTTATCAAGTTTTGAGATTATCTAATTTAGTAAACCCTGGAGAATTGGTAATGGATCAAATATATCTAAATCAGATGAGAGATTACTTGAAAGTTATTCACGACGAATTTGCTTTGCTTTACGATGTTGTAGGCGCAAAAGGTTTCGGGATGGATATAGAGTATAAAGTAACTGCTCAAGACCAATTAGTAATTAAACAAGCAAGACCGTGGGTTTCCTTTTGGGCAGATATAAAAGCTAATAACGATTTGGGTTTTACAGAAATTATCAAACCATCAACTTCATCAACTCTGTCCAGTAATGAATTGGTGACAGCTAAAATTTCAAATAAAGGTCTTAATAACATGAATGATTTTGAAGTTACTTTAATGGTGGATGGTCAGCTTGTAGAAACCATTACTGTAATGGATACAATTAAGCCTTTTGAAAATGCTGATATACAATTTACAACCCCACAAAACTTTTCAATCGTTGGAGATTATGAAATCAATGGTATTGTCTATGATGTTGATGACGAATACGCTAATAACGATACTCTGAAATTCATTTTAAGTAAATTACATTTAATAGATGCAGAAATTACAATTGATCAATTAACAGTTCTTTGTGACAATAATATTGAGGCAAAGGTAATTCTTAAAAATCATGGTGAATCTACTATAACAGCTGCTGATATTGAGGTTATTGTAAATGGTGTAGTAGTGGATATTTTAAATTTCCCCACCAATATACTTTTTCAAGATCAGGAGGTAGTATCTATAATCATCGATAATAATCTTCAACAAGTCAACAATAATATAACAGTTAACATATTAAATATCAATAATTTAAATGATTTAAACTCAACTAATAATTCATATAGTGCAACTACTAATTTAGATTCAGATTACGATGTGGTAACTTTATTTATAGATGCAGATAATTATCCAAGTGAAACTTCTTGGGAAATAGTTGAAAAGGGAAGTAATGAAACAATAGCTAGTGGAGCATTACAACCAAATACTCAGACATTTACCGAAGATATTTGTTTAGACTACGCCTCTTGTTACACACTACATGTATATGATTCTTATGGAGACGGAATTTGTTGTGATTATGGATTTGGTTTTTTTCAACTTACATCTTCTGACGGAACTTTAATTCTTTATAATAATGGAGAATTTGATTATGAAGCTGAAGAGGTGTTTTGTCCAGATGGCACTGGATGTGGATTCACCGCTAATATCAATGTTGCCAATGCTACAGCTAATGATGGTATTATTTCTATTAATACCATTTCTGGAGTAAGCCCTTTTCAATACAGTATAGATGGAGGACAAACTTTTATTGACTCTAATTTATTTATCAATTTAGCACCCGGAGACTACGATATAGTAATTCAAGGAGCAACAGGCTTTTGTACTTATCAAGAATCAGTTACTGTGGAACATTGTACTTTTACATCTACAGACATTAAAACATCTGGTGTTTCTTCAATGGTGTCTGCAAACGGATCCATCGTAATTACTCCAACTTCTGGAATTAGTCCATATTTATACAGTATAGACGGAGGAAATAACTTTGTAGGTTCTAATACCTTTTCCAATTTAGCCTTCGGAACCTACAATGTAACAGTTAAAGACGCTTCGGATATTTGTATGTATGAGATTGGTGTCCCTATTGAAGTTAGAACCGACACTAGTAACTCTAACAATATATCCTTTAATGGAATTAACATATATCCCAATCCTTCAGAAAATTATTTTAGTGTAGAAGTAGAAACACCATCAGATATTAAAACAATTTTTATGTACAATATAACTGGACAGCTAGTTAAAACAATTAATTCGTTAACAAAAGATATTGATATTAGTGACTTGAAAAAGGGAACTTATCTAATTTCTATTTCCTTTTTTAATGGAAGACAGGAGTACTTTAAACTTGTAAAGAAATAGGTTTATTATTCAATTCTACTAATTCTACCATTTTTATAAAGTAATTTCAAATGAGATAATATTGCAGGTAATATATACCTATGTGATTGGTAAGTAATGTGATGTTTGTAAGCAACTTTTTGAAGAATTTTCGTAAGAACTGGATAGTGTATATGGCAAATATGTTGGAAGAGATGATGAATTACATGATGATTAAAGCCTCCAAAAAGGTGAGTTATAACAAAACTGTTTGTTGCATAATCTGAAGTGGTTAGTAGTTGGTGTTTTGACCAAGAGTATGGCATTTCTCCATTATTGTTAGGTTCGAGAAACTTTGAATTTTCTAACATATGAGAGGTTAATATGACAACTGCAATTGTTAAGCTAGACGAAATCATTAGCATTAAAAAAGCCCAAACACAAATTATTAATTCGTAATGTAGTATGCAATAGGGAATTAATACTAAATAAGTAACATAACTAGTTTTAAAAATAATCATTTTGAGGATTTCGTTAATTGGGAAAGGATGATTGTAAAAGCCACCTATTTTTTAAAAAAAAATATCTTTAAAATCTCTGTAAAATATCCAACGAGGAATAAATATTGAATATATTAATGGCATATATAACCATTGAAAGCGATGGTATTTCTTGTGTTTGTCTTGTGGAAATATTTTAACAACTAAAGATTGTTGTATATCAGGGTCATAATGCATAATATTTGAATACTTATGATGCCCTTTTACATGGCGATTTTTCCAATTAAAAGAACTAAGCCCTAGAAAATCAAAAATATGCATAAATAATTTATTGTATTTGGTATTTTTAAAAAGAGCATTGTGAGCAGCGTCATGCCCAATATTTACTCCTAAAAATAAACTCCAAATTCCAAGAAAAATATAGCAAATAAAAAATTGATTTTGAGAAATTTTAAATAAAAAAGGAATAAAATATATACTGTAAATAGCAGAATAATTTTTATGTACATTAATCTATTTCCATAAATAGAAATATTATTTGATATAAAGTAAGAATCCACCTCCTTTTTAAGGTCATTAAAAAAACCATCTTTTTCTGGTGGATATGTGATTTTTATATTATCTCTATTCATCTATTTTAAAAAAAAATAAAGTTGGATTTCAATTAAATATAGTGAATTTCGATAAAATTAATCCCATTTCTTTTCTCTAATTGCTCGTTATTAATTCAATAAATAAGTCCTTTTTAATAAATGAAAATAAAACATTAATTTAAGAATGTGAACTGAAGAATCTCAATTTTAGTATTTTTAAAATATGAAGGTATTGGTTACTGGTGCAACTGGTTTTTTGGGCTTTAGGTTAGTTGAAAAACTAAATGAGGATGAAAATATCTTAGAGATTACTGCAACTGGACGGACCATCAAAAAATCTCATTTTGTCAAAAGTGATAAGGTAAAATATATTACTGGAAATTTAGTAGATTCTGAATTTGTTAACGAGATAACTCATAATGCTGAAGTTGTCATTAACTGTGCAGCTCTTTCATCTCCTTGGGGAAAATTATCTGACTTCAAAGAAGCTAATATTCTTAGCCAAAAAAATCTTATTCAGTCTAGCACACGAAATAAGGTTAATAAATTTATTTTTATCTCATCACCAAGCGTCTATTTTGAACCTATAAATAAATTTAATATTTCTGAGAATGATCCTCTTCCAAAGCAGTTTGTAAATAATTATGCTAAAAGTAAATTTGAAGCAGAAGAATTATTAAGAGCATCCAGTATACCCTATGTTATTTTTCGACCTAGAGCTTTAATTGGTAGGGGTGATCATGTTATCATGCCAAGACTGATTAATGCATTTGATGAAAATAAGCTGAAAATTATAGGTAATGGTGAGAATTTAGTAGACCTAACTCCTGTATCCAATGTAGTGGATGCTATACTTTTATCAATAAATAATGAACAAGCTCTAAACCAAACTTTTAATATATCTAATGGCAGCCCAGTTAAACTGTGGGATAAAATTAACTATGTCTTAGAAAGACTGGGAAGAAAAAAAATCAAAAAAAAAGTTAGTTACAAATTGGCCTTTATTGTTGTTTTTTTAATTGAATCCATTTCAAAATTATTTAATTTAAAAGAGCCTGCAACGACAATATATAGTATTGGAATTCTTTCTAAATCTTTTTCACTTAATATAGATAGGGCAAGAGAAATTCTTAAATATCACCCCAAACAATCTATAGATGAAGCGATCGACGAATTTATATTATGGTATAAAAAAAATAACAATTGATTGAAGTTAAATTACACTTAGGTTATTCGGGGTTTTGTTTGGCCAAAGAACATCATACCATTAAAGGAGGTGGGAATATAGATGTGAAATTCAATGCTCTTTGGGCGCTTATTCAACACCCAAGTAAAGGCTACATATTGTTTGATACTGGATACACTCAAAGATTCTTTAAAGCAACTAAAAAGTACCCAAATAAGTTATACGCAAATTTAACTAAGGTAGTTCTTAAGGAAAGTGAGGAAGTAAAACAGCAAATGAAAGAGAACAAGATTGAATGTAAGGATATAAAACATATTATTATATCTCATTTTCATGCAGATCATGTTGGTGGATTAAAAGACTTTGAAAATGCTCAAATTCATGTTTCCAAAGCAGCTTTAGACCAGGTTAATAAATTACCAAAGCTATTGGCTTTTAGTAAAGGAATTCTAAAAGAACTACTTCCAAATAATCTTAATTCTAGAGTCTCTGTAATTGAAGAAAATTCCTTAATAAGTAAAGACTCAATTTTCAACAATAAGTACGATTTATTTGGAGATGGGTCACTAATAATTTACAATCTTACTGGTCATGCTGCAGGGCAAATAGGTCTTTTATTAGAAACAAAAAAAAATAAATATTTTTTAGTTGCAGATGCCTGTTGGAACATCAAAGCAATTCTTGAAAATAAATTACCAAGTCCTATTGTTAGACTCTTTTTTGATTCTTGGAAAGATTATAAAAAGTCAATTTTAAAAATAAAAAAATTTCACGAAGAAAATAGTTCTGTCAAAATCGTTCCAACTCATTGCGCAATAACAACTGATAAATTAGTCTCTAATACATTTTTTTCTAATGACCTTTAAGCTTAAGATTATATATAATTTACTGGAAATTAAAATTCTTAAGTTTTTATTCAAGAATAATATTAGTAAAATTCAAAAAATTAAATGGAATTACTTTTTAAAAAAAATAAATCAATCTCCATTCTATCAGAGTTTTATTGGAGGTTCTTTCAGAAATTTCCCTGTCTTAGAAAAAAAAGATTTTTTAAAGAATTTTGACCTAATTAATACTAAATCTATAAAATATTCAGATGCTGTTAAAGTTGCACTTAAAGCTGAAAACACTAGAAATTTCAAACCAAGTATTAAGGGAATAACTGTTGGGTTATCAACAGGAACCTCAGGAAACAAAAGTGTTTTTTTAGCCAGTGAAAATGAAAGAGCTTATTGGGTTGCTGCTGTTATAGACAGAGTAATTGGATGGTCGTTTAAAAAAAGAAAGATTGCTTTTTTTTTAAGAGCCAATAGTAATTTGTATGAATCTGTAAATTCAAAATTAATAGATTTTAATTTTTTTGATTTATTAATCCCAAATGAAATCAATTTACAAAAATTACAAGCTTTAAACCCTACAATTTTAGTTGCTCAAACCAGTATGCTTTTGGTTATAGCTGATGCACTAATAAATAAAGGTTTAAAAATAAATCCAGAAAAAATCATTTCAATTGCAGAAGTCCTTAGTAAAGAAGATAAGAATTATTTAGAAAAAATTTTCTCAAAAAAAATTCATCAAGTATATCAATGTAATGAGGGGTTTTTGGCTCATACTTGTGAAAAAGGTAATCTACATTTTAATGAAGATCTTTTAATTATAGAAAAAGAATATATAGATAAAGAAAAGAAGAGGTTCTTTCCAATAATTACAGATTTAAATAGAACAACTCAACCTGTTATTCGATACAAATTAGATGATATTATTCACGAAAAATTGGATTGTCAATGCCAACTCAAATCAACAGCAATTGAAATGATTGAGGGAAGAAAAGACGATGTTTTAAAATTACTTAACATAAATGGGGAAGAAGTTATTGTTTTTCCTGATTTTATGCGGAGAGCTATTGTTTTCTCAGACGATAACATTGTAAACTACTCATTGACACAGGTTAATGAAAATGAACTCAACTTATTTGTAGAGGGTGAAATACAATATTTTGAAAAAGCTAAAAATTCAATTTTAGAAATTTTGAAAAAATTAAAAGTTTCAAATATTATAATTAATTACAATAAAAAGCTAGATCATATAAAAGGCACCAAACTAAGAAGAATTAAAAATGAATTTAAAAACTCCAATTAAAATTACAGGGATAGGAAAGTACTTGCCTAAAAAAATACTTTCAGAGGATTTAGAAGTCAATTTTAATATTCCAAATGGATGGTCAGATAAAAACTCTGGTGTCCAACAAAGACATTGGACAGACGCCGAAACCGTAGGGTATATGGGGGCAAAAGCTGCACAGCAAGCACTAGATTATTCTAATACGAATATTAAAGAAATAGATTTACTAATTTCTGCAGGAGCAAGTTTTGATCATATTATACCCAATCAAGCGTCAGTTATAAAAAGTCTAATCAAGCATGCTGATGAGTACAATTTTCCAGCCTTAGACATCAATACAACTTGCTTAAGTTTTTTAACTGCATTTCAATATGCAGCTCAAGTTATGAATGAAAAAACTAAGAAAATATTAATTGTTTCTTCTGAAGTATCATCCAAGCATTTAGATGAAAACAATTGGGAAACCTTAACATTGTTTGGTGACGCAGCTGTAGCTGTAATAGTTGAATTCGATGCTAGTAATGAATCTTATTTAATTAAAAGTGAACATCGTACCTATTCTAAAGGAGTTAACCTTACAAAAATTGAGGGTGGAGGTATAAAAAAGCCTTTTAAATTCTTCCCATATGACAAAGAATTACATAGTTTCCAGATGAAAGGAAAAAACTTATTAAAGCTTGCTAATATTGAATTGCCAAAATTTATGGATGAATTTTTTAAGAACACTGATTATGAGATTCAAAACTTAGACAAGATAATTCCACATCAAGCCTCAAAGTTAGGCCTATTGCTATTTAAAAAAATGTATTCTTTAAATAATGACATTGTGTTAGAGACATTACATAAATACGGAAACTGTATTGCTGCTTCTATTCCTTTAACATTTGTAGACGCAATAGAAAATCAAATAATTAAAAGAGGTGATATTTGTTTACTTTGCGGAACTTCAGCGGGATTTGCCATAGGGGGTCTACTTATTAAGTACTGATTTTATGGTATTTAAATTATTTAAAGAATTATTTTCGATCCATCCAAAAAATATGAGATTTCCATATTTTAAGAGGATTTTAATGGTTTTAATAATGGTTCCATTCTTCACCTCACTTTTTATTATTAATAACTTTTTTCTGCTAGTAGACCATCTTTTATTTTCTAGATTTAAAAAACTAAATATTAAAGAGCCAGTATTTATTGTTTCTATGCCAAGAACAGGAACAACTATGCTTCTTCATCTTTTAACATCGCTAAAAAATGAATATACAACTATGAAATTATGGGAGTTGATTTTTGCTCCTTCTATAACTCAAAAAATAATAATTGTAAATTTTTTTAAAATTGACTTTAGAATAAATTCAATAATAAAAAAAGCAGTAATACTTATCTCAGATAAAATTTTTAAAAATTTGGGTTCTCTCCACAATACAGGATTAGAACAACCTGAAGAAGATGAGTTGGTTTTATTATGGAATTTATCGTCTCCATATCTTCAATATTTTTATCCTGAAAGCAATATTTTTGATCAACTTTTAAACTTTGATAGTGATTTAAATACTAAAAAACAAAATAGAATAATGATAAAGTATTTTAGACATGTACAAAGACATAATTACGTGTTTAATAGAGAAGGAAATAAAAAATTTTTATCAAAAAACCCTTTTATGATGAGTAAAGTGAGATCTCTTTATTCTCATTTTAATGATGCAAAGGTTTTAACTATAAATAGATGTCCAAATCTTGTGATTAATTCGACTGTTAACTTAAGTGAACTGTTATTTAGCACCTTTTCATCTGTTAAATTTAAAGATGAATTAAAAGTGAAAATTGAATCTGTAATTAAGGAATGGTATTTTCATTCTCATGAGATTTTCAATTCAAATGAAAACATAAACCATCTTTATTTAGATTTTGAAAAATTGATAAAAAAAGATGAAACTCATTACAAAAACTTATTTGAATTTTTAGGGTTAGATGCTAAATATATATCTCATATATTGAATAAAAACAATCAAAAATATAAGGCGAAACCCAAGAAATCTTACCAGATAAAAAAATATTTAGAAGGTGATGATATTCCTTTTATGAAAAAATATTATAAAGAAGTTATTTAAGTTTTTTCGACAAAACTTGATCATATACTTTTGCAAAATTTTCTTCTAACTTCTTTGCTTTTCTAATTGACGGATTTGTTGCTGTGAGAGTTAGAATAAACTTGATTATGCTTGATTTAATAATCTCGTTAAAAGAAAACCATCTGTAACCAAAACCTACTGTTGTATCGAGGTTATGAACCTCATGCCAAAAAAATGGTGGATTGTAAAGTATATCACCAGGTTCTAATATGACGTGCCAACCTTTAGCTTTTTTGAAGATATCATCTGGTTTTTTTGAACTAACACCACTTCTAAAGAAAATAGAATTGTCTACTTTAGGTTGTAATAATGGATTGTAATAGGTATCGTAAATAAACCATTCTTTTCTTCCATGAATTTGCACAAATAAATTCGACCCAACGGCTGAATGTATAGAAGTTGAAGTATTTTTCCCTCCAATAAAGAGTTGATGCTTTGAACCCTTAGGTTTTGAATTTGAGAAATTTAAAAGCCAATCATTATCAATGTCTTTTAATAACTCAGGATTCTTATCTAAAATTGGACAAAATCGAACATATTCTTTACTTCCAGCTTGCATCATTTCAATAAATTCTTTAAAATTCACTAAACTGGTTTCACTGATTTTTTTTGATTCAAGACCTTTTACTGACGCATCAAATAAAATAACTTTAGTTTCGCCGTAATTATTTTTAAAAAAATTCGGACTCCATTTATTAAAAGCTGGCCATTCTTTTGCTGCACCTTTAAATACCACAGGTTGGGGATTTTTAAAATATCTTTTATGAAAGTCTTTCGCAGTTACATTGGTTTCCAAATTGACATTAGTAAATCTCTCATTTTCATTTAATACTATTTTAGATGCAATTTTTGTAGATATATTTAAACGTTTTTGTTCTAACGATTTTATCGAAGTAAAGTGTTCAAGTAACCACAATAAATTGTATGTGTTTTTATATTTTAATTGAGGATTGCTATTTGAAGACATTGAAATTTTCGTTAGCTAATAATTTCTCATTTAGAAACTTCATGAAGATGTAATATACAATCTTTAAAAGATTTTTCTTACATAATTTATAAATAAATTTCTTTAATTTAACAGACTAAAATGAGTTTTTCAACTGTTTTTTATGTTGTCAATTTTTAATGATTAATACTTGAGTTTTGAAGCAAAGAAAAATACTATTATTATTATCTAATGGTTTTGAAATATTAGAGGCAAGCGCTTTTATTGATGTTATGGGATGGAACCTGGAAGAAGGTAATAAAACTACAAGACTATTTACGGCTGCAATGGGAAACGAAGTTAGTAGTTCATTTAATATGCATTTCAAAGTTGATTTTACATTAGATAAAGTTGATGTTGATTTTTTTGATGCCTTAGTAATTCCTGGAGGATTTAAAAGTTATAATTATTACGAAGATGCTTACAGCTCTGTTTTTTTAAATTTAATTCAGAGATTTAAAAATCAGAATAAAATTATAGCATCTGTTTGTGTTGGTGCACTTCCTCTTGCTAAAAGTGGTGTTTTAAAAAATAAAAAAGGAACCACTTACAATAATGCAGAGTATTTAAATACTTTAAAAAAACATGATGTTGTTTTATCTGAAAAATCAATTGTAATTGAAGATAAATTGATTACTTCTAATGGTCCGTCCACTGCAATAAAAGTAGCATTTATTTTACTTGAAATGTTAACAGATAAAGAAAACACATTAAAAATTAAGACTTTAATGGGTTACTAAATTATATTCTAAAAATGAAATTCATGTAAAAAATTACCACATCACTTTTTTAGTTCTAGCTTAGAATTATCCTTTACTTTGCTTAAGAAATTGTTTTTATGAAAAAAATAAAATTATTCCTTTCAGTTTTTTCAATATTTCTTTTAAATTTTTTTTATTGTCAATCATTTACGTTTCAACAATCGATACAATCTTCGTCAGATGATGCCGAAGAAAAATTTGATGGTTCTTACGTGACCACTTCTAGCTCTGATCTGGAAATGATGTATGATTCTTGGAATAGCCAAGGAATTCAAACTGTAGGCTTGAGATTTGATAACGTTGCCATTCCCTCAAATTCTACAATCTTAAATGCGTACATTCAATTTACAGCAGACGGAAGCAGTTCAGGGAATATGATTATCAATATCAAAGGGGAGAATACCGGATATGCTTCCTCCTTTGCAAATTCTACAAATAACATCTCAAGTAGAAATTTAACTCTTTCAGAAGTCTCGTGGAATCCAGCTTCAAATTGGAATAATAATGCTGCTGGTTTGGCACAAAGGACACCTAACATATCTGCCATAGTAAGCGAGGTTATCACATCAAACAGTTGGCAGAGCGGAAATCCAATTTCTTTTATTCTCACAGGCACAGGCAACAGTTCAGACCTTAGGGAAGCTTATTCATTTGATGGTAGTTCTTCGAAATCTGCTATGCTAACAATAGAATACAATCCTAATATTAATACTGATTTAGCAGTATCTTCTATAAATTCTCCTGGAAACAGTATTTACCCCGATTCTTCTTCTTTAATAGAAATTAGTATTTTGAACTACGGTGTTTTAACTGCCAATAATTACAGTTTATCTTATTTCATTAATGGAAATTTGATTGCTACAGAATACGATACCATTCCCTTGATATCAGGACAGACTACAAATTATACATTTAGTCAACCAGCTAATTTATCTACGCTAGGCACTTATTCTTTAAGTGCTCAGGTTAGTATTGCTAATGATCAAGACACCTTAAATGATGTTTTCACAAAATCTGTTGAAGTTGTTAACGAAGTAGATTCTTTATTTTTTAATTCAGGAAGTTCTTGGAGATTTTTAGATTCAGGGGTAAATCCAGGAAGCACATGGAAAGATTCCTCATTTAACGACTCTTTGTGGAATGTAGGAACAGGACATTTTGGTTTTGGAGAAGGTGATGAGCAAACCGTTCTAAATAGTGGATTAGCAACTTACTACTTTCGTAAAAAAGTAAATATTTCTAACATAAACGAGATAAACACCCTCTATTTCCATATGATTCATGACGATGGAGGTGTGCTTTATATTAATGGACAGGAGGCTTTTAGAACGGAAATGATGCCCTTAACAGCAATTGGTCATTATACTACTGCAAGACAAAGTTCGAACGCTTCAAATGAGAATAGCTATTATACTTACAAAATTGATTCCGGTTTATTGGTAAATGGATTAAATACATTTGCTGTTTCTATTCACAACAGAAGTAATTCCGACGATGATATTTCATTTAACTGCTACATAGATTCTAACTATTTATACGACTTAGACGGTCCCTATGTTTTTTACGACGGTGGCAATATTATAATAAATGAAATTACTCCAAATGGCCTAGAAACTAACACTTATTCAACCATATTAGGTTTACAATTAACTTGTAATTTACCGCACATGGGAACAAGCTTTTCATTTAATTTAAAACCTCAAATTAATATTGAACCCTCTACATATGTTTCCAACCCTTCAAAATTTTTATCTATATCAGATTTTGATGGACACATAGAAGGATTTACGATGTTGCTAAGAGGTGAAGGAGTTATTGATAGTAATTTTAATTGGATTTATGGAGACGGGCATTTAATTATTAGTGGAGACTTATTTGACCGTGGATTTCATATTACGGAATGTATGTGGTTATTATATAAACTTGAAGCAGAGGCAGCTAATGCTGGTGGAAAAGTACACCTAATAATTGGTAATCATGAAATCATGAATTTAACCGATGATTGGAGGTATGTAGAAGTTAAATATTTTAATAATGCTCACTTAATGGCTAAAAGAATGTCTGAATTATACGGTTCCGATACAGAGCTAGGCCGATGGCTTAGATCAAAAAATATAATTGAAAAGATTGGTGATTACGGTTTTTTACATGGTGGAATAAGTCCTCAAGTATCGGCATTTAATTTAAGTTATGATGAAATAAATAATTATGGTAGACAGGAGATGAATGCCATACCATGTGGTAATTTAGCTTGTAATGTGGTAAATGGAAGTGATGGTATTTATTGGTATAGGGGTATGGCTTACAGTCAATTAACTCAAGCGGAAGTGGATGATATTTTAAATGATTTTGGAGTTAAACGTGTGGTTATAGGACATACAAAAGACAACACCATTAGATCGTTATATAACGACAAGGTCATGGCTATTGATATGTATCACGTAGATAATTTTAATAACGGATATATGGAAGGTCTTCAATTTGAGTTGGGATGTTTTTATCTATTTCATACCGACGGAATTAATAATAACTATAATTTGATTGGAAATTGTGATTCTTTAACTTCTAATTTAATTGAAATTAATGAAGATGGTCATTTGAAAATTTACCCAAATCCAAATACTGGTATTTTAAATATTGAAATCCCAAGCAAGGACTTATTCTATTACAATTATACAATAGTAGATGTTGTCGGAAAAGTAATTTCTGATGGTAAGATAAATTCAAAAATAACTGCTGTTAATATCAATGATTTTTTAGATGGTAAGTATATTTTAACGCTCCAAAATTCCAAGGAAATGATTTCAGGATATTTTGTTTTAAAACGTTGACAAAATAGCGTAATAGAAGTTGAATAATATCATTTTTTGAAGTATTATTTATTCATTTCAAACATCAATCACAAATTTCTTCTTTATGTGTACATTTGTTATGATATTAATTTAATAGCTTTTGGAAATTAAATACATAAACAGGAAAACTAAAAAAATTCAATCAGAATCTCCGCCTGCAGAAGGTTTGTTAAAGTTTTTGTACGATAATCCATTTGGTAATACAGCTATTTTACCTCTTGTCAAAAGAAAGCTAATTTCTGCTTTTTACGGTAGGATTATGGATAAGCCCTCATCTAGTGAAAAGATAGAAAAATTTGTAAATAAATTGGGAATAGATATGTCGGAATCTCAAAAGAATATTACAGAATTTAAATCATTTAACGACTTCTTTTATCGTAAATTAAAAACAACAGCTCGTCCTATTAGTAAGGGATTTGTGTCTCCTGGAGATGGCAGGCTGTTAGCTTTTGAAAATATTATGGATCTGCAAAATTTTTTTGTAAAGGGAAGAGGATTTACTCTAACAGAGTTTTTGAACGATAAAGAAACGGCCAAAAAACATGAAAATGATTCTTTAATTATTCTTCGGTTGGCCCCAAACGATTACCACCGATATCATTTTCCAACTGATGGAAATGTGTCAAAAACCAAGAAAATAAAAGGAAGTTATTTCTCTGTTTCTCCTTATGCTTTAGCGGGTAATTTTACTAAAGTATTTTGTGAGAATAAGCGTGAATATGTTACACTATTTTCTAAAGAAAAAGGTGAAATAATATTAGCACCTGTTGGGGCAACAATGGTAGGAAGTATTTTTGAAAGCTTTACCCCAAACACTAATGTTAAAAAGGGAGACGAAATGGGGTATTTTGCATTTGGTGGTTCTACGATTGTAATTTTGGTAGACAAAACAAAAATCAAAATCGATGCAGATCTACTTGAGAATACCAAAAACAAAATGGAATCTTATGTAAAAATGGGAGAAACCATAGGTAAATAAAAAAGTATTTTATCTTCTTAATCTGAAATGTTTCATATTTACTAATATTAATTTAAAAAATATAATTTTATTTCTCAAGTCTAATAACTTCTATACTTTAAAGAAATTAGTAAAATATTATTTATGAAAAAACAGTTTTATTTCCTATTGATTTTACTTTCATTTTTAAATTTATCTACCGCTCAAAAAGAAGTTAAAAAGCTGTCAGAAAATGAAAATAAGCGGTTATTAGATAATCAAACAAAATGGGAAAGTAAATTTGAGATAGAATGCTCCATTAGAGCATTAGAAGTTGAAAGCGACTCTATATGTTGGTTTACAGGTAATAAAAATAAATTTGGATTTACTGAAAATTTTGGAAAAACCTGGAAAGAATTAAATATTAAATACGATACGTTTAATTTAGAATTTAGATCCATTTCTGTGACTACTAATTTTGTTTTTATTTTATCAGTTGGTTCACCCGCTTTACTATTTAAAATAGATAAAAAGACGCTTAACTATAATTTGGTATATGAAGAAACTGGCGAAAAAACTTTTTACGATTCCATGCAGTTTTGGGACGATGAAAACGGGATTGCAGTTGGTGACCCCACAGAGAGTTGTATGAGTATTTTGCTAACTAAAGATGGTGGTAATACATGGAATAAACTAGCATGTGAAAACTTACCATTTGCTAGGGTAGGAGAAGCTGCTTTTGCGGCTAGTAATACCAATATAAGTTTGATAGATAAGATGGCTTTTATTGTTACTGGAGGAGAAGAAGCAAATGTATTGGTAGGTAGTCAATATGGAAAAACTTGGAAGAAATATAAGTCACCAATAGTACAAGGAGGAAAAATGACAGGAATTTTCTCTATTGATAATTTATCTATAAATTCAGCAATTATAGCTGGTGGTGATTGGACTACAAAGGAAAAAACAGAAAAAGCAATGGCAATTACAAAAGATGGTGGTCTTAGTTGGCAATTGATAGAGAATAATCCTGGATATATAAGCTGTATTCAATTTATCCCAAAAACAACAACTTTAGTTGCTTGTAGCACTACTGGAATCTACCACAGCAATAATTACGCAGAGACTTGGTTAAAAGTGAGTGAAGAAGGCTATTATAGTTTTCGAATTTCAGAAAATGGGGAGCATCTATACTTTTCTGGACAGAATAAATTAATGAGTCTTGATAAGTCTACTTTGCTGAGAGAATAACTTTAATATGTTAAATATGCTATTTGCAAGAACTTTTATAATTGTTGGAGGAATGTTGGTTATTTCATCAATCACAGCGAAAATAAATAGACTATTTGAAACTTCATTAGAGATGTGGATGACTATTATTTCGTCATTTATATTATTATTTGCTTTAATGATTTTTAATGATTCTTTTCCGCTTAATCTCATTTTAGTTGCTTGCTTTTCTGCTGTAATTGGATGGCAAATTGGCCCTACAATTAATCATTTTGGAACTAGGTTTAAAACAAGAAAATATTTCAAATCAAAAGGAATAAAAATCAAGAAGAGACAACAATTGACTGCAGCTCAAAGAATTGAGTTTCAAAACTCAATTGATTTAAAAAAATATCAATCAGAGTGGCAGAATATTATCTTTAAAGCATTATTTACCACGGCGCTTGCTGTATTTTGTAGTGCAGGATTGGTATTTTTTACGAGTGTTGATTATGGTTTTCTAGGATGGGTTTTATTTATAGTATTATCGTTGTTAGTCGTAATGGGATTTTTGAATATGTTCTTTTTCAAATCCAAATTATTCTCACTTTTGAGACCTTATATTGGAGCTGTAATATTTACATTATATCTTCTTTATGATTTTAATAGATTGGAAAAAATGAAAGCAGATGAATCTTGGGGTTCTGCCATAGAGATTGCAGTTAGTATCTATCTTGATATAATAAATTTGTTTTTAGATTTATTAGCAATTCTTGTAGAAACTGAATGATATATTTTGTATTGAAAATAAAAATATTTAAGCTAAGTTATTTTAGTTACACATTCATTGTTAAAGAATAAGTATAATCATGAAAAAACTATCAATTTTCCTCGTCTTTTTCATAATACTAAATTCCTGTAAAGAAAAACATGAAAAAATCATCACTTTAAAAGATTCAAAAAATAATTTCACCTCAATATATGTGTTATGTATGAACATAATAAACTTATCTGATTTGTCCTGTAATTAATAACATATAAACCATATTTAACAGATTTAGTTATAACGTTTTGGCAAAAGTTTCTAGACGTTTTTTCGAAAAAATCATATGACAATTTTTGGTTAAAAAAACTAATATTTTTTATTTTTCGTTTTGGGGAGAGATAAGTCCTCCTTATCCACGACATTAAGTAGGGTAAGGTGTCGTATAAGTGA
>Ga0257120_1000906_pt1 | contig 20804 bp, 20 predicted proteins | sample SI106_10metaG_FD_190153 | JGI IMG/M metagenome (GOLD analysis project Ga0257120, IMG submission 190153) | Marine microbial communities from Saanich Inlet, British Columbia, Canada - SI106_10 | ecosystem: Environmental > Aquatic > Marine > Inlet | place: Canada: British Columbia | collected... | reverse complement strand
TGTAATCTGATGATTAATTTTTAGTGAGACGATTTGAAATCCAAACCAAGTTACGAGTTACAAAAGTTATCAAACACTACCAACAAAATAGTTTTAGTTAGATTTTAATTTTATGTGAGCTCGTGTTTATTTATATAAGTCCTTGTATTTACCAAAAAAGGGGTAGCAAATTTCAGCGGAAACATTGAAAAAAACACAAATGATAAATATTTTGATTGGGTACTTAGCAGTTTACAACTCTTTATTCTTGAAACCTGAATTTTCTTGCTTTTTAAAACAATAATCAAAAAGTATTAACTTTCCTTTGAAAAAGATTTATGAAATAAAGTAAGTTCAAATTGAGAAGGAAAAATATTAGGTTTTAAAGCTATTATTTTATCTAATCGGTATAAGATAGTATTCAGAATAAGTTCATATGTTTCTTTCATTATTTCATCAGCTTTTAACCTAAATAATGATGAATAAGATTTTTTTATTCTCTTATTGTAAAGTGTTATTTGACTCTCTATTAACAAAAAATAAACCTCATTTAATAGTTCAATTGGTTTCTCAATTTTTGAAATATTTTCAATTGCATATTTCAATATAGTACTATTCTGTCTAGAGGAAATATCTATAAATTGAATTCTTACCCAGTCATTTAAATATTTCATTTCAATGTCTGATAAAATTGAAATATTTTTTAACTTAATTAAAGTTACAGTTCTTAAAAATTCTTGAATAACATTTACTTTTTCATCTAAGAGGTTTTTATTTAATCTAATATTTTCAAGGTAAGCGATGTTATTTAAGATTAATTTGTTGATAGCCTCTTTTTCAATCTTTTGTAGTTCTCTATTCTTTTTTTGAACATTTTTATTATGATGTTTTAGAGCTAATTGAAAATCTTCTCTGGAAAGAAAGCAATTTTGGTACTCAAGATATAATTCTGATATTTTACTAAGCTTTTTAGGTAGTGAAGAAAATGGAATGTGTTGCCATTTTTTACCTTTACGCCTTGAATCAAGCATAAGGATTTCTTTTGCGCTTTCCAGGTAAGGGTTCCCAAATATTTCTACATGGAAAGTAAATTCAGGTAAGGCGTTTGGAATTCCATTAACCATTGATTTCACAGATTTAAACTGCTTTTCTAATTTCCGTTTTAGAGGCTTAATTGAATTTCGTTCTTCTTCTGTCCATTCCCACCCACGGTTTGTTTGTTTTTTGCTCTTATCCATTTTTAAAATAAATTTTATCGTTTAATAATCTTATTAAATTGATAAAACAATCGCTCAATTAAACGTAAATCTTCAGTAATAATTTCTGCTGTTCCTCGCATTTCTTGTTTAAATACAATCTCTTTATTATATGATGTAATTAACTTTTTTGGTAAAGAAACATCAATGGTATACAACCCTTCTTTATTTGAAATTTCAGAAATGCTGTTTACTTTCCCTTTTAAAATACCAAATTCATAATCTGGATAATTTTGAAGTTTGATATTTACTATTTGTCCTATTTTAACTTTCCCTAAATTTTGAGCAGGAGTTTTTAATTTAGCAATAAAAGAAGAATTCTTGCTTGGAATGATTGTAAAAACTAAATCGCCATTGTTTACAGTCTGGTTTTGACTCCAATAATTTAAAAAAGAAACCTCACCATTTATTTTAGAACTTAACACATATTGCATTTCCCAGTCTTTGATACTTTTTTTTACTAGATTAAATGACTGAATTACATTTTTAAGTAATGTCACCTCTTCTCTAATACGAGATATTTCTGTTCCTTTAGATGTTTTGTTGCTATTAGAAATAGATTCCCTTAATTGAGAAATAGCAGCAATTATATTTTTATAATTTCGTTCTGCCTGTAAATATTCTAATTGTTTGGTTTCATATTCTTTTTCGGAAATAACTCCTTTATCAAACAATGATTTATTTCTTTCTAAATCTTTTTGTTTGAATTGTAATTCTCTTTGATTCAATGCTTTTTGGGATTGTAAATTATTCAAACGTCTTTTTAATTCTGAACTTGTAATTTTATTTGCAATAGCTTCATTAGAAAATGGATTTAGTTCTTTATTTAAAATATATTTGATGTAATTATTCTCAAAAAGAGAAAAGCTAGCTTCAATATCTCCTAAAAATAAAATTGGAAGTTGATCTATTGGAAAAATAAATGACTTTTTTTGAACCTTAATTGTATCTATAATTGATTTCAAAAAAAACACATCCGTAAAATTAGCAGTATTTTCTATAATCGCTAAAGGCTGGTTCTCAAGAACATTTTGAATGTCTTTCACAAATAACGTATCAATCTTTCCTGTAGTTCTTGCATATTCTTTTTGTGGAGGAATTTCGGTAGTTATAATAGCATTAGCATTAATAATATCTGGATACTTTACAAACCAAGATAAGAGTAAAAGCATTCCTATTAAAACTAAAAAAAGCGTGTTTCCCCAACGAATCATCCAATTAGGTACTTTAGTAAGAATCTCTTGTACTTCTTCACTACGAAGTTCTATTTGGTCTATATGTTCATTTTTTACTTTTCCCATCTGTCTTTCAGACATCTTCCCAAAGGGAAGAATAATTTGTAATCGTTTTTTAGCTTCCTAATTCTAATTGATTCTTTACTAAATGATAGTAATTCCCTTTTTGTTTTACGAGTTCTTTGTGATTTCCAACTTCAACTACTTTACCTTTATCTAAAACAACAATTTGATGTGCATTTTTAACGGTGCTTAATCGATGCGCAATCACTACCACAGTTTTATTTTCAAAAAAAGTATTTAGTTTTTCCATAATTACTTTTTCATTATTAGCATCTAATGCAGAAGTTGCTTCGTCAAAAAATAAGTAATTAGGGTTTTTATAGACTGCTCTTGCAATTAATAATCGTTGTTTTTGCCCTGTACTTAAACCAACACCTTCCATACCAATTTTAGTGTTATAGGATAAAGGTAAACTTTCAATAAACTCTTGAATATTGGCAACATCTACTGCATGAGTCAACTTTTTCTTATCAACATAATCTTCTCCAACAGCAATATTATTAGCAATCGTATCACTAAAGATATACCCTTCTTGCATCACAACGCCACATTGGTCTCTCCAAGTTTTCTGCGAAATAGTATTTAAATTATAATTACCTAATTTTATTTCTCCTAAATTGGGTTCGTAAAATTTTAATAGCAATTTCATTAAAGTTGTTTTTCCACTTCCGCTTACACCTACAATTGCTGTTATTTTATTTGTAGGAATCTCTAAATCTAATTCTTTTAAAACCAATTGATCTGAACCAATATATCTAAATGAAACTTTGTGTAAGTTTAGGTTTGAATTTATAGGAATTTCTGAAATACGTTCTTCATTTTGTGGTTCTTCATCTTCTTTCTCATGAATTTCAGACAAACGTTCCAAAGATATCCTAGCGTCTTGTAGTTCTCTTACAAAACCTATTAATTGCCCAATTGGAGAATTTAGTTGTCCAACAATATAGGTAATGGCTAACATCATTCCTAGAGTTATATTCCCATCAATAACTAATTTTGCAGATAAAACAGTTATCAAAATATTTTTAAGCTCATTAATAAAGCCAGAACCTACATTTTGATATTGTTCTAAAGCTAATCCTTCCATAGAAATTTTAAACAAGCGAGCTTGTAAATATTCCCAAGACCAACGTTTTTGTTTTTCTGCATTGTGCAATTTAATTTCTTGCATTCCATTGATTAACTCAATTACTTTTGACTGCTCTTGGCTTACTTGAGAAAATCGTTTGTAATCTAAATCTCTACGTTTTTTTAAGAAGATGGTTATCCATAAAAAATAGAAAATACTTCCTATTAAAAAGATGGCAAAGATTTGCCAATTGTAGTAGGCAAGTACAAAGCTAAATACAATTAGATTCACCATAGAAAACAACACGTTTAATGAAGAAGTCGTTAAAATTCTTTCGATACGTTTATGATCGTTGATGCGTTGTAAAATATCCCCAGTCATTCTAGTATCAAAAAAAGCAATAGGTAGATTCATTAGTTTGATAAAGAAATCAGAAACTAAAGAAATATTAATGCGAGTACTTAGGTGCAATAATATCCAACCCCTAACAACTTCTATTGCAGTTTTCCCTAGAAATAATGCTAACTGAGCAAAAAGAATTAGGTATATAAAATGAATGTCTTGATTATTAATACCAACATCTACAATACTCTGCGTTAAAAACGGAAAAATAAGCTGTAGTAGACTTCCTGCTAATAAACCAATAATTAACTGAATAAGAAACTTTTTATAGGTAAAAAGGTATTTAAACAAAAAAGAAAAACCTAATGATTTTTCTGCTCCCTTTCCTTCGGAAAGGGTTGGGGATAGGAAAAATTTTGGTGTTGGTTCTAAAAGTAAAACAACACCTTCTTCTGTATTTTCATTAGCATTGTTTCCTATCCAATGTTTTATAAAGTCTGCTTCATTATATTTTAATAAGCCATGTGCTGGGTCGCTAACAAAAAATGTTGCAGACTTTTTTTGATTTCTTCCCTTTGGGAAGACGGAAGATGGGCATTTATAAAGAACTACATAATGGTTTTTATTCCAATGTAAAATACATGGTAAAGGAGCTTCTAATAATTTTTCTAAAGATATCTTAACCCCTAAACTTCTAAAACCTAATTTTTCAGCAGCTTCACTTAACCCTAATAAACTACTGCCTGCTCTTGTTGTTTCTGTGATTTTTCTTAATTCCTGAATAGAAATTACTTTACCAAAATTTTTGGCAATTATTTTTAAACAAGTAGGACCACAGTCTTTAAAGTCTGCTTGTTTGTAGTGCGTAAAATTACCTTTAAACATTAAGTTTTTTATTTGAATCTTGCTATTAATTTTTATTATATTGCAGTATAAATAAATTTAGAAAAATGAATTTTCATAAAAAAATAATTTTAATTTTATTATTTACAACCAGTATTGTCTTTTCACAAAAACAATTGAAATATAATTTTTCAATTGATAAAAATACTAAAGAATTAGTAATCGCTAAGATAAAAAGTGATTTAGGGAATCTAAGTTACATAAAAAAAAATAGAACTTTCTGGGTAGAAAAAACTGATAACTACGAATATAGAGTTTCAATAAAAAAAAGAAAAATTAACATTTTTTATAAAGGAGATGATATCTTAGTTGAAAAAAAGATAAAATCACTATACAGTAAAATAAAAAAAATTAATTAAAGTTTTTACTTATAAGTTGTAATAAATTTAAATCTAATTTTATTTTGTAAGATAATTTTAAATTAATACTATTGTGAGATAGAATAATTTTATTGTTTTTTTCTATCTTATAAGTGTTGAATTTATATTCATTTAATAAATTATCTACAAGCTTTAATTCCTTTAGTGCAATTAAATTTTCCTTATTAATAGGATTTAATAGAATAATTTCTGATTTATTATCATCTATTCGAATTATTTTTTTAATTTCTATTTTTTTATTGTAAAAAGGAATATAAAACATTATTATGTTGCACATTAATAGTATTCCCAAAATAAATAATCCTCTATATATTATTTTTTTATAGTTAATTGATTCTTCCATTACATATTTAATTGATTTTGGACTAGATTATAGTAGTAGCTTTTCTTATTATTTATTAAGTAATTATGATTTCCTTCTTCTATGATTTTACCTTTATCTAATACTAATAAGTTATCCGCATTTCTTACAGTACTTAGTCTATGAGCTATAATCAATACAGTTTTACCTTTAAAAAAAGAATGTAACTTGTCTGTTATTTCTTGCTCATTTTTAGAATCTAAAGCAGAAGTAGCTTCATCGAAAAGAATAAATTTAGGGTTCTTATAAACGGCTCTTGCAATTAATATTCTTTGTTTTTGTCCAGTACTTAAATTTAACCCTTCATTACCTATTTTTGTTTTGATGCCAAGGGATAGACTTTCAATGACCTCTTCTAAATTTGAAATATAAATAGCTTTATCTACTAATTCTTTATTATAATCTTTTTCTAAAATAATATTATTTAATATGCTATCATTAAACACGTAACCTTCTTGCATTACAACACCACAGTTATCTCTCCAAAATTTAAAATCGATATTCTTTAAATTATTTTCACCTATTGAAATGCTTCCAGAATAATTACTATAAAATTTAAGTAGTATTTTTAAAATAGTAGTCTTTCCTGAACCACTTGAACCTACAATTGCAGTCGTTTTGTTAGCTGGAATAGATAAATTAATTTGTTTTAATACCTTGTTTGATTTTCCAGAGTATTTAAAATTTAAATTCTTTATATTAATATCTTGCTTAAAAAAGTTATCTTCATGGGGTATAAAACCAGCTTCTTCTTTTTTCTTATTATGTATTTCATATATTCTATCTAGACTAATTTTTGTGTCTTGAATTTTATTAAAAGCGACAACTAATCTTTGTAATGGAGAATTAGTTTGTCCTATAATGTATGATATTGATAATAAAATTCCTATTGAAATATCGCCATTAATAACAAAATATGAGGTAGAAGCAATAATTGTTATTTTTTTAATTTCATTTATAAAAGAGGCGCCGTCTAACTGAAATTGTTCAATTTTTAGAATGGAAGTTAGAACATTGTATACAGATTTCTTAGTTTTTTCCCATTCTTTTCTTTTATTTTTCTCTGCATTATTAAGCTTTAACTCCTGCATCCCATTTATTATTTCAATAATAGATGAGTTTTCCTTACCTCTAGCAGAAAACCTTTTATAATCAAGCCTTTTTCTCATCTTGAAAAAAGAAAAAACCCAAATAAAATAGAAAATTGTAAAAGAAATGAAAATTAAAAAAACAGTTGGGTTATATATGAATAATATTATACTATATAATATAAGTGAAAAAACAGAAAAGACAGCTGTTAAAGCTCCAGACAGGAGTAAATCTTCAATATTTTCATGGTCTTCTATTCTTTCAATCAAATCACCAGTAAGTTTTGAATCAAAATACGAAATAGGTAATTGAGATAATTGCTTAATAAATGTAGAGACTAATGATATATTTATTTTCATACTTAAAAATATCAACACCCATTCTCTAATTACATCTGATACCTTAGATGTTATATATATAAAAATATACGAAATTGAAAGTAATGTTAAAAGTTCAAAACTTTTATCTTTTATTGCATCATCAACAATTGCTTGAATTATAAAAGGAAAACTAAATTCTAAAGTACTAAATATTAAAATTAAAAGAATTAACCAATAAAATAACTTTTTATTAGTATAAATATATTTCCCGACTAGTGTAGAAAATTTATTCCAAGAACTAATCTCTTTATCTTGGTTTCTTTTTGACTTTAAAAAAAAATCCTTATTTGGTTTTAAAAATAATACTATTCCTTTTTGATTATTGTTCTTCGCGCCAATCCAATTGTTTAAGAAATTTTTAATTTTGTATTTGGATTTTCCAAGTTCAGGGTCAGATATATACACATAATTTTTTGTGACTTTATAGAGTACAACAAAATGATTTTGATTCCAATGTAGGATAACTGGATATAATTTAAGAGAAGAAAATAACTCTTGTTTGTTTAGTTTTCTAGCTTCTACATCAAAATCTAATTTTTCTGAAGCTTTTATTAATCCTGTTAATGAAGAACCTTCTCTTGTAGTTTCTGATAATTCTCTTAAATAATCTACAGATGTAAATTTTCCATAGTATTTTGAAATTATTTTCAAACAACTTGGACCACAATCTTTACTTTCGGTTTGAATATATTCTGGAAAATATTTTAACCTATTTGTTATGTTTTTTAGTAATTTTAGCATAATCTAAATAGTATTTTAATTTTAAAGAAATTAAATAGCTTCCTTTTGAATTAAAGGTTGAATTAAAATTTCTGAAATAGTTTAAATCTAAAATATTTGATTCTTTTGATATTGTTTTTTGAAAGTTTAAGCTTAAAGATCTTCCTCTTTTAAAATTCCACAAATAAGAGAAATCTAAATTTAAAAGATTGAAATTGATATTTTCTTGATTAAAATTATTTGTATCATTATTTAATGATACGTTACCATTAGTGTTCAAATTATATAGGTTCTGATAATCAACAATATCGTAATAATGTCTAAGCCTTAAAGATGTAGACATTTTATTATTAATCAGAAATGAAAAGTTAAGATTTGTTTCTATACTATTTCTAACTCTAGAAATTAAAGATATTGTATTTGTATCATTTATAAACTGAGTACCACTGTCATTATAATACACACCTAACTCAAAAGGTGAATAATAAAATGATTGACCAAAGGTAAAACGATAATTATTATTAACTCTAAGGCTAAGATTGTAATCTAGTTCTAAATCATACTTAAAAGGTTTCTCAATATAATTATATAAATATAAAGATGTATTAAATGAGAGGTCTTTACTTGTATTAGATGCAATCTCAAAATAGGGCGTCCAGAAAGGAGATAAATTAATAAAACGATTGGCTACTCTTGGTTCAAAAAAGTCTCTTTTTTCAGTATATTCTATTCCCAAAGTAATATCCCAATTGTTTATTAATGAAAAATCGGAATAAAAATCAAAATCTAATAATTCTTTTTTGTTTAAAGTTTGAAAGTTTTGCTTTTCAATGTCTAGGTTTATACTAACTTCATTAAAAATCCAAAAAGGTTTATATATATTATATTGAGTTTCTAATCCATAAGTTATTCTATTGTTTCTTCTTAAGAAACCAAATTGATTAGGATTAAAATTTTCATCTAAATGCTGAAAATATAAAGAAGATATAAAGTTTCCACTAATTTTATTTAGCTCAACTTTATGAGCAAAACCTCTCTGCTTACTAAATGACACAGCCTCATCAAGTTTTAACTCATAGTTTTGTTCTTTGGTTTTAAAAGAAGCAATTAGATTTGTATAGTTAAAACCTTTGTTATTTCCTTCACGTATTACCGAGTTACTTACCAAAGTAATAGAAGAGTTGTTTTGTAAGTTTTTATCAATAGCAATTGAAGTATAATTTGTTAATGGATTTGAGATTACTTTTTCATCATTCTCAAGTACTGCTTTTTCTCTTCCTTCAACCCCATTTAGTAAACCTATATTCCATCCATTTTTAAGTTTTGAAGTAATCTTAAGTAAGCTTATTATTGGAGAACTCTCTGGGTTTTCTTTTACACCATCATAATCAAAGTCGTCAAAATAAACGGGTTCATCACCTATTCTTCTTGTATAAAAATAATCACTTTTATTAAATAATTCTGTGCCTTCTGTAAAGAAGTTTCTATTTTCATCGAATTTAACTTCAAAAGCTGATAAATTAAGAACATCATCATCGAAAGTAGTTTGTGAAAAATCTGGTACTAATGAAACATCAAAAGTAAATTGATTGTTTAATATATATTTAACATCCAATCCAGCGTTATAATTCCATTCTTTAGTATTAAAAGACTTATTACTATCATATACCGTTGAAACAAAAGGGAAAAATTTTAAATTTGTAGGTGACTTTATGTTTTCAATCCCTGAAAGTTCTGTAAATTGATTTAAAAAACCGTTAACTTTTGGGTTTATAGGTTTCAACCAGGATTGTTCATTTAAATAGTTTAAGTATTGAACAAAATTAACTTTAAAATTTAATTCTTTTTTATTTATAAACCTTAAAGTATTAAAAGGTATTGCAAATTCAATAGCCCAATATTCAGCATTTATCTTTACTGAACTGTCCCATATACCATCCCATTCTCGATAAGAGGAACTCCTACCATACTTTGTGTCAACTTGTACACCAGACGAGGTAACTACAAAGGCAAACCCTTCAGAAGCATTTCCAATAGGGTCAATATAAAATCCAAAATAATCAGAATTTCCGACTTTATCTCTTGTAGACAAGGTATTGTTAATATTTTTAGATTTCACATGTACTTTAGCAGATATATATATATTAATATTATCGTAGCATATTGATATATCTGTTTTTAATTTTGACGTTTTCCCAAATACAGGTGAACGATTAATAAAATTATAGCTTTTAAAATTTAAATTTGGTTCGTTTAGAATTCCATCAATAGAAAAATACTCACATCTATTAGCTTCCATGTTTTGGGAATGTAAATTTTGAAATACTGATAAAATTATAATAAATAAATAAATGCGCATTTAATTTTGTTTTTTCCTTCTGTCTTTAAATCCTTTACTGTTTTTAACTTTTAAACTTCTTCCTCCAATAACTGAATCTGTATTTAATGTCTCATACTCTTTTAAACCTAAAAAGGTGTTTAATTCTAATTTACTCATAATGTTTTTGTCTTTAATTTTTTATTTCTTTTACAGTTTGGACACTTTACACAATTAGTCTTACATTTTTTAACATCAAAAGATTCAAGTTTATTATTATCTATTGATTTTACTTTTAAGAATATGTCTAGCTGTATGTTTTTCATAGTTTAAAATTAGCACCTCAATTGAGGTGCTAGTAAAAAATAAAATTACAGTTGTCCTGTTCCTTTTTTTTGTTTGCAAGGATTTCCAAATATACCTTTCTCTTTTTTGCATTTATACGCTATCGCTATACCTCCTCCAATAATTGAATCTGTATTTAATGCATCATATTCTTTTAAGCCTAAAAAGGCTGATAATTCTAATTTACTCATAATGTTTCTGTCTTTAATTTTTTATTTCTTTTACAGTTTGGACACTTTACACAATTAGTCTTACACTTTTTAACATCAAAAGATTCAAGTTTATTATTGTCTACTGATTTTACTTTTAAGAATATGTCTAATTGTATATTTTTCATAGTTTAAAAATTAGCACCTCTATGTAGAGGTGCTAACTAAAAGATAGTTATTCAAATGTTTGAACCTTGATCTTGATATCTTTCTCTTTGTCTCCACCTATTTTCTTCTTTTTTACTAATTCAGCTCCGCCGCCTACGACAGAATCAGTATTTAAAGAATCAAAAGATTTTACACCTAAAAAGGTGTTTAATTGTGATTTACTCATAATGTTTATTTTAAATAGTTAAACTTATTGAAAAGACTGTTGTTTAATATCAAGCTTTTTCTTCTTGTTTCCTCCTCTTTCTTTTTCTTTATCAACGGTAACAGCGTTACCACCAATGACAGAATCAGTATTTAAGGCATCAAAAGACTTTACACCTAAAAAGGTATTCAATTCTAATTTACTCATAATAAATGATTTTAAATGATTAATAAATAATTATATAATAATTGCGCAGATTATTCAATTTTAAGATTGTTGGACAGTTTGTTTCTTCTTAACTCTATCCTTTTTTTTATCTTTATGATGTTTTACACTTGCCCCTCCTAAAACAGTGTCTGTATTTAATGTATCAAAAGATTTTACACCTAAAAAGGTATTTAATTGTGATTTACTCATAATATTTTATTTAGTTTTTTTATTGTTCACAAAGTTTTACTTTGACTTTTTTCTTAATCTCTCCGTTTTTATCTTTGTCTTTGACTTTTCTTTTGCAATCTCCCCCTAAAATGTTGTCTGTGTTTAAATAGTCGAAAGACTTTACACCTAAAAAGGTATTTAACTGTGATTTACTCATGTTCTTTTGTTTTTATATTAGTATTTTTTAATTAATTAATAGCACACCTTCATTCTCATAAATTAATTCTACGATTCTCAAGCCTGCTCCTTGAGGCCATTCTAAAAATAAACTATTTAGTAAATTAGAAATAAGAAACTCTTCAGAAGTATTAATTTTATTTATAAGAAATTCAATATCTTTATGATAAATAGTTTCAGTTTTTTTTCCTTTTGTAAAAAACTTTATTTTTTTGTTATCTGAAGATATGTAATACAGTATTTGAAATGGACTATCTAATTTTATAATAGAAGCCATATTTAAATCTACTTTTTCGTTTTTTTGAGGTTTTAAAGAGATTGCATATCCTAAATTACTTTTTAAAGAATATTGAAAATCTTTAATAGATAATTCAATTAACTCTGAAATAGTTAAATCTTTAATTTCATCACCGACACTTGTTAGGACAGTTTCTAAAATATCATTTTTTAATAAGTCTTTTTTAAGATCTATTATTGGAATATCTTTATCTTCTTTTCCTTTTTTACTTTCTTTAGTAATATACTCTTTATGTATTTCACTAAAAACTTTTGATACTAAATCATCCTTTCTCGGTCTATTTAACCATACAGAAAGTCCCACAGATAATTCATCGCTCTTACCGATATGATGAAAATTCCAAGGCATAAAAAATAGACCTCCAGCTCCGAAAGTCATTTCGTGTTTTACATGGGGTAAAAATTTATCAATTCTTTTGTCATTACTTTTTCCTCCTAATTTTTTAAATTCATCAGTATCCCATATATACATAGTTTTTTCTCCTGGTCCTAAATGAAAATGCATAACATTTTCTCCAGGATTGTCTGTATGTATTCCTAAGGGAGTCCAACCATAATTACCAATAAAAATAGTAAAATCCACACCATGAACAGGGTACCCTACATTTTCAAGCAAAGGCTTTAGATAATTTAATATATTTACAGACAGCTCTTTAACATAGCTCTCCCCATGATTTAAAATTATTCCAAATTTTTGAAAAGCAAAAATTCTTTTAGACCAAGATTCAATACTTTCATTTTCTTTTGGCTTATTTTCAAAAATAATTTTATTATAATCCTCTCGTTGTGTATTTTCAATATATACCCGAAATGGGTATTCGTCTTTTCTTAAATTTTTAATAACTTGTAAAACACCGTTATTAAGTTCTTTATAATTATTAAAAACATTATTGTAAAAATATGGCTGTGTCATATTTTTTGTATCTTCAAGAAAACAATTCCACCATTCATCAGAGAATGGTTTTGTTTTAATTATAGTGTCGTTTAAAATTTCCATAATAATATAATTTAGAATTAAGCGTATATTTTTTATACTTTAAGCTCTACAAAAAAAGTCAAGAAATTTATCTAAAACAAACAAAGTAAATCCGTATTTATAAATATCAACTTGAAATTTATAAATATCAACAAGTTAAAAATACACTTAACACTTTAATAAACAAGGTTTTATGTGGCTCATCGAAATAAAATAAGAAAAAACTATATTTGTATGTCTATTATAAAAGAATCTAGTGAAAAAGATCAAAAATCTATACCATTTTAATGAAAGGTATTGTTTAAGAACACCTCTTTTACCTCTAAATAACCTTATAAGGTTATTAGATGATATAAAAATTAATGAAGACTCTCTTAAACAACAATGGTATAACCCAATGCTAAAAGAAGCTGTTTTTTTAGCATCACCTTACTTATACTCAGAACTCGAACTGCTTTTTAAAAATAAAATAGTTAACCTTAACAAAACAGAAAAATTAAAGCAAAGTTTATTAAAATACATTATTAGAGCCTCTACACGTTGTACACCTTTTGGCTTGTTTGCAGGTGTGAGTATTGGAAATTTCTCTAACGCTACAAAGATCGTATTAGATGACGTTTTCAACTATGAGCGTAAAACAAGATTAGATATGAATTGTTTGGTTTCTCTAATTGATTATTTTGAAAAAGATAAATCTGTTAGAAATCAATTACTGTACTATCCAAATAACACTTTATATTCTATTGCAAATCAATACCGTTATGTAGAATACAAAATTCAAAATAATGAAAGGCAATATTCTCTAGAGGCTATTGAAAAATCTCCATACATCGATGTTGTGTTTGAGAATGCCAAAGCTGGAAAATTAATCCATGAATTAGCTAGTATTTTAGTAAGTGAAGAAATTTCAAAAGAAGAAGCTACAGAATTTATTAATGAATTAATCAATAATCAAATATTAGTAAGTGAATTACAGCCGTCTGTTGTTGGGGAAGAACCTTTTGATACATTAATAGATACTTTGAAATCAGTAAAAAATATTACAGAATTTAAAAGTCTGATTTTATTAAAAAAGAATATTTCTTCCCTTGATGAAAAGGTAAATAACCTAGAAAACAAGTATACTTCTATTTATAAATGTTTAGATAATATAAAGGTTGATTATAACAAAAAGTACCTATTACAAACAGATTTATTTGTTAAAACGAAACAAAGTAACCTTAACACAAAATATGCATATACTATTTTAAAAACCTTGCCTATATTATGTAAGATTAATTCACATAAAACGAAACATAAAAACCTAGAACAGTTTAAAAAGAAATTTATTGAGCGTTATGAAACTAGAGAGATTCCTTTAACACAGGCATTAGATATTGAAACTGGGATAGGCTATATTCAAAACAATGCGGTTTCAGATACTGTTCCTTTTTTAAATGATATTACACCCAAAATATTGAAACCTCGGTTTGAGGTCAAATCAAATAACCCAGCCCAAAACATATTACATAAAAAGCTATTAGATGTTTTATCTTCTAGCCAACAACAAATCGAACTTACAGATAACGACTTTTCAAATATTGAAATAAATTGGGCAAATTACCCTAATACGTTTTCTTCACTTATAGAACTTACAACTATAAAAAAAGAAGATTATATTATTATCAATTCGATAGGAGGAACAAATGCATCAAATTTATTGGCACGTTTCTGTTATGGAAACAAAGAATTAAATAATGTTGTTAAAGATATTTGTAATTTAGAAGAAGAATTGTCTAATGATAAAGTTTTAGCAGAAATTGTTCATCTTCCTGAAGCAAGAGCTGGGAATATCCTTCAAAGGCCACATTTAAGGTCATATGAAATTCCTTATTTAGCAAAATCAAACCTACCTAAAAAGAGTCAAATAAGTATTAATGATATATTAGTCTCCGTTAGAAATAATCAAGTTATTCTAAAATCTAAATCCTTAAACAAAGAAATATCTCCAAGGTTAACAAATGCACATAATTATTCATATAAAAGCCTTCCTATTTATCACTTTCTATGTGATATGCAATCTCAAAATAAAATAAATAATATAGGTTTCTCTTGGGGATTTTTAAATGATGATTATCCTTTTTTACCTAGAGTGATTTATAAAAATATAATTCTTTCAAAAGCTAGATGGACTATCTCAATAGAAGAAGTTAAAAAAATGTTAGATAATTACAATGATAATATTATGTTAATGACTGTAGTTGTTGAATGGAGAAAAAGTAAAAACCTTCCAAAATTAGTACAATTAAAAGAAGGCGATAATATGATGTTTATTAATTTAGAAAATATAACAACAGTTAGGATGTTACTACAAAATATTAAAATGAAAAAAAAGTTTATTTTGGAAGAGTTTTTGATGGAAGAAACATCTTTAGTCAAAAAAGATGAGAAACGATTTACTAACCAATTTGTATTCTCATTTTATAAGAAAAATTAAATATCATCATAATTGAAAAGGCCTTTTATTACAGGAGAAGAATGGATATACTACAAAATTTATTGTGGTAATAGAACCTCGGATGTTCTACTTACTGAAATAATAAAACCTTTAACCGAGAGTTTAATAGAGAAAGAAATAATTGATAAATGGTTTTTTATAAGATATGCAGACCCAGAAAATCATATAAGAGTTAGATTTCACTGCTCCGATGTATCAAGACTTGGCGAAGTTATTCAAGTTTTTAAAGAAAATGTTAGATTTTATATCGAATCTAATTTAGTGTGGAAGATTCAAACTGACACCTATCACCGAGAGTTTGAAAGGTATGGTATAAACAATATTATTAATTCCGAAGAACTATTCTTTTATGACAGCGCCTCATGTGTGAGAGCGTTGATTCTTATAGATGATGATGAAGTTTTATTTTTTTATGTAATAAGAAATATAGATAGTTTATTTTCTTTATTTCAAGTAAGCATAGAAGAAAAAATAATAATATCTAAAAAGAACAGAGATAGATTTAAAAAAGAATTTAATGCAGATAAAAATTTAAGTAAACAATTAAATAAGAAATATCAAGGACTAAGAATGAAATTTGAACAGTTTATGTTGCCAAATTTAAATAGTGTTTTTAAACCTTTAGTTGATATTTTAAACTTTAAAGAAAGAAAAATGAAGCCTACTGTAAAAAGAATTATGAATAAAGAAAATGTAGATGATAAACTGTTGTCGAGTTATATACATATGATGGTTAATCGTTTCTTTAGAGATAAACAACGTTTACATGAATTGGTTTGTTATGATTTTTTATATCGCTATTACAATTCTGTTAATGCAAAAAAAAATGAAACATTTTGAAATATAAATACTATTCAATAATTCTTTTTTTCTATTTTCCTTTATTAATAATTGGGCAAAATAATGAAGTTATAGGATACACCCAGTTAGAGAATCTTTATAAAAATTCGGAGAATGACTCTTTGAAAAGTGTTTATGCTAAAAGGTATTTAACGAAGGCAAAAAAGAATAGTGATGTTATTAAAATAGCAGATGGTTATAAATTGTTAGCCTTGCTTTACTACCCAGAACCTTTAGCAGTTAAATATAGTGACAGTATTATACAATTAACTAAAGATACTCAAAATAAAAAATATCCTGCACTTGGTTATAATATTAAAGGTGCTATTTTTTATGAATTAGGTAATTATAAGAAAGCTTTAGATGAATATTTAATAGGAATAAATTATGCAAAAAAGAATAATAATGAATCTCAATATTTGACTTTGAAATTTAATATTGGACTCCTTAAAAATACTATTGGAGAACGAGAAGAAGCTCAACAAGTATTTAAAGAGTATTTAAGTTTTATTGAAAATACTAACAAAAAAAACGATGAAAATTATTCCAGAGGTCTTTATGCTTTAGCCGACTCCTACACATATTCAAAAGAATCTAATTTAGCTGAGGCATATATTAAAAAAGGAATTAATTATTCTTTAAAACAAGGGCATACATTGTATTATTACTCTTTTATTTTTAAATCTGGGATAAATAATTACTTTAAACAAGAATATAATCAAGCTATTGATAGTTTGGAAAAAGCAAAAACATTTTTTATTAAAGAAGAAAATGAGAAAACAAGATTTGCATTATGTAATTATTATATAGGTAGGTCTCTTATTGGTTTGAAGCAAAATGAAAAGAGTATTGTCTATTTTAAAAAAGTAGATTCTATTTTAAAAATTACCTTAGATATTACACCAGAGTTGATAGATGTTTATAAGTATTTAATCGAAGATGCTAAAGATAATAAAAATGTACAGGGTCAATTACAGTATATAAATAATCTAATAAAGTTTGACAGTATTTTAGATAATAATTATAAATATTTAAAGAAAACGATAGCAAAAAAATATGATACTCCCGAATTAATTCAAGAAAAAGAAAAACTTATATCACAACTTAATAAAAAAGAACAAAGATTAAATACATGGGTTTTAGTTCTTATAATTAGTTTAATAGGCACTTTAATTATTTTAAATTTTTATATTAGAAGAAATATTTTAAATAAAAAGAAGTATAATGAATTAATACTCCAACTTAAATTTAAAACTAAAAAATCTGATGAAAGGGAATTGGTAGAAGTTACTACTACTACTACTACTACTACAGGTATTCCTAAGAATATTGTCGAGGATATTTTATTAAGTTTAAATAAGTTTGAAAACTCAAATAAATTTGTTCTTAAAAAATATACATTAAACTCACTTGCAAAAGAGATACATACTAATAGTTCTTATTTATCAAAAGTTATTAATGCAACTAAAAAAATTAGCTTTGCTAATTATTTAAATAATTTAAGAATTGATTATGCTATAGGTAAATTATCGAAAGATAAACAATTCAGATCATATACAATAAAGGCAATAGCAGAAAGTTCTGGTTTTAATACAGCTCAATCTTTTACTAATGCTTTCTATAAAAAAACTGGAATTTACCCTTCATATTTTATTAAAAGAATTGATGTTGAAAAAAAGAACATAATAATCTAACTATTAGCTGCCTATGCATATTTTTACTTGTTGATATTTATAAATATCAACAAGTAAAAATAAAAATTACGATTTGTAAATAATATATTTGGCTTTCATATTAATTAAAAAACATACATTATGAAAAAAAAGGAAAATCAAAAACTAAGTATCAAGAAATTCCAAATTTCAAAAATTAATAATCCTCAATACATCGTAGGTGGTAATGGTGACGATGACCGTCCAAAAACTAGACCTACAATGGATAATGAGGATGAAATTTAATTTTTTATTAATTATTATAAAAAGTATTAGAGATTAATCTCTAATACTTTTTGTATTTTTATGACATGGCAAAAAAGACATTTTTATTATTAACAATCATAGCAATGCTCCAGTGTAAAAACAAGGAAGGTAATTATATTCAAAATAAACTTATTGAAAGACCTATCGTTGATACGCTATACAATAAAATAATAGAAGACCCATATAGATATATGGAAAATGTAGAGGATACTGTTGTTTTAGATTGGTATAAAAAACAAACTCTTTATGCTAAAAATAAAATATCGAAAATAAAAAATAGAGAAAAAATTATAGAGCTTCAAAACTCTCTTAATGAAAAAAATAAAGAAGAAACTTCTCGCTTGAAGATAACAAATAATAACAAATTCTTTTATCTAAAGAGAAATAATAATCAAGACATAAGACAATTGTATTTTCGTGATGGCTTTAGTGGAGAAGAACACTTTCTATTTAATCCAGACGATTTTAAAAAAGGATCTGTAATAAGTTACTTTGCTCCTAATTGGAATGGCTCAAATGTTGCTATTGCAATTACAAAAAATGATGTAGAAATAGGAGACATTATTATTTTTGATGTTGTAAATAATAAATTGAATAAGAAAGTAATTAAAAACTGCTGGCCATCAGCTTTGGGCGGTATAAGATGGCTTCCTAATAATTCTGGTTTCACATATGAATATATCCCTTTTATTGATAAAAAAGAAAAAAACTATTTATTAAACATTGAAACTCGATTGCACACTCTAGGTCAAGATATTACAAGCGATATAAATCTATTTTCTAAAAATAACAATTTAGAAATAGATATAAAAGAAGAAGACTTTCCAGAAGTATCTTTTAAAGATGAAAAAAGTAAATATATGTTTGGTAGTGTTTCTGGTGCTAGTTATTATGCAGACTATTATTATTCGGCTATTAAAAGTATTAAGAATAAAAAGATAGTTTGGAAACCTTTATTTAAAAAGGAAGATTTAATTAAACGATTTTATATAGATGGTGATGACATTATTTATTTATCTGCGAAAAGTGCTAAAAACTTTAGAATATGTAAGACTTCATTAATTAATCCTGATTTTGAAAATCCTGAAATTCTAGTTTTAGAAGATAAATTATCTGTTATAACAGATTTAACATTAACCAATAGAGGATTATTTTTTGTTAAAACAAAAAATGGGATTGAGGCAAAATTATATCAGTTGAATAGTGAAAAAGAGATTGCAGGTGTTAGCCTCCCAAAAAAAGCGGGTAACATAAACGTATCTTCTAAAGGAAGTTCTTATGCTGATTTGTGGATTGAAATTAAAGGTTGGGTCTCTGAAAAAGAGCGATATGTTTTTAATTATGATGAAAACGAATTTGTTGAACAACAAATTGTAAAAAAGAATGGATACAAAGAATTGTTATCTGACGTTGTTATTGAAGAGTTAGATGTTACTTCTCATGATGGTGTTAAAGTTCCGTTATCTATAATATACAAAAAAGGAGTAAAATTGAATGGAGATAACCGAGTTCTAATGCGAGGATATGGAGCCTTAGGGTTTTCATTAAAACCTGCTTTAAATAGTTATTTATTACATTGGGTTAATGAGGGAGGAATTTATGTTGTTGCTCATGTAAGAGGAGGAGGAGAAAAAGGAAATTCTTGGCATAAAGACGGCTCTAAGTTAACAAAACCTAATTCATGGAAAGATTTTATAGCATGCGCAGAATACTTAATTAGTAAGAACTATACGTCTCCAAAAAGAATTGCAATATCTTCTGCTAGCGCAGGAGGTATACTAATTGGTAGAGCAATAACTGAAAGACCAGATTTATTTGCAGCTGCTATTGTACGGGTTGGTGTTTTTAACACTTTACGGTCAGAATTTGCACCTAATGGAAAAAACTTAGCAAAGGACTTTGGGTCAATAAAAGACTCTTTAGGATTCAAAGGACTTTTAGAAATGGATGCTTACTATCATGTTAAAAAAGAAGAAAAATACCCCGCTGTTTATCTCACAGGAGGCATTAATGATTCTAGAGTTGTTATATGGCAACCTGGTAAATTTGCAGCGAAACTTCAAAAAGCAAATGTTTCTAATAATCCAATACTTTTTAATGTAGACTTTGAAGGAGGTCATGGGTTTGATGCGACTAAAAATAAAAAGAATGAACAATTAGCTGATATTTTATCTTTTGCTTTGTGGCAAACAGAGCATCCAGATTATCAATTAAAAAAATAATTTTTATTTTCTATAAAAATGATCTTTAATACATTAAACATCTGAAATACATCTCAAATGATTTACACCGAGTCAAGAGCTAGAGTTATACCTAGGTATCAAAATAACGTTAACTGATTTGAATGAACTCTTTTATTCTTTTTCCGCTCCTTGATCTTCAATATATGCTTTTACAGCTTCCTTTTTTGAATATTGATAAACAGTATTAGCATACAAGTAATTACAACTTTTTAATATTTTCTTTAAAATGTTTTCATAATACTTTCACATAAATAAAAAATCTGAGATGTAAATCTCAGATTTTCCTTTGTGTACTCAAGGTGGGAATCGAACCCACACTCCCGAAAGAACTGGATTTTGAATCCAGCGCGTCTACCAATTCCGCCACTCGAGCATTATTTAGGACTTCTGAGTCGT
>Ga0257120_1000904_pt1 | contig 20811 bp, 14 predicted proteins | sample SI106_10metaG_FD_190153 | JGI IMG/M metagenome (GOLD analysis project Ga0257120, IMG submission 190153) | Marine microbial communities from Saanich Inlet, British Columbia, Canada - SI106_10 | ecosystem: Environmental > Aquatic > Marine > Inlet | place: Canada: British Columbia | collected... | reverse complement strand
ATAATTTAGAAATTATCGCTAAAATGGTGATTGATGGAAAAGATTATAAGCCAGCGACTTAATATTATAATCGTTTTAGCGAAAATAATTTAGAAATTATCGCTAAAATGGTGATTGATGGAAAAGATTATAAGCCAGCGACTTAATATTATAATCGTTTTAGCGAAAATCATTTAGGAATTATCGCTAAAATGGTGATTGATGGAAAAGATTATAAGCCAGCGACTTAATATTTTGAATAAAGTGAATAAACCAAAATTAGATATAATGATTCTTAGCTTTTTAAAACGTTTATCCTATGTACTATTTTTTATTAGCTCTTCAAGCGTTTTCTCTCAAGTAGAATTAAAAAGCAAAATTGTTGATTTCACAACTTATGAGCCTTTAGAAAATGCAAGTATTTATATTGAAAATTCAACAATTGGTTCTGTTAGTAATGTAGATGGTAAATTCATACTCCTAGTTCCAAAAAGATTAGAAAACGATACATTAGTGATATCATCTATAGGCTTTAAAAGTTTTAAAATTCTTGTTAGTAAATTTTTAAATGATGAGGAAATATTTCTTGAGGAAGATATTGCCTCTTTAGATGAAATTTTAATTATGGCAGAAGCAAGACCAAAAACAGGAAATGATGTCGTTTTAAGAGCCATTGAAAGTCTTCCAAATAATTTGCCAGAAGTGCCTTTTATGCAAAAAGGTTTTTTAAGACACAGAGAACGTAATGTAAAGGAATACAAATGGCTTATCGAAAGCGCAATTACTTTATATGACTCTAGTTATGCTTCAGGGTCTAAGAATAATTTAAAAATTAATGTAGATGAAAATAGGAAGAGTTTTGATTTACGAGATGTGGATAGTTTGTTTGCTTATTCTTCTTATTTGAGGAATACTTCTAGTAATTTTAAAATGTCGTCAAAGCAACTTCAAAGAGACACTATAAAAACAACTTCTCTAATTGAAGCAATTAAATGGAATGATGAACGGATAAATGGATTGGGATTTCTGTTTAAGGGTAAATTGAATTTAGTTAGAAACTCTAATAGATCGAATTCTCTATTTGGAGAGAACATACTTGATAATCATCAATTTAAAATTGATACTATTTTAGTTGATAATGATAGAAAAATATATAAAATAGAAATTAAAAAAGGATTTGATTTTGTTGGTTTAAATACAAAGGGCATTTATAACGAAGGATTTGAATCTAAAGGATGGATATATATTTATTGGGATACGTTTGCAATAAAGAAAATTGAATACGATTTAATAGCATCTTCAGATAAGCAGAAGGGAAGAAGTAAAAGTCTTTTAGGTACACTTAATAACCATAAATTGATTATATCATATATGGAATATGATGGAAAAATGTATCCGAATTATTATTATTATGAAACTCCAAAATTGGTAAATGTTGGGGATAGATCTACTGATAATTTATACAAAACAGCGGAGGAAAAGAAAAAGTTAAAAGAAGAACAGTTTTATTATTCTGTACAGGAAATTCTATTTACTGAAATTATTCAAGATACTACAGAGATAGAAAAGGCACTTCAAAAACCTTGGTCTGATGATATTTTTATACAACGTTCATACAATAAGGAGTTTTGGGAAAATTACAATGTGTTGTTGGAGAGTGAAGAGGAAGAAAAATTAGTCCAAGATTTAAGTAAAAAAGCAACTTTATTTAAAGAGTAATAAGATAGTTTTGAAAAAAACATAAAACTTATATTTTTAATCAAAAATCTTTTTATCTTTGCCGACCTAAAAGAGAGGAGGTTAAGAGTTATGTTAATAATACCAATTAAAGAAGGAGAAAATATAGATAGAGCACTGAAACGTTTTAAGCGCAAGTTTGATCGTACAGGAACTAAGAATCAGTTACGTGAACGAAAACAATTTTCGAAGCCTTCAGTAAAAAGAAGAGCACAGATTCAAAAAGCTCAATACATCCAAAACTTAAGAGATCAGGAAGAAGTTTAGTATTTCTGTTTAATTTAGGATATAAAGTCCGTTGAAAATAGTAGTTTTACTTTTCAACGGACTTTTTTATGCCATTTACATCATTTCTTGACTATCTTAACTTAGAAAAAAACTATTCCAAACATACCTTAATAGCCTATCACAAAGATTTATTAGGGTTTCGGGAATTTGCTTTATCAGAATTTGATTTTTCAGAAATTAATAATGTTAGTTATGCCATCATAAGGAGTTGGATTGTGAAATTAGTAGGTGACGGAGTTTCTAATAGAACTATTAATCGTAAAATTTCTTCTTTGAGAACTTATTATAAGTTTCTTTTAAAGATAGGAGATATTAAAGTAAGTCCTTTGTTAAAGCATAAGGTGCTAAAAACCACTAAAAAATTACAAGTTCCATTTTCAGAAAAAGAAATAGAAGATGTTTTAGAAATGTTAAAAGCGGAAAATAGTTTTCTAGGCCTGCGGAATAAATTAATAGTAGAACTTTTTTATTCTACAGGAATGAGGCGTGGCGAGTTGGTAAATTTAAAATTAAACAATATTTCAGATTCTCAAAAAACTATTAAAGTTCTTGGTAAAAGAAATAAAGAACGAATAATCCCGCTATTGCCGTCTGCTTTAAGTACAATAAATTCTTACTTAGATTTCAGAAAGGATTTGAATTCTGTTAAAGATGTTGATTATTTGTTGCTAACTGAAAAAGGAACTAAGATATATGAGACATTGGTTTACAGAGTAATTAATAATTACTTTAGTAAAGCATCAGAGAAAGTTAAAAAAAGCCCCCATATATTAAGACATTCATTTGCTACTCATCTGTTAAACGAAGGAGCGGATATAAAATCCGTAAAAGAGTTGTTGGGTCACTCTAGTTTAGCATCCACTCAAATTTATGCAAATAATAGTATTTCAAAGTTAAAACAAGTTTATAAAAATACTCATCCAAGAAATTCTTAGTAAATTAATATTTAAATAAAGATATAAAAACATGCGAATAAGTTTTTCGCAATTCTTTTTGAACAAAAAATAAAAATTAAATCCTTTAAAACACTTGTTCATAAAGAGAAATAGAATGATTAGATGAGAAAGTGAAAAATATTAGTAATATTTATCAATAAAAGTTTTGTAAAAAAAATAATTTATATACATTTGCAGTCCGTTAGAAATATCGGGGTTTTTTAAAGTAAAAAGTAAGCCGAAAGCCGATGTAGCTCAGCTGGCTAGAGCAGCTGATTTGTAATCAGCAGGTCGTGGGTTCGAGTCCCTCCATCGGCTCTTTAAAAAAATAGAATTTTAAGTATGTTTATAAGATTGATTTCCAGTAGATAAGCTTAAAAAAGTTCTTTAAAATAGGTGTTAAATTAAGGGGAGATACTCAAGCGGCCAACGAGGGCAGACTGTAAATCTGCTGACTACGTCTTCGCAGGTTCGAATCCTGCTCTCCCCACAGAATTTTTTAATTTTGTGAGGTTCCTTAAAATAATATCTAAGTATTGAAAAGTTTTTGAAAGAAATTTCAAATTTAAAAGCGGGAGTAGCTCAGTTGGTAGAGCGTCAGCCTTCCAAGCTGAATGTCGCCAGTTCGAACCTGGTCTCCCGCTCTAATATTCCTGCTAAGGCAGAAGATTTTTTATCGCTTTAGTGAAAATTAAAAAAAAATCTTTAAGCCGGTGTAGCTCAGGGGTAGAGCGTTTCCTTGGTAAGGAAGAGGTCTTGGGTTCAATTCCCAACATTGGCTCAATTAAAATAATATGTTTTAATAGATACTAATATATAACTAAGATTAAATAAATACAAAATGGCAAAAGAAACTTACGATCGGTCAAAACCACATTTAAATGTCGGTACAATAGGGCATGTAGATCACGGTAAAACAACATTAACTGCAGCTATTACAAAGGTATTATCAGATGCAGGTCATTCTTCAGCAACATCTTTTGATCAAATTGATAATGCTCCAGAAGAAAAAGAAAGAGGTATAACAATTAACTCTTCACACGTTGAGTATGCAACAGCTAATCGTCATTACGCTCACGTTGACTGTCCAGGTCACGCCGATTACGTAAAGAACATGGTAACTGGTGCTGCGCAAATGGATGGTGCTATACTTGTGGTTGCTGCTACAGATGGACCAATGCCACAAACTCGTGAGCACATCCTTCTAGGACGTCAGGTAGGAATTCCTCGTATGGTTGTATTCATGAATAAAGTGGATATGGTTGATGATGAAGAATTAATCGAATTAGTTGAAATGGAAGTTCGTGAGCTTTTAAGTTTTTACGAATATGATGGCGATAATGGACCTGTAATCGCAGGATCCGCATTAGGAGCTTTAAACGGTGAGAAAAAATGGGTTGATACAGTGTTGGAGCTTATGGAAGCTGTTGATAAATGGATTGAAGAGCCTTTAAGAGAAGTTGATAAAGATTTCTTAATGCCAATTGAGGATGTATTTTCAATTACAGGGCGTGGAACGGTAGCAACAGGTCGTATAGAGACTGGGATTGCAAATACTGGAGATCCTGTAGATATCATTGGTATGGGAGCTGAAAAATTAACTTCTACAATTACTGGTATCGAAATGTTCCGTCAAATCTTAGATAGAGGTGAGGCTGGAGATAATGCAGGTATATTGCTAAGAGGTATTGCTAAAGAAGATATTAGAAGAGGAATGGTAATATGTAAGCAAGGTTCAGTTACTCCTCATGCTAAATTTAAAGCAGAGGTCTATGTTCTTAAGAAAGAAGAAGGTGGACGTCATACTCCATTCCATAATAACTACCGTCCACAGTTTTACGTTCGTACTACTGATGTTACAGGAACAATTATGCTTCCTGATGGAGTTGAAATGGTAATGCCAGGTGATAACTTAACAATACATGTTGAATTGCTTCAAGCAATTGCAATGAATGTTGGTCTTCGTTTTGCAATCCGTGAGGGTGGTAGAACAGTAGGTGCCGGTCAGGTTACTGAAATATTAGACTAAAATAATACATTAAAAGTTTTTTAAGGTGTCCTGATTATATCGGGACGCCTTGACTTTTATAACGGGTAGAGTGTAATAATTGCCCAAAGAAACGGGTTTAGCTCAGTTGGTAGAGCACTGGTCTCCAAAACCAGGTGTCGTGAGTTCGAGTCTCTCAACCCGTGCAAAATATCAAATTGTATACAAAACAATTTTTTATAAAGAATTAATAAAATAAGTATAAAATGATAAACTACATTAAAGAGTCGTATAATGAACTTAAAAATCATGTTACTTGGACTACATGGTCTGAAGGGCAGCGTTTAACAGTTATTGTTGCAGCATTTTCAGTAGTGTTAGCTTTACTTGTTTTTGGAATTGACACTGTATTTAGTGGTGTTATTAGTAGATACTTTGAATGGATCAAGTCTTAATATATATAGATGACTGAAGTTAAAAGTGCAAAAAAGTGGTATGTTATTCGTTCTGTAAGCGGAAAGGAAAACAAAATCAAAGAATATATAGAGTCTGAGATTGTTAGATTAAATCTTCAGGATTTTATTGAGCAAATTTTAGTTCCTACTGAGAAAGTAGTTCAAATTCGCAATGGAAAAAAAATAAACAAGGAAAGGGTATTTATTCCTGGTTATATTATGGTACAAGCAGATTTAGTAGGAGAGATTCCTCATATTATAAAATCTGTAAATGGAGTAATTGGGTTTTTAGGTGAAGTAAAAGGTGGAGAGCCTGTGCCTTTAAGGCAAGCAGAGGTAAACAGATTGTTAGGGAAAGTAGATGAACTATCTGTCAAAGACGAGAATGTAAACATACCTTATACCATGGGGGAGATTATAAAAGTAATAGACGGTCCTTTTAATGGGTTTAATGGAACTGTTGAAAAAATATTTGAAGAAAAGCGTAAACTTGAAGTAATGGTTAAAATTTTCGGAAGAAAAACACCATTAGAATTAAGTTTTATGCAAGTTGAAAAAGTTTAATTGTTGCACGCTATAAATAGTTTTTTCTTGGGCTTCCACCGAAGAAAAAATAAAATTAATTAAAATTAAAAGATGGCAAAAGAAGTAGATAAAGTAGTAAAATTACAAGTTCGAGGTGGAGCTGCTAACCCATCACCACCAGTTGGACCCGCTTTAGGTGCTGCCGGTGTGAATATTATGGAGTTCTGTAAGCAATTTAATGCTAGAACTCAAGATAAGCAAGGAAAAGTGTTACCAGTTGCGATTACAGTTTTTAAAGACAAATCTTTTGATTTTGTTATAAAAACACCTCCAGCTGCGGTGCAAATCCTTGAAGCTGCCAAATTAAAAAAAGGATCTGGCGAGCCACACGTAAAGAAAGTAGCAAAAATAACCTGGGATCAAGTAAGAGCAATTGCTGAAGACAAAATGCCGGATTTAAATGCATTTAGCATTGAATCTGCAATGAAGATGGTAGCTGGTACTGCAAGATCAATGGGAGTGAATGTAAAAGGTGGTGAATCCCCTTTTTAATCCGAAAAAAGAATCTATAAAATGGCAAGATTAACAAAAAAGCAAAAGGAAGCCCAAGCAAAAGTTGAACCTGGAAAGGTTTATAACGTTGCAGATGCATCTGCTTTAATAAAAGAAATCACCAACGTAAATTTTGATGCATCTGTTGATTTAGCAGTGCGTCTAAACGTAGATCCACGAAAAGCTAATCAAATGGTACGTGGTGTAGTTACCTTACCACATGGTACAGGTAAAGACGTTAAAGTATTAGCATTAGTAACTCCAGATAAAGAAGCGGAAGCTAAAGAGGCTGGAGCGGATTATGTTGGTTTAGATGAGTACCTCGACAAAATAAAAGGAGGATGGACAGATGTCGACGTTATTGTGACTATGCCAAGTGTAATGGGAAAATTAGGACCTCTAGGACGTGTTTTAGGACCTCGTGGATTAATGCCTAACCCAAAAACTGGTACAGTAACAATGGATGTTGCTAAGGCTGTTTCAGACGTTAAAGCTGGTAAAATCGACTTTAAAGTAGAAAAGACTGGTATTGTTCACGCTGCAATTGGAAAAGCATCTTTCGATGCTGATAAAATTGAAGGAAACGCAAAAGAATTATTAACAACCCTTGTAAAATTGAAACCTCAATCTTCAAAAGGAATTTATATTAAAAGCATTTTTATGTCGAGTACTATGAGTCCAAGTATTGAGATTGATACAAAAAGATTTGCTGAGTAGTAAAATTTAGAACTTATGACAAGAGAAGAAAAATCACAAGTAATAGAAAATTTAACTGCACGGTTAGCTGATAGCGCAACTATTTATTTAGCTGATATATCGGGTCTTAATGCAGGAGATACGAGTAACTTAAGAAGGGCTTGTTATAAAGCTGGAGTTAAGTTAGAAGTCGTTAAAAATACATTGCTTAAAAAAGCAATGGAAAGTTCTGATAAGGATTTTGGTGAACTACCAGAAGTTCTTAAAGGGAATACATCAATTATGCTTGCTGAAACTAGCAATGCACCAGCAAAGGTTATTAAGGCATTTAGAAAAAAATCTAACAAGCCATTACTTAAGGGAGCATTCATTGAAGAAGCAATTTACGTTGGAGACGATCAATTAGATACACTAGTTAATATCAAGTCGAAAGACGAACTTATTGGAGATATTATTGGATTATTACAGTCTCCTGCTAAGAATGTTATTTCTGCACTTAAATCTAGTGGAGGAACAATTGCAGGTATTGTTAAAACCCTATCAGAAAGAGAAGGTTAAAATATTAGTATCATTAAAATTAAAATATAAAAATTAAATTACTTAAAACGATAGAAAATGGCAGATTTAAAAGATTTCGCAGAACAATTAGTTAACTTAACAGTAAAAGAAGTTAATGAATTAGCTGGAATATTAAAAGAAGAATACGGTATAGAGCCTGCTGCAGCTGCAGTAGCTGTTGCTGCTGGCGGTGCTGCTGGTGGTGGCGAAGCCGAAGAAGAAAAATCAGAATTCGACGTAATTCTTACAGCTCCAGGTGGGTCTAAATTAGCAGTTGTAAAACTTGTTAAAGAACTTACAGGACTAGGTCTTAAAGACGCTAAGGGATTAGTTGATAATGTTCCGTCTCCGATTAAGGAAGGTGTAGCAAAAGATGAAGCTGAAGCTTTAAAAGCACAGTTAGAAGAAGCTGGTGCAGAGGTTGAGCTTAAGTAAGCTCACAACGCACCAAACCCTAAGGTTTAGGTCTTTCCTTTCGATGGAATAGACCTAAACCATTTTGCGTATATAATGGTTTCGCCATTATTATACGCGTTCACTGTTTTATTATAATTAAAATTCGTCCATAGATGTCAGCAACGCAAACTGAAAGATTGAATTTTTCCACAGTAAAGAATAAGCCTGATTATCCAGATTTTTTGGATATTCAAATTAAATCTTTTCAAGATTTTTTTCAATTGGAAACCAAATCCGATAGAAGAGAAACAGAAGGTCTTTACAAAACCTTTTTGGAAAATTTCCCGATTACCGATACCAGAAATCAATTTGTATTAGAGTTTTTAGATTATTTTGTAGATCCTTCAAGGTATTCCATTCAGGAGTGTATTGAGCGCGGATTAACTTATAGTGTACCCTTAAAAGCTCGTTTAAAACTATATTGTACTGATCCAGAACATGAAGATTTTGAAACAATTGTACAAGATGTTTATCTAGGAACTATACCTTACATGACTCCAAACGGAACTTTCGTTGTTAACGGAGCAGAACGTGTTGTTGTTTCTCAACTACACCGTTCACCTGGTGTTTTCTTTGGTCAATCATTTCACGCAAATGGTACGAAATTATATTCAGCAAGAGTAATACCTTTTAAAGGCTCTTGGATTGAATTTGCTACCGATATAAATCAAGTAATGTACGCTTATATCGATAGAAAGAAAAAATTACCAGTTACTACGCTTTTCCGTGCTATCGGTTTTGAAAGAGATAAGGATATTCTTGAAATATTTGACCTAGCAGAAGAAGTAAAAGCATCAAAAACTGGTCTTAAAAAATATTTAGGAAGAAAATTAGCTGCACGTGTTTTAAAGACATGGCATGAGGATTTTGTTGATGAAGATACTGGGGAAGTTGTTTCTATCGAAAGAAATGAAATTATACTAGACCGTGATACTATTCTTGAAAAAGATCATATCGAAGAGATTATTGAATCTGGTTCTAAAACAATACTTCTACACAAAGAAGATAATTTACAAGCTGATTATGCAATTATTCATAATACGCTTCAAAAAGATCCAACCAATTCTGAAAAAGAAGCGGTGGAACATATATATAGACAATTGCGTAACGCAGAGCCGCCTGATGAAGAGACAGCGCGTGGTATTATTAATAAGTTGTTTTTTAGCGACCAACGCTACAATCTTGGAAATGTAGGTCGTTTTAGAATGAATAAAAAATTAGGTCTTGATATACCAATGGATAAGTTAGTTCTTACCAAAGAAGATATTATAACCATAATTAAATTTTTGATTGAACTTATTAACTCAAAAGCTGAGATTGATGATATTGATCACTTATCAAATCGTCGTGTACGTACAGTAGGTGAGCAACTTTCTTCTCAATTTGGTGTCGGTTTAGCTCGTATGGCCCGTACCATTAGAGAGCGTATGAACGTTCGTGATAATGAAGTTTTTACTCCAATTGATTTAATTAACGCAAAGACACTATCTTCCGTTATTAATTCATTTTTTGGTACTAATCAGTTATCTCAGTTTATGGATCAAACCAATCCAATTGCTGAAATTACTCACAAACGTCGTCTTTCTGCATTAGGACCTGGTGGTCTTTCTAGAGAGAGAGCCGGTTTTGAGGTACGTGATGTTCACTTTACTCACTATGGAAGACTTTGCCCAATTGAAACTCCTGAAGGACCGAATATTGGATTAATATCTTCTCTTTCTGTTTATGCAAAAGTAAACTATTTAGGTTTTTTAGAAACTCCTTACCGTAAGGTTGAAAATGGAGTTATCGATTTAAAAAGTGAACCTATTTATCTTTCTGCTGAAGAAGAAGAAGATAAATTAATTGCGCAAGCACATATTGATATAGCTGACGATGGTACTATAAATACGGAAAAAGTTATTGCTCGTATGGAAGGTGATTTCCCAGTAGTGGAATCCAAAGATATACACTACACGGATGTTGCACCAAATCAAATTTCATCCATTTCAGCATCTTTAATTCCTTTCTTAGAACATGATGATGCGAATCGTGCATTGATGGGATCAAACATGATGCGTCAAGCAGTACCATTAATGAGAGCTGAGTCTCCTATTGTTGGAACAGGTCTAGAGCGTCAGGTTGCATCAGATTCACGTGTGCTAATTAATGCAGAAGGAGCTGGAGTTATCGAATATGTTGATGCTAACGAAATTACTATTAAGTACGATCGTACAGAAGATCAACAATTAGTTAGTTTTGATGGAGATTCAAAAACGTACAAATTAATTAAGTTTAGAAAAACAAATCAAAGTACTTCTATAAACTTAAAACCTATAGTTCAAAAAGGTGATAGAGTTGAGAAAGGTCAAGTCTTATGTCAAGGATACGCAACTCAAGCTGGTGAATTAGCTTTGGGTAGAAATATGAAAGTAGCCTTTATGCCTTGGAAAGGGTATAATTTTGAGGATGCAATTGTAATTTCTGAAAAAGTAGTTCGTGATGATATATTTACTTCTATTCACATAGATGAATATTCATTACAAGTTAGAGATACTAAATTAGGTAATGAAGAACTTACAAATGATATTCCTAATGTTTCTGAAGAGTCTACTAAAGATCTTGATGAACACGGTATGATTCGTATTGGAGCAGAAGTAAAGCCAGGTGATATTTTAATTGGAAAAATTACTCCAAAAGGAGAAAGTGATCCAACTCCTGAAGAAAAATTACTTCGAGCAATTTTTGGTGATAAAGCTGGTGATGTAAAAGATGCTTCTTTAAAAGCTTCTCCATCATTACATGGTGTTGTTATTAATAAAAAATTATTTGCACGCTCAGTTAAGGATAAGCGAATGAGGGCTCAAAATAAAGAAGAAATTGCTTTATTAGAAGATGAGTTTTATAAAAAATTCGATGAACTTAGAGATATTCTTGTTGAAAAATTATTTACAATTGTTTCAGGTAAAACAGCTCAAGGTGTAGTTAACGACCTTGGAGAAGTTGTTTTCCCAAAAGGGAAAAAGTATACCTTAAAAATGTTAAATGAAATAGATGATTATACTCATTTAACAGGTGGGACATGGACAACTAATTCAGAAACAAATGATTTAGTTGAAGATTTAATGCACAATTACAAGATTAAAGAAAACGATTTACAAGGTAATCTTCGTCGTGAGAAATTTGCTATTTCTGTTGGTGATGAATTACCATCTGGTATTTTAAAACTTGCAAAAGTATATGTTGCTAAAAAACGTAAACTTAAAGTAGGTGATAAAATGGCGGGACGTCATGGTAACAAAGGTATTGTAGCTCGTATTGTGCGTGAAGAAGACATGCCTTTTTTAGAGGACGGAACACCAGTAGATATCGTTTTAAATCCGTTAGGAGTACCTTCTCGTATGAATATTGGTCAAATTTATGAAACAGTTCTTGGATGGGCTGGTCAAAAATTAGGTCAGAAATATGCGACACCAATTTTTGATGGTGCAACTATAGAAGAAATCACAGCATTAACAGAAAAAGCCGGAGTTCCTGAATTTGGACATACCTATTTATATGATGGTGGGACTGGTCAGCGATTTGATCAAAAAGCAACCGTTGGAGTTATTTATATGATTAAGTTAGGTCATATGATTGATGATAAAATGCACGCTCGTTCTATTGGGCCTTACTCATTAATTACACAACAACCTCTTGGTGGTAAAGCACAATTTGGGGGTCAACGTTTTGGTGAGATGGAAGTTTGGGCATTAGAGGCTTATGGAGCTTCCAGTACACTTAGAGAAATATTGACAGTGAAATCTGATGATGTTGTTGGTAGAGCTAAAACTTACGAAGCAATCGTAAAGGGTGAAGCAATGCCAGAACCAGGACTTCCAGAATCTTTTAACGTGTTAATGCACGAATTAAAAGGTCTTGGACTAGACATTAGACTAGAGGAATAATTTAATCCCCGTGAAAGCGGGGATCGATCATAAAGTCATTTAAGACTTACTGAAGCCTAAAAACTTCAATCTTAATTTTACAAAGCATAGTACATAGCATTATGGCAAGAAATAAAGAAATAGTAGCAAAGAAATTTAACAAAATTTCGATTGGGTTTTCCTCACCAGAAGCGATTTTAGCTGAATCTCGCGGGGAAGTATTAAAACCTGAAACAATTAACTACCGTACTCATAAACCAGAACGTGATGGTTTATTTTGTGAGCGTATATTCGGACCTATTAAAGATTACGAATGTGCCTGTGGAAAATATAAAAGAATACGTTACAAGGGAATCGTTTGTGACCGTTGTGGTGTAGAAGTAACTGAAAAAAAAGTACGTCGTGATCGAGTAGGACACATTAATTTAGTGGTTCCTGTTGCTCACATTTGGTATTTCCGTTCTTTACCTAATAAAATTGGATATCTTCTTGGATTACCATCTAAGAAGTTAAATATGATTATTTATTATGAGCGTTATGTTGTTATTCAGCCGGGTAATGCAATTAATGAGGAAGGAGAACCAGTTCAAAAAATGGATTTCTTAACAGAAGAAGAATACCTAACTATTTTAGAAACACTTCCTCAAGAAAATCAATATTTAGATGATGAAGATCCAGAGAAATTCATCGCTAAAATGGGAGCTGAATGTATGATTGATTTATTAAGAAGAATCAATCTAGACGATTTATCTTTTGAATTGCGTCACAAAGCAAATAATGAAACTTCTAAGCAACGTAAAACGGAAGCGTTAAAACGATTGCAAGTTGTTGAAGCTCTTCGTGAATCTAATAAAAATAGAGTGAATAAGCCAGAATGGATGATTATGAAGGTGGTGCCAATTATTCCACCAGAATTACGTCCTTTAGTACCTCTTGATGGAGGTCGTTTTGCAACTTCTGATTTAAATGATCTTTACCGAAGGGTAATTATTAGAAATAATCGTCTAAAGCGATTAATGGAGATTAAAGCTCCTGAAGTAATTTTACGTAATGAGAAGCGTATGCTTCAAGAGTCAGTAGATTCATTATTTGATAATACACGTAAATCTTCAGCAGTTAAAACTGATTCAAACCGTCCTTTAAAATCTTTATCAGATTCTTTAAAAGGTAAACAAGGTCGTTTCCGTCAAAACTTATTAGGAAAACGTGTGGATTATTCAGCACGTTCGGTGATTGTTGTTGGACCAGAATTAAAATTATCTGAATGTGGTATTCCTAAGGGGATGGCTTCAGAACTTTACAAACCTTTTATTATTAGAAAACTAATTGAAAGAGGAATTGTAAAAACGGTTAAATCTGCAAAAAAAATTATAGATAAGAAGGAACCAGTTGTATGGGATATTTTAGAGAATGTTTTAAAAGGTCATCCTGTATTATTAAACCGGGCTCCTACGCTTCACCGTCTAGGTATACAAGCGTTTCAGCCAAAATTAATTGAAGGAAAAGCGATCCAATTACATCCATTAGCCTGTACTGCATTTAATGCGGATTTTGATGGGGATCAGATGGCAGTTCACTTGCCACTTGGACCAGAAGCAATTTTGGAGGCACAATTATTAATGCTAGGTTCTCATAATATATTAAATCCAGCAAATGGTTCACCAGTTGTGGTACCGTCTCAGGATATGGTATTAGGTCTTTATTATATGACCAAACTTAAAAAATCTACAGAAGATTATAAAGTTATTGGAGAGGGAATCACTTTTTATTCCGCTGAAGAAGTAATTATCGCATACAATGAAAAAAGAGTAGAATTAAATGCGGAAATTAAAATTAGAACTAAAGATTTTAACAAAAAAGGAGAATTGGTTTATCAAGTAATTACAACTACTGTTGGTAGAGTAATTTTTAATGAAAATGTTCCAGAAGCTGCAGGTTATATTAATGAAGTATTGACAAAAAAGTCTCTTAGAGATATTATTGGTGATATTCTTAGAGTAACTTCAGTTCCTATAACTGCAGATTTCCTTGATGAAATTAAAACATTGGGGTATAAATTTGCCTTTGAAGGTGGATTGTCTTTTAGTTTAGGTGATATTATTATTCCTGAGGAAAAAACAGGAATGATTAAAAAAGCAAATAGTCAAGTAGATGCTATTATAGGTAATTATAATATGGGTCTTATTACTAATAATGAAAGATACAATCAAGTAATTGATATTTGGACAGCTACCAATGCAGAATTGACAGAATTGTCTATGAAGCGTATTCGTGAAGACAAGCAAGGATTTAACTCAGTATTTATGATGCTTGATTCTGGTGCAAGGGGTTCTAAAGAACAAATTCGTCAGTTAACTGGTATGCGTGGATTGATGGCAAAACCTAAAAAATCTACTTCAGGAGGTGGTGAAATTATCGAAAATCCAATTCTTTCTAACTTTAAGGAAGGATTATCAATTCTTGAATATTTCATCTCTACTCACGGTGCTCGTAAAGGTCTTGCTGATACGGCTTTAAAAACAGCTGATGCAGGATACTTAACTCGTAGACTTGTAGATGTGTCCCAGGATGTAATTGTTAATATTCATGATTGTGGTACACTAAGAGGTATTGATGTTTCTGCATTAAAGAAAAATGAAGAAGTTGTTGAAACTTTAGCAGAAAGAATCGTAGGTCGTACTTCATTACACGATGTTTATGATCCTTTAACAGAAGAATTATTTGTAGCTTCTGGAGATCACATTACAAACGAAATAGCTAAAAAAATAGAAGTATCACCTATAGATTCTATAGAGGTGCGTTCAGCATTAACTTGTGAAGCTAAAAAAGGAATTTGTGCAACTTGTTATGGTAGAAATTTAGCTACTAATAAGATGGTGCAAATGGGTGAAGCTGTTGGTGTAGTAGCAGCACAATCTATTGGAGAGCCAGGTACACAGTTAACGCTGCGTACATTTCACGTTGGTGGTGTTGCAGGTAATATTTCAGAAGAGAATAAATTAACAGTGAAGTTTGATGGAATTGCTGAAATAGAAGATCTTAAAACTGTAAAAAGTAAAGATAAAGAAGGTAATGTTGTTGATGTAGTAATTTCTAGGACTTCAGAAGTTAAATTAAAAGATAAGAAAACAGGAATTACACTAAGTACAAATAATATTCCTTACGGTTCACACATTTTTGTTAAAAATGGTTCGAGTCTTAAAAATGGAGATATTGTTTGTCAATGGGATCCATTTAACGGTGTAATTATTTCTGAATTTTCAGGTAAAATTCAATATGAAAACTTAGAACAAGGTATTACTTATCAAGTAGAAATTGATGAACAAACCGGTTTCCAAGAAAAAGTAATTTCTGAATCTAGGGATAAAAAGAAAATTCCAACCCTGTTAATAATGGGTAAGAATGATGAAATAATTCGTTCTTATAACCTTCCGGTTGGAGCTCACCTTATGGTAGATGATGGTGAAACTGTGAAAATTGGTAATATCTTAGTTAAAATTCCTCGTAAATCATCTAAAGCAGGTGATATTACTGGTGGTCTTCCTCGTGTAACGGAATTATTTGAAGCTCGTAATCCTTCTAACCCTGCTGTAGTAAGTGAGGTAGATGGTGTTGTTTCATTTGGTAAAATTAAGCGTGGTAATCGTGAGATTATAGTGGAAACTAAATTTGGTGATATTAAAAAATATCTAGTGAAATTATCAAATCAGATTTTAGTACAAGAAAATGATTTTGTACGTGCAGGAATGCCATTATCTGACGGGTCAATTACACCATTAGATATTTTAAATATTAAAGGACCATCAGCGGTTCAGCAATACTTAGTAAACGAAGTTCAGGAAGTATATCGATTACAAGGTGTAAAAATTAATGATAAACACTTTGAGGTTGTAGTGCGTCAAATGATGCGTAAAGTTAGACTTGTTGATCCAGGTGATACTTTGTTCTTAGAAAATCAATTAGCTCATAAATTTGATTTTATCGAAGAAAATGATAAAATATTTGGAATGAAGGTAATTGAAAGTGCAGGAGATTCTGAAACACTAAAAGAAGGACAAATCATTTCGTCTAGGGATTTACGTGATGAAAATTCAATTCTTAAGAGAACTGATAAGCAACTTGTTGTAACTAGAGATGCAGTACCTGCTACGGCAACACCAATCTTACAGGGTATTACACGTGCTTCATTACAAACTAAATCGTTTATTTCTGCAGCTTCCTTCCAGGAAACTACAAAGGTATTAAACGAAGCAGCAGTAAATGGTAAAGTGGATACGCTTGAAGGATTGAAAGAAAATGTTATCGTAGGTCATAGAATACCAGCAGGGACAGGAATGCGTAAATATGAAACTATTATCGTTGGTTCTAAATCTGAGTTGGAAGAAATGACTCGTGAGAAGCAAGAAGTGAATTATAATTAATATAAAAATCAGTTTTTACAACTGCAATGTTATTAATATTTTCAAAATCCCGATTTCTATCGGGATTTTGTTTTTAAACTAATAACAGATTTCTACCTTTGTAGAAACAAAATAATATAAAGATGTCAGATTCAAATAAAAATAAGAAAGGTCAAATCAATATTGAATTGGATGAAAAAGTAGCACAAGGTATTTATAGTAACTTAGCTATTATCAATCATTCTCAGTCAGAATTTGTAGTAGATTTTATTACAATTATGCCTGGTGTACCAAAAAGTAAAGTAAAGTCTCGAATTGTATTAACACCGCAACATGCGAAACGGTTTTTAAAAGCTTTAGTTGATAATGTGGAACGTTTTGAAAACGCTCACGGAAAAATAAAAGATTTTGAGCAAGCACCAATTCCATTAAATTTCGGTCCAACCGGGGAAGCTTAAAACAATCATTTATTGATAATAAGCAAAATATACTTATGATATGTTCAGTGCTTAGCCATTTATATTTAAAAAGATTATAAGATATCTATTGTTAAATAATGAGGATCTTATTTTGAAAATGTATTATTTTAAGGTATTTGTGTTGTGAATGTGTTTGTGACTCTAAGATTATTGCGATTAACTTTCTTTAATTAAAATTCACTTACAAAATGTAATTTTACTTTTGGATATTTAGATTGTGTCATTTGTAGAGTGAAAGCAGAATCTGCAAAGAAAACCAATTGTCCTCTTTTATCTATTGCCAGAAAGCGTGATTTTACTCTTTTAAATTCTTTTAATTGTTCAGAGTCTGAATGTTTAATGTCCACCCAACAAGCTTTAGAAACATTTAAATTTTCGTAAGAACATTTAGCAGAATATTCATGTTCTAATCGATATTGAATAACTTCAAATTGCAGTGCACCTACCGTACCTATTACTTTTCTTCCATTTAATTCTAAAACAAATAACTGTGCAACTCCCTCATCCATTAATTGGTCAATTCCTTTTGCTAATTGTTTACTCTTTAAAGGATCTACATTGTTTATGTATTTAAAGTGTTCTGGCGAAAAACTTGGAATTCCCTTGTATTTCATAAGTTCACCTTGAGTTAAGGTATCACCAATTTTAAAGTTCCCAGTATCATGCAAGCCTACAATATCCCCAGGATATGACACGTCAACAATTTCTTTACGTTCAGCAAAAAAAGCATTGGGACTAGAAAATTTCATTTTTTTATTATTTCTTACATGCAAGTAAGGCGTATTTCTAATAAAAGTCCCTGAAACAATTTTTACAAATGCCAATCTATCTCGATGTTTTGGATCCATATTAGCATGGATCTTAAATACAAATCCACTAAAACCGGTTTCTTCAGGTTTTACAATTCGGGTATCACTTTCTTTAGGTCTTGGTGCAGGAGCAATTTCAACAAAACAATCTAAAAGTTCTCTAACTCCAAAATTATTTAATGCAGATCCAAAAAATACAGGTTGTAAATTTCCATTTAAATAATCTTCTTGTGAAAAAGGTGGATACACTTCAGTAGCTAATTCAACATCTTCCCTTAGTGAATTTGAAGTATCATTGCCAATTAATTCATTTAATAGAAGGTCATTAATATTATCAATACTTATAGTTTCTTCAATATTTTTTCTACTATCACCACTAAATAAATTAACATTATTTTCCCAAATATTATAAATACCTTTAAAATCGTAACCCATGCCTATTGGGAAGCTCATAGGTGTTACTATTAGATTTAATTTTTGTTCAATTTCATCCAATAATTCAAAAGCATCTTTACCTTCTCTATCTAGTTTATTAATAAAAACGATTATTGGAATATTTCGCATTCTACAAACTTCTACTAGCTTAATAGTTTGTTCCTCAACGCCTTTTGCTACATCAATAACTACAATAACACTATCTACTGCTGTCAATGTTCTAAAAGTGTCTTCAGCAAAGTCTTTGTGACCTGGAGTATCAAGTATATTGATTTTTATTCCTTTATATTCAAAAGCTAAAACAGAAGTTGCAACAGAGATTCCTCTTTGTCTTTCAATTTCCATAAAATCACTAGTGGCCCCTTTCTTAACTTTATTTGATTTTACGGCACCTGCTTCCTGAATAGCACCTCCAAATAATAGAAGCTTTTCAGTTAATGTAGTTTTTCCAGCATCTGGATGTGATATAATACCGAAGGTTCTTCTTCTCTTTATTTCAGTAGGTAGCGACATTTTTTTCTTTTTTAATAATATACAAATATACAAGTTGTTTTACTGTTTGTAAATAGCTATGCGTCTAATTATATTTTTGTTTTTACATTAAAATTTTAATGCATTTACATAATATATTTGATCAATTACTCTTAGAATAAAACACTTAATGAAAATAACAAATTGTCTTTTGTCGAATAAATATACCTATAAACTGATGAATGTTTTATTTTACAATTATTAATGTTAAAGCTATACCAATTGTGATATGATTTAGATTATTTCTTGAAATAAAATTTACTTTTATATTAAAAGTAATTAATTGAAAATGAGTAGAAAACAATTTTTTTCTTTGGTTCTATTATTTTAAATTAAAATGCCATAGGCTCAAATAATACAATATCATATTGCATTAATTAATCAATTAATCTGTTGTTTGTCGATTTTTCTTACCTTTTATCTAAAACATTAAAATTTGTAGGATAATTCCTTATTGTTGATTTATTTTTGATATGAACTTAACATTTTAGACATTCAGAATTTTTTATAAATTAAGATTATAAAATAAATAAATATGGAAAAAGCTACCTCTTTCTACTACAAAAAATCACTCTCTTTTGTAATTGTATTAATGACATTTTTTTCTATAAGTATCTCTTTTTCGCAAGAGGTAAATAATAGAAAAGGAAATGGTATTACTGAAGAGTCGGATTATTGGACAACTATAGATAAATATTCTGACGATTACATTAAAAAATATAATGCTAATTTAGATAAGATTTATAATGCGAATAGATTAAATAATACTAATTTTTCAAAATCTTTTAATCCAAATAGAACAACTATTGGTGCCTGTAACCTTATAAGTTGTGGATCTTTTTTAGATGATGAGGTTAATTTTAATTCTTTTTACGGTGGTGAAAAAGTTGGTGTTGACGGCCTTAGTAATTACGGAGCAGCTGTAAGTTATGATTGTTGGAACGATAGAGGAACTGTAGATTGGTCAGAAGGTCAATATGTATCTTATTCAAATGAATATGCAAATATTGGAACACCAGGTATTATTAAACAATCAAATATAGATGGTGGCGGATTTTCATTGTTTTCCTACAAAAATGAATCTATCAATCAAGACATTTCTGTCGAAACTAATACAATTTATACCGTTTGTTTTGAAATTGCTGTAATTCCTAGGTATGATAATGATTCTGGTGAATTTGAAGAATTTATCCCAGATTTAGAATTTGGAATACAATCTGGAGGTATCGTTATTAGCGATCCTTTAACTTACACAAATAATGATTTAAATATACATCCAGCATCTGATTTTCCAAATAAGTTATCAACTGCAACTAGTGGTAATGGAGGTTATCAAAATCCTGGAGGATGGACAGAAATAGATCCTTATTGGGAAAATATTTGTATTACATTTTTAACAGATAACACAGGTACTACTAATATATTTTATGCAACTGGTAGATTTGGTGGTTCTGTAGTATTAGTTGATGGATTACAATTAAGTCTAGAAGGATATTCAAATGCTCCTGAATTAACAACAAATAGCCAATCTCTTTGTGTAAATGATCCAATTGATTTAGATGATTATGTGTTACCTCAAACAATTCCTAATGGTGCTGAATTAAAATGGAGTACAAATTCAGATCCATCCGTAATAGGAGATCATCTAGTAAATACAATAGTTACCCCTCCTGGTACATGGTATGCATTTTTTTATAATCCTAATTATAATTGTTTTTCACCAATTGCCACCCTTGTATTGACATCTTCAGATTTGGGTTCTAGCTATACACAAGATAATTTAAGTTGTTATGATAGCGCAGATGGAGCGATAGATTTAACGGTAACAAATGGATTACCACCTTATAGTTATGTTTGGACTACTAGTGATGGAAGTGGATTGGATGATGATGTTGCAGATCAATCTGGTTTAACATCAGGAACTTATGATGTTACAGTAACGGATGATAATGGATGTACTACATCCGAAACAATTACTATTGGTGAGCCTGATGAAGTTGTCTTAACAGCAACTGCAACAGAGGTTACTTGTTTTGGTGATGCAGATGCGATTATTACTGCAAGTGCAACTGGCGGAGCAAGCA